>Ga0209417_1005381_pt1 | contig 14168 bp, 15 predicted proteins | sample RifGroF2_FD_184002 | JGI IMG/M metagenome (GOLD analysis project Ga0209417, IMG submission 184002) | Groundwater microbial communities from Rifle, Colorado, USA - Groundwater F2 (SPAdes) (version 2) | ecosystem: Environmental > Aquatic > Deep subsurface > Groundwater | place: Rifle, Colorado... | reverse complement strand
CCGTAACTGCCGTAAGGGAACGAAACCTCTGTCCTTCGTACTCAAATCCGCCCTGAACTACAGATACTTTATGCTCTTTCTTGTTCCACATTCTGACAAGCTGCGTCCCTATTGTGAAATCTGATTTCTTGCCGTTTTTTGAATAATCATTATTTGATTCAGATTTCTGTAATACGTCTTTCACTTCTTTTTTTAGGCCACCGCAAAAAAGCTCCTGCAAGCGATAAGCCAGCTGGCGGAACATAAAATCCCTGCCGTAATTCGGAGGTTCGGAACCGTAGAGGTCGCGCCATTTATCCTGCAGTTCCTCAAGCGACATCTTCTGTAATGCCGCGAGCTGGCGGAGAACTGAAGTGCGGTTTTTGTCTATTTGCATAGTGCTTGAACCTTTCTTGTTTCGGGCCAGACGCCATCAGGAAGATATCTGGCTGTGAAATGTATTTCATCCATCGTGTAAACGAACGCCGCGATTATGCGGCCATCGGCTTTTTTCGCGGGGACGAGTTCTCTGTCGTAATAGAACGGGATTGACTCCAGTTTGTCGATGGGAATAACATCGCGTTCTGGATCGGAAAAGGTCACGAGTTCGCCGTGAACTGCGCTCCATCCATCATAGATTTTGAACTCGAAATCCATGTCGTTGTTCTCACGGTACTGATCCTGGGCGTCGGCAAAGACGTCCTTCGTTCCGGTCATCAGGATACTTTCATTCGGTACCTTCAATGCCGGATAGCCCGGCGGCAACTGGTAAAGTTTGCCGCAGACAACGGCTTCCTCGATACTCTTTGCACGTTTGCAAAAGCGGTGGTTTACCTGCCTCCGCATCAAGGTTCCGTAAACGAAAATCGTCATATTGTACATCGCATTGTCCTCCTTGTTCTTATAAAATTGAATGGTAAAACTTCGAATTCCGGCAGTTCCTTGGCATTGAAAATTCCGCAGCTCATATATTCCATTTCGAGCGGTTTCCAGTCGCCGTCGGTATCCAGAACAATGTCCAGACGAAGCTCGTCAGATGAGTAAATAATTGCCCGATATTTTGCGCTGTAACGCAAACTGAGCGGTCTATTTCCCTTCAGGATTATTACCTTGAACGGGTCGAGAAAAGAAGCCACAACCGCGCTTATCTGCCCCCGGCAAAGCCTGAGCGAATGGACGAAGTTCCTGACAAGTATCTCGCCATCGGGAGCATGCCTGTTGGCCAGCCTTGCAATGAGCTCGCTGTCTACTTCCGCAAAGCGGTGAAGCCTCAGCTTCCTGAAAAGCTCGTCGGCATTGAAAATCGTACCGTTCGCGGTCGCCAGACAACAGCCCGATTTTATCGGATGACTGTTGCCGATATTTTCAATGCTTCCGACAGTAGCCAATCTTGCATGTCCCATAATAATTGTCGTTTTATTGGATAACTCTTCTATCAGATTCCTATATTCATTGAGGCAGACGAACTCGCTTGCTTTCATCGGTCTCTTCAAAAGACGGTATGACCCATCTCCATTCACCAACGCGATGCCCGTGGCATGTTCGCCTCGGAACTGATTCAAGGCCAGAAGCCTCGTTAAAGTATCCTGAAGGTGTTCGAGCTTCTCCTCGTTTCTCCTGCCGTTGGCGGCAAGAATTAAACCTGCTTGTCCGCACATGGCGCCACCTCCGATATCGGGTCTGAATCGAACCCGTTTTCCGGCAAAAAGGAAATGAATCCTTTCTCTGCCAGTTTGGTTAAAAATTCAGTAGCGTCAAGTTCTGTCGATTCTCCTTTTGTCATAATTTTGGATAGAACGCCATCGATATATTCGCGTTCTGAGAGGCATGCTGTGAATGGCGATTCCTGCTTCATGGCTTCAATTATTTCACTGGCATTTTCTCCCTGAAGAACCCTTCCTGTCTCATTAATCGGCTTACCTTCCAGCGTTGTCTCGTGAATTTGCACTTTCATTATCGTCTTTCCTCCTTTTGGGAGGGGGCTTTTAGCCCCCCCTTTTGTTTACGCTTCCAGTCGTACCGGCCTGCCGTTTTTCCAAGCGGCATCACCGGGCATATTCTTAAGCAGATGGTAACGGGCTGTCTTGAATTCATCACCGTTCATTTTCAGGCTGCTTATCAGGAAAACCCTGAAATCGTACTTGGCGCTTGTCGGGTTGAAATCCCTTTTTCTACTGCATGCTGTTTTGCTGTTAAAAGCTTTCATGGCAAGGGCTAAGGAGAATTGTATGCATGATTTTATGACCCCGGCGTGAAGACTTGCTTCGAAAAGTCTCAGCTCAATTGTACCCCGAAACCATACGTTGTGAAAATTGACCGTCCGGTAGCGCGTCTGGTCATAATGCTGCGGATTAGTATTCTGATATCCGTACCAAATCCGGTTCAATTCGTCCTTCGTTTTCGGCTTTCTAGACTCAATCTGCTGAATGAAATCATAGCTTATCGGGCGGGTATAGCGCGCCAATCTCTGCTGTTGCACCCCAAATGCGTGAAGTATCAGATTTTCCTGCTTATAGAAAATCTTCGCAAAATTGGATAATCTTTGGGCATCAAAAGGAGCCGCATCAATGTGGAGGTGACAACCGCATTGTTCGCTGACTGTCGCCTTGGCGCGCTTCAGGGCTCTCACTATTTCCTGCAACTGCGGAATGTCCTCGTAAGTCAGTATCGGGCTTACCAGTTCCGCCCTCAAATGCTGGGGAACGTTACTCAGCGAATTGTCGTTGACAAGCTTCCACTTTCTGCCTCTCAGGTCTTCGCATTCCCATGCATCGTACATTCCGCCGCTGTACCTTACGTTCCCGCCGACCACGCTCTGGACTGCATGTGCCGCTTTTTCTCTGGAAATTTTCACCATTTCCAATTCTAACCCCCATCTGATTTCCTGCATGTTCATCTTTCGTTCTCCTTTGCTATGTTGTTGTTAATCAATCTGTTATCTTGTTCTGTGTACATGTTAAAGGATGTGTGGAGATTAATCCACTCTTTTCCCACAGATACTCGAATTATATAACACAATAATTATCAACAACATAAGCATATATGGCGCGGTCTTTGCATCATGCCAGTTCCGCAAGGGCGAACTTGCCTTTGTCCGCCTTCTTGAATCTGGAATTTTCCTTCGTCGAAATTTCCCGGCCGATTGCAGCACTTAACGTACAATGTGGCGTTTTACCGCCGGGACTTTTCCACAAGCCTTTTTCTTCCATTGCGGCTATCATCTCCTTTGCCGACATGGGGAGCGAAGCTCCTCTCAATACTTCGACAGCCACATCGAGCATGGACATTTTCTTTTCGGTTTGCAGAACAGGAACTTCCTGAACCTCAAAGCATTTGATGAAGCGTTCGGCATTGTTGACAGGAAACTTGTTCCCCGAAGGAGCTTTGACATTCCAGCCGCGTTCCGTCTGTTCTATGACGGTCACTTCGATTTCGTTTCTTCCGACTTTTACCTGATACTTTTTCCCGACTGTGATTTCCGATGCATTCATGATACTTCTCCTTTTTGGTATATTATTTGTCATTCTTCGCATGCTTATTCTTCAAGCATGTCCGCGATAAACTCGATGGTTTCAGGCTCGTTTTTGTGCTTCCTGAGAAGGGCTACGATGCCGTTTATATCGTAAAAATCCTCTTCGATTCCGCATTCGTTATCGGGAATGTAGGCTTCATACTTTTTCATGGTTTCCTCTTTCTTTAACCTTTCTTCGACAAGTCGATTGATAGTCTCTTCGGCATTCGCTTCCGTGCATTCGTTTTCAGCGACCATCATTCCGGTAAGTATCTTGCGTAGAACGTCTCCCGCCATATTCTGGTCGGTGCATCTCCTCCAGTCAGACCAGTATGCGTTCGCCATTCTTTCTTCATCGCAGTGTTCCGCTATCATCTGGTAAATGACGCGGTTTTCTTTTAACAGTTCATCGTGTGTTTTCATCTTGCGCCTCACTTCCGCATCTTTTCCAATTCAGTTTCTATTGATTTGTTGACGTCCTCCTCGGTTCCCTCCGGGGTGTAAAGGAAACTTGCCAGCGTTTCTTTGAGCTGGCTTTTTGTGCGGAGAATGTCACCTACATGCCCCCAATGGATACCCCCCTTTCCATTCGTAACCGTTCGCTTGTCGAGGATTTCCGTAATCATCTTCATAAGATTTTTACAGTCGGCTCCGACATTTTCGAACTCTTCTTGCGCTGTCGCCTTCATTTTGATCTCTCCTTTTAATTTGTTGCTGTTTAATGCTTTATGCTTTTCTGATGTCATTATAAAGCATTAAAAGACATTAGCAACGAATTACATCGAAAACATAAGCTATTTATTATTAATGAATTATACATTAATTCCCAGTTCTGGCGCGCTATTTGCATGTGTCCCGCGAAGATAAAAGAGAGTCGCGTGATATGGCCTGGCGGACCAGCATTAATAAATAATGCTTTTAATTTACCGCATCACGCTAACAACCTATAAAGCAACATGTTCCACATAGCAACTCAAATATGCTATATTATTCAGATATAGAGCAAATGCTTTATGGCGTCATTCTAAATGCAGGTCTTCAATTTTTCCATAGCGAAAACTATGTAGGGATAAAACTTATGTCATTGATTTAAAACAAATTTAAACATAACAAACTTATAATAAGCTATATATGCATTTTATTCTTTAAGGAAGATGATACATTGAAAAATAAGCGGTAATTTGAGGAAAAGTTTGACGGATTGGATTTGTCAAAGTTTTTACCTGTTCTTTGACAAATAGGAGATGTCAAAGAAGATGATAAAAAAGGTCAGAATTCGAGATTATGTTGTTCCGCATAGCGGCGAATTTCCCTCAGCATGCTGTCTGTTTCTTTCAGAGAGGGTTCTTGCTTTCTCCAGAAAATAAAGACTTTTTTTGCTGCTGCACGCTTTTTCAGTTTCTCTTTACGATATTGGATATACTGGGAGTATCTTTTCACCTTTGCATTTTCTTTGAGGCGAAGCCTTTCCCGGTAATTCAGCTCCCGGTTCAATTCGCGGCTCAGGACTTCGTGATTCATTTCACTGCAAAACATTACGCCAAGATCCAGACAATGACAGGCTATTTCATTTACTTCCGCTAATGTAACATTCTCATGATCCGAATTTAGAAGTTTTTTCAACCTCATTAACTCAGCCTGAATATCAGATTTTCTTTTTGTCGACGATTCCGATATCAGCTCCAGCCACATTTCAATTTTTGACTCGGTTTTAAGTTTTCTGCATTTTTCGGTAAATTTAAAAGAAACCTTATCCCATACGGAAAGAAGCGCAGTCACTTTCTTTAAGGTATCAGACTGTATTTTTCTGAGGGGCTTTTCGAATTCATTCAGAATATCCACTGCCGTCTGAAATTCTTTCAGGCGTCTGCGCGCTTTTTCAAGCCCCGCTTTAAAGGAAGGATTGTTAAGATCGGGATTTGTGGATATTTTTTTTGACATGGGATATTCCTCATAAGCTGTTCTATAGATTAAAAAATAGCCCGACAATGTGAAATATTCAAGGAGTGATGTTCTGAGGGATCTTGCTGACTTCGATGATTTCGCCGTCACGGAGAAACGCACGTTCGAGGCGGGTGAAAATTTCGCTTTTCGCCTGACGTTTCAGACAATCCAGATCGCCGATTATATGTACTTCGCGGCGGCAGCGCGTATGCGCGACATTGATCCTGTTCGGATTGTCGATGAATCCGATTCCTTCATTATTGTTGCTCCGGACATAAGAAATTATGACAACATCGCTTTCCCCGCCCTGAAAGCTGTCGACTGTGGCAATTCTTGAAAAAAGGAAATCGCGCCAGTTCGCATGAGAAATTTCATTTTCGAACAAAGAATTCAGGTATTCGAGCGAAAGAGTTTCCCTTATGAGAGCGACCTGTTTCCGGTACGGCGCGATTATCGATATTTCATCCAATGGATAATTTTTCGCCATTGCGTAAAAAATATCGGCACAAATCAATGCTTCCGTTTTATTGGCAAGCCCAGGCTTGCGGCCGTCGAAGCAAAGCTGTTCATTTTTAAGATATTCCGGCAATGACGATGTCGAATAAAAACGCATAGTTGAAGGAGGATAACGAAGCATTCTTTCATGATATGGAAGTTGAAAATATTCCGCACTATTGCTCGTCTTTACAACGGCGTCGTAAAAGAGAGTCGAGGCAAAGCGGAGGAGGCGCGGATTCTGGCAGCGGTATGAGTGCTGGAGCATTATCACAGGGATTTTACGTTGCTCCGCAAGATATTCAAGCGCGCTTATCCCGGTCATGGAACGGATACGGCGCGGCATCAGCGGAAATTTTTCATTCAACTTGACATGCACGGCCTTCGGCAAGGGAAAAGGCGTGAGCTGCTGGTGGTCTCCGAAAAGAATAGCTTTTTTCCCAAGTCCTGCGCAAAGCAGAAATTCTTCTATACTGCACATTCCGGCTTCATCAAAAATAATTACATCATATCTTCCGTTTCGCGCCATATCGTCAACTACTATTCTATCGCGAAGCAAACCAACATTGGTTCCAGCATAAATGCCTCCGCAGAATCTCTTTCTGCCGACGATGAAACGGTCGACTGCGGCTTTCTCTCCGATCCAGTAACGCTTTGCCACATCCGGCGCAATACTGTCAGAATTATTTCCGAATCGGAGAAGCGGAAGATCGGATATCCGGCGGCAGATATTGTCAACAGCGGTATTTGACGGAGCCGCTACGAGAACCCGTAATCCCTGAAGGCATAATTTTCGCAGAACCTGTTCAAGAACAAATGTTTTACCGGTTCCTGGCGGGCCTTGAACGAGGACTATCGGATTCATGTTGTTTGCCGCTGTATTAAGCGCTTCAAGCTGCGAATTATCCAATTTTACGGACCTAGATGAATTTGAATTATTGCCGGGCTTTAAAATAAATGGCTTAATTCCAAGTGCAAAAATTTGAGCATGCGAGAGTTTTGCATCTGCCGAAATTCTGACCGATGCACATAAATCATTAATACAGGCTGAAATAAACTCGGTCGGACTTTTGGGAAGAGTGCCTGACAATTCATGAAAATATTTTTCGGCAATATCAGGAAAATCGCAGCGAAGGCGTCCGTAAAGAACATTTCCGTCAAAGATATCCACGATGAATGTTCCGAACAAAGCACTTTCTCCGCGCTTTTTTACGTGAAGAATCCGGCCTTGTTCAAGCGGGGCATCGGGTTCGATGAAGATTTTCAAAGGCAAATCCTTGTTATCGGGAGGCCCGACTACTTTTGCAGATTTGAAAAGCAGGATGAACGCCTTTTCGTTTTCCACTTCGAACTGGCAGTATGAAGAAATAAATTCGAGTTCCCGGATGATTTCCCAGCGGGTTCGGTTAGAAATGTTGACCGGTTCCATGAGAATTTTTTCATGACCGCCAGTCATGTTTTCAGCAGCATAAGTACCGTCAAGAGCGAAACTTAACTGGTTGCTTAATTCATCGACGGCCATATCGGAGGATGCCGTTTTTAGAAGCTCCCTGATTTCGGAAATGGTAAGATGCTTCAAGGACGTTATCGTCCTGGAGTCATGCCACTCCGATACAGCATCGGCGGCTTCGACAAACTTCTTTTTGGAGATGTTCAGGATTTCGCAATTGATATCCGTTTTGCGGAGATGATCTATGACATCGTAAACAGCCTCAAGTTGACCGCCCTGACTCATGGCTTCCTTTGCCTTCCCGGAAATAACGCATTCTGAAATAACAGGTTCGCCTTCATTGAAACGTAACAGGAATTTTTTATCGGTATCGGTCGTTTCGACCAGCAGTGACGCGCAATTATTTTCGGTATCCCAGGCAAAATATCCGATTCTGCCTTTGACAGGCACAGGCAACTTGAACGACTGTCCGGCGAGTTCAAGCGACTTCCCTTTCAGAAGAAACGGCTGCGGCTGATATTGAAGTTCCCAACGGGAATAAAGATTCTTTTCCGCATTGCCTGCCGGAGAAGTCAGATCCAAGTCTTTGCCTTCCTTAAAGTAACTGCTTATTTTCTCAAGCTCGTTCAATTTGTAACCTAACGTTAGTCACTGATTTATTGCAGATTGCGGCAATATAAAATATTCCTGTATACCGAGTAGAAGATCTTCTTTCTTCAGCGTAATATTACTTGCTTTTAACGCATCAGAGATAGCTTGCCATTCCGAAACATTGTCGGAAAATGTCCTTAGAAAAAGACGCAGATCATCTGATATCGAAGGCGGCAAGGATAGATTTTTATCAACTTGTAACAAGGATGCAAGCCGGAATACATCGTTCCTGTGCTTGTCGATATCTCTGCCGTTTACCTTTTCTCCCGCATCGCGCCTTCTGGTCAAATCCAGCCAGGCTCTGGCTTTTAAAACAAGCAAGCCGGGGAGACTGACGACAGGCAGCCCATCGACAATATCACGCAATTGCATAACTATATTGTAATAAGAATCATCCATAAGAATGGCTGATAAGCTGGAGATGTCATTGTCAACCGAAATAGGAACTATATTTTGTCCGGCATAAAGTTCTATATCGACAGGTTTTCGAGAAAAGAGTTCGATCATGACCGGATAATCAATTTGGGCAGGATCGCTGAAGCGGTAATATATCTTGCCGCCAGTTGCTTTATGACATGCCTTGTAATTCCCCAGTCGTATAAATTCCCAAAACCGGAGGAAAAATGGAGTAGAGACGGCCTCCAGAATAAGAACCACATCTATATCCTTTGTACCCCGAAAACGAAAGCCCTGAGCCGCAAACCATTCATGACACGCAACGCCTCCTATCACGACAAAGGACTGTTCATGTCCGTAAAAATGTTTCTGAAATTTTTTCAGTCCCTTTACCATTTCATCTTCTCCAGTATATTGTCCAAACTTGACTGAACTCGTTCGTCCGCAGAATCTTTCAAACTAAGATAAAGCGACAACCTGTCAACCAGTCCATTTTCTGAGAGCCGTGCCGGATCATATTTCCAGGATTCAATAAGGCAGTCAGCATTATCAGGCCCGTCCGCCTGGCTAATTTCACCTTTTCCTATCATTGACTGGAACATATTTTTACCACAGGCGAAGCAAGAGATCAGTTCATCATTTAACATTGTATAGTCGGCAAGTGCTGTTATTCCGGCCCTAAAAAGCTTTTCTTTTCCGTCAGATAAATTAACCCATATTTTTTTTGCGACAGGACTGGACAACAGCAGCTTCGAATTGTCCCACAGACTTTTTCCTGAAAACTTAAATTTAAGACGCAGCTCTTTTCCGCGCACGTCATGTTCGCAGAGTCCGAATTGAATAAGTTCCCTGCAGGTATTTGACATCGTCATTGCTGAATATCCTAGTATTGAAGATAGTTCCCGCAATGAATATTGGTCTGCTGTTTTTCTGAAAATGTGATATATAACAACAAGCTGCGATGCGGCGGAAAGAGAGTCTTTCACTGTATGAGAGACATGCGGGAAACGTTCTCTTAAATCTGCAAAAGGAGGCAAAAATAACTGATTGCCGGGAATTATGAAAGGAATCCCATATTGAACTAAACGGTTACGTTTGTAACTGTCGATGCACGGTAAAACCAGCGCAACGGGTATTTTCAAATGCTCTTTCAAAAACTGAGCATGCTTGGAATATTCCGATGGCGACAGATCACTGCTTGATTTTGCCACAGCCAAGATAACAGATATGCCGCGCCATTTCCATCTGATCAAATCATAGGTATTGTAATATAATAAGGGAATGCCGGCATATTCCCGCTTTTCCATTTTCTCCAGGCTGAGCTGCTCTCCTGTAATTTTTTCAAGATAATCTGTCAGCTTATTTTCTGTTTTCATAAAACACCAATGTAAATTCGATTTGCAATATAAAGTAATTGGTTTTATTGTGCAGTCAAGCTTTATTTGGAATTTTTAAGGAACAACTTTCTATTCCTGTCAGGGGACTCTCGCTCAAGCTTCTATTATCAGACCATTTCTTCCCTCAAAAAGCTATTTCTCTAGGAAATTTTCCGTAAATTTTTCAAACTTTTTCGACAATCGACATAAAAATCTTCTATATAACCAGTAGAGGGGCATCAACAAAAAGGAAGGAAAGATGAAAACTATAAATTGTACCATCAAAGAAGCGGCGGCTATGCCTGGAGGAAAATGGAAAGTTTTTGGGGGATCATTATCTCCTCCAGAGATAGTGGAACGGTAGAAACTTTGACATCCCCGGTTTGTCAAAGACTGTGTTTTTATCTGCCAAAAGTTTGACAAATCGGATCTGTCATATAATGCAGTAATTTGCGTCGTATAATTTTATAGGCAGATTAAAATACATATGTCATTTATATTTAATATGTTAAGCATTTTAAGCATCAAACTTTTATTTCCTGATCTTGTTTCAGCTATTGCATTTTCATTTAGCTCGTTATAGAATGAATTGTATAGAGAACAGCTCTCTTTTCCAATATCTTTCAATCGCGATAAGAGCATTTATCGTTCTCCGGTTTTATCCGACTAAATAAAAGAGAAAGTCTAATGCAATTGAAGAAAAGAAAGCACAATGGAAAATTTTTTCAGTTAAATCTCTGTCATGACAGAATTTTTTCTGTCGTTACATCTGTCATGACAGCGTTGTAACAACAGAAACCATAACAAAAAATGAGGCTAAAATGAAGGTTTTCAGGTGGTCTGAAAAAGGTCTAAAAATTACAAGATTTTTTTTCTGTCATGACAGAATTTTTTCTGTCTTTACACTGTCATGACAGCGTTGTAACAACAGAAATCAAAAGCAATTGAGGAGACAAAAATGAGGCTAAATAACAGAAAAAAGGTTAATCATACCATGGCAAAACTTGTTATGAAAACCCGAAGGCGTAGCGGCTCTGTCGTTACGACATGTCTTACCCCCTTTAGGGGGGTAGACTGTTGTAACGACAGACACCGCGTCCGGAAAGACTGAAAATCTGAAAAAAAATTAAAATCTGACATTTCATCTTTCCTGGGCAAGTGAGCGAGTCAGACAGTTTTCCAAATTGGTTTGTATGTATTGCACAGCAACCAGAAAAAAATTCAAAAAAGGAGCATCATGGAAGCGATAAACTGCATCATCAAGGAGGCGAAGGGTGAGTACCGGGCGAAGCGGAAGGATTTCCTTTCCAGCCATGCGCTGGTGGATTTCAGGAAGTGTCCGGAGCTTTTCCGCAAAAATAAAAGGTGCGTCGGCAACACGTCGCTGGATTTTGCGGCAACGGAAAATGCCGCCGCAATCGAACGCCTTAAAAAGTGTCGGTCGGGAAACGTCTGGCCGACAGGTTACGAAGAAGTTCGTATTATGGAAAGTATTTAAAACCAACAAGAAAGGAAGAATCATGAACATCGAAAGCATCAACACGTCGGTCCCATTCTGTGAGCTTTTTCCGGTATCGGAAACGCTCAAGGCGGAGATCGTGGAAGACATGAAAAAGAACGGTTTTGACGTGAGCAAGCCGCTCGTCATCTGGCAGGGTAAAAATCTGCTCATTGACGGGCATACGAGGTTTCTTGCGGCGAAAGAAGTTGGCATTCAGGATGTTGCAGTAAACGAGAGGGATTTCGCCGACGAGGATGAAGCCGTCGAATACGCGATCCGCTGTCAGAAAAACCGCCGCAATCTTGAAGACAAAGACATCTTCCAGTGCATTGTCGTGCTGGATAAAAGGAATGATAAAAATGCCAATTTAAGGCAAGGTCTCTCCGAAGCCACACCTGTGGCTTCGGGAAAATCAGCAGAAGAAACAGCCGAATTACTCGGTGTCAACAGAGGAAAAATTGAGAAAGCCAGGACAGTCTGGGACAAAGCCCCCGATGAGTTGAAAGAAGCGATCAGGATGGGCGATATGTCTATCAATTCGGCCTACAACAAGACCGTGAAGCCCGACAAAGGAAGTCCGGAATCGCTGGAACTTGCCGCCGAGGAAATCGAAAAGATCGACACGGTCATCGGGATCATCAAGGAACGTCTGACACCGGATCAGATCAAGGCACTTATCAAACGACTCAAGTCCGAGATATAAGAGAAAGGGAAAATCATGGATGTCATCCAGGATATGTCGAGAGCCTTTCTGAAATGTTCAAAAAAGAAAGTCTTCCGAACCTTCATTCCAACTGGAGAAGATTGGTAAATGAATACGGGAAGGGCGACAGGTATTTTGTATGGAATATACCCCCTGATTACTGTTAGGAGTTTTTGTTAGGAAGTGTTAGGAGTTCAGCCGAAAAACTCCTAACAAAAAGGGGGCGTTGTTAGGAAGTTAGGAGCGTGTTAGGAAAGTGGTTTCCTAACACTTAAAGCGCTAATAATAAACAAAATAACTTATGTGTTAGGAAGTTAGTAATAAAGTTATATATCTATATAAATTTTTATTGTTTTAGGGTTTTATCGCGTGCGCGATTCCGAATTTCCTAACATCAAAAAATTGAAAGGAAATTCTAATTACGAAGTATCCCGATTCAAGAAACGTTCTGGCAGCAAAGAGGCAATTGCCACAGGTGTGGCAATTGATCTACGCGAGGAATATTTCCTGCACCGGAGACAAATCGATAAAAGCTACAAGTGTGGTTTTTGATAAACGTCCCATAAAACAAGGAGCAGAATTATGTCAAAAAATCAGAAGTCGAAAAACAAAGCAAAACCGCAGTATCTTGAAATGGCTGATAATCTTGAAAAGAAAATCCGGTCGAAGTCTTATCTGCCTGGAAAGAAACTTCCATCCATAGAAGAGCTGACAGAAGAGTATAATGTTCACAGAAACACAGTAAAGAGCGCTTTCAAAACCCTCCGGGAGAAAGGACTTGTCAGAAACTATTCCGGAGTCGGCATCGTTGTCAGGGAGGATCTCAAATTAGCCTTGAAAACAGCTTTGATTCTGCCTTTCGGACATAACGGCATTGTCGCTCTTCTCATCGGATTGAAAGAGTCGCTGAAGAACTATGACGTCAGTATCGAAATCATGCTTTACAAAACATCCGAAGAACAAGTCCAGTATTTGAATCAAGTAAAGGAAAAAGATTTTTCAGGTGTTGTGATATGCCCTGACTTTTCGGGCAGCGGCTATAACGCAATAAGAAAATTGCAGGACGAAAAGTTTCCCATTGTCATCATCGATAATTTCCATTCCGTAATCCCTGGATACTATGTGGATTCAGGGGCATTTGACGCGGCGCATCTTGCGGTCAAGCATCTCAAAGATATCGGACGCTTGCCCGCTGGCATTGTTTACTCGGACGATAAATTAGGAGAGTCCTTTTTCGAAGGCTACAAGGAAGCACATTTTAAGCTGAAAGAAGACTGCCGCAGGGCATATGTCAGATGCCTGCAAAACAGCGGTTCGGCTGGCATCGCAAGTTTGGAATTGATGGAGCTGAAATCGCCACCGCACTCGATCATTTTCTCAGATCCGGAATATGCCGTCGCCGCTTACATGGCCTTTAAAAAGAATGCCATTGATTTAAGAAGATTAAGGCTCATTTCATTTGGTGAAATAAATAACGGTGAATTTTTTGAGTACCCAATAATTACCATAAAAAGGAACTTCGATGCCCTCGGCGAAAAAGCTGGGAAATTGCTTCTCGAACTCCTGGATGTCCCCCGAAGGAGAGTCGAGAAGCGAATCGACAAAGTAACAATTGAACTCAAAATATAGTAGGACGTCCTAGCTTTTTTAGGAATTTTCAAAAAGAGGGACTTGGGACGTACCCAAGCATTGTGATTAAAAAAACAGATAAATTGGAGCTGTGTTATGCATGAGGAAATCAAAGAGGCTGGAGAGAAATTCAAACCGCCGTATTTTGTAATTGCGGAAGGGATCGTAAAGGATATCGAAGAGGGTAACTATAAGACCGGAGAAAGGCTCCCGTCGTCGAAAGAATTCTCGCTTCTTTATAAGGTAAACAAATCTACAGTCAAGCGGGCTTTCGAGCTTTTAAAGCTGAAGAATATCCTTAAAACCGTCCAGGGCGTCGGCATGGCCGTCGCCAAAAAGTCGGAACCCGACACCGTTGTCATGATCGTCCCGAAAGCCCTCTACAAGCTCGATGAACTGCTTGCCGGAGCAAAGGACGTCTGTCAGCAGCATAAAACGAAGATAGAACTTCGGGAATACAGTTCACAGGAAGAGCAGGAAGAGATTATCTTTTCGCTTGCCGACAGGACTTACAAGGGCGCGATAATCCACCC
>Ga0209417_1005379_pt1 | contig 14171 bp, 12 predicted proteins | sample RifGroF2_FD_184002 | JGI IMG/M metagenome (GOLD analysis project Ga0209417, IMG submission 184002) | Groundwater microbial communities from Rifle, Colorado, USA - Groundwater F2 (SPAdes) (version 2) | ecosystem: Environmental > Aquatic > Deep subsurface > Groundwater | place: Rifle, Colorado... | reverse complement strand
TAGGATGTTATTTTATAGCTAACCCTCTAATAAAAGGCGTTAAAAAAGTTGCAAATGCACAAAATGGAGATGATAAAGAAAAAGCATTTACCGATTTTGCGGAATCTGCAAGTTATATAGCTCTTACTTTTGGAACTAATGCATTAGGCAAAGCCATTCCTCATTCAGATGTAAGTAAAGCAGCGCAAGTCTTACATAAAGGAGGGAAACACATGATAAGACTTTGGAGTAATGCAACAGATGTTGCAACTTATGGTCCAAGAGCTTCTGATTTAGGGTTAATTAATGCAAAATTTTTAAATTTAACTCGAAAATTTTTGAGAGCTGGTGAAGCTTCTTACGAAACAACTAAAAAATAAATAAATTTTAATATTTTTACAAAAATCTTCTATCATAAAAAATATATTTTAATAACGGTTCTGCTCTTTTAAATATAGGTCCTTTACTTTGATAAACAAATTCATATTCATCTAAATCACCCTGAGAAATTCTTTTAGTTTGGGCATCTGAAAGATTTGCAAAATCTTCTTCAAGAAAGTGGGTAAATTCTTTTTTATTCGACACGCCATTTTCAATAGTTATTGGTTCTCCGATTTCTGCGAAAATCTCCGGTTTGACATCTCTTACATAGGTATACCTGATTGCGACAGGTATTAAGTTTAATCCTTTTACTTTATTACTTAAATATGTTAGTCCGCTCTCGAATTTGATAGGTCTGTAATCAGGAGGCATAACTCGCCCCTGAGGAAAAATCCATAGCATATTGTCTTTATCCGCCAGCAAATTTGATGCATAATTGATTGATTTTAAAGCTTCTAACGGTGAATCTTTTTCTACAGAAAACCCTCCTATTTTTGAAAGTAACGGCAATTTATATAATTCCTGAATCATCAAATAAAAATTTGCGTTAAACATTTTTCTGCATATATAATATGCGACCTGACCATCATGAAAACAGCTATGATTACCGTATAAAAGATTTGCGTAATTAGGATTGGCAAGATTATAATTTTCTTTATTCTTAATCCTTATCGAAGCAAAATTGTGTTCCACCAGCCAAAAAACCCAGGGTTCAATGATATTTGCGCCCCACTTATCTTTATTTGCTGTAATTAAAGGCTTATCGTGCGGTTCTGAATTATTAAAATTTTCAGTTGTATTAGCAACCGTTGTTTTATCAACTTTCATAATCCCTTAAAAACCCAAAATTTGTTACACATTTTATTATTATTTTTTACATTTTTTTAATTTTAATCATTCCCTGTATGTATAATATTGATGACAAATTTACTAATATTTTAATTTATGATATTTTAGGTTTATAAATTAGATTGTGAGGTAAGAGATGTCGCATATTCATATACCTGATGGAATTTTGCCTTTGTGGCTGTGGGTTTTAGGATATATTTTAATCGGAATTTGTTTTATATTTGGAGCTTTTTATATAAAAAAATTCCAAAAAAAGTCTAAATTTCCTTTGATAAGTATAATAGCGGCATTGATGATTTTAACAATGTCTGTTCCCATACCGTTTCCCGTCCCTTATCATATTAATCTCGCAGTGTTAGCGGGGATTATTTTAGGTCCGATTCTTTCATTTTTCGCAATATTAACTTCAAATTTGCTTCTGGCTTTTACGGCTCATGGCGGAATTACAGTAGTGGGTTTAAATACACTGGTGATAAGCATAGAATCTTTGGTCGGGTATTTATTATTTAATTTTTTCTACAAAAAAACCGAAAAAATATTCTTTTCAGCTTTCACAGCGACATTTTTAGCTTTAATTATTTCTACATTTCTCGCGATAGGCATAGTTTATGCGGGGACACACAATTTCAGTTCTCTTTCTCATCATCATTGTTGCCATAATGAAGAACATCAAGAAAAAATAAGCATTCACAATGAAAAACACGTTGAAAGCGAACTAATTGAACATCATGAGAATCAAGACAACGAAGAAAAGTTTAATATAAAAAGATTTTTTGCGCTTATGTTTATGTTTGGCTTTATCGGCTGGATTTTAGAAGCGTCTTTAACAGGTTTTATCGTAAGCTATATAAAAAAAGTAAAACCTGATATATTAAATTTATGAAGGAAAAAAATATAAAACAATGAAAATAGCTGATTTAGATTATTATGCAACTTTTGGGGATAGTTTTCTTCATAAAATTCCCGCCAAATATAAATTAATAGACGCGGCAATAATATTATCGGCGGTGTTATACGCTAAAAACGTGTATAGCCTTGCCATTATGTACTTTTTGTTAATGACATATCTTGTTTTTTCAGGACTGCCGCGTCGGAACTTTTTAAAAGCATCACTTTATCCGTTAATTTTTACTGCAATGTTTCTTTTTTCCATGGAAAATTTAACATATTTAACAGCATTTAAAATTATCTTAAGAGTTTTATGTATTTCTACGACTTTTATATTTTTGATATTTACAACTCCGTATATACAAATATTTAAAGCTTTAAGCGTTTTTTTGCCGGATATAATGATAAATATTCTGTTTAATACATATAGATCGCTTTTTATAATCAATAATACGCTTGATAATCTTTTAACAACAGTGCGATTAAGAGGAGGAATAAGTATTTCCAGACCTATCCATTCTCTTAAAACCATAGGTAACCTCGTTGGTTTTTTTGTTATAAAATCAATAGAGACAAGTGAAAAAATGTATGAAGGGTTAAAATTAAGAGGCTACTCCGATAAAGTCTTCTTTTCAAGGGATTAAAAATGGAAAAAATCATAGAAATCAGTTGTTTTGAGCATGTATATCCTGATAAAACAAAGATTGAGCTTTGCGGAATAGAATTTACGGTTTGCAAAGGAGAGAAAGTTGCTTTATTGGGACCGAGCGGCGGAGGGAAAACTACTTTAATCAAGCATATTCTTGGTTTATTGACTCCTTCACACGGAGAAATAAGAGTTTTTGGGGTAGATCCTTATAAAGAATACGATAAAATAAAGCAAAAAATAGGCGTAGTTCTTCAAAATGTTGATGAACAGCTCATTGGTCCTACTGTTTTAGAAGATGTAATGTTTTCTCCGCTAAATTATGGATATTCTCAAGAAAAATCAAAGGAAATGGCATCGAAAATACTTGAGCAGTTTGGGATATCAGACTTGAAGGATAAAATAATACATTATCTCTCCGGCGGTGAAAAAAGAAAAGTGGCGCTTGCAGGAGCGCTTGTTCTTAATCCCGAATTACTGGTGCTTGATGAGCCTTTTTCGGGTCTGGACATAAGATCAGAAAAAGAATTTATTAAGTTAATTAATAAAATTTGTGAAGAAATGCGTATAAGCGTTGTAATTTCTACTCATAACGTAGAACTTGTTTCGGAATTCGCTGATACTATGTATTTGATATCTTCTAAAAATAGATTATCCACTAAGGGGGGTCCAAGAGAGATTTTATATATGGAAGAAGAACTTAAAAACTATAATCTTGAAGAGCCAACTATTATAAAGCTTTTTCATTCCCTGAAAAATGAAGGTTTTAGTTTTGAAACAAATCCAATAAATGTAGAAGAAGCAGTTGAAATTATTAAAAATTATACTCGCTGAATTTATGTGAAGAAATGCAACAATATATACTTCGTATTGAATGCGTATATATATATATTTGTTTTTATATTAATATAGGGACTTTCTGATTTTAAAAATTATTAAATATGTGTAGTTGGATTTAAATAAAAGGAGAATTAATTATGGTTGGATCTGTATCTTCAATTAATGTAGGTCGTCCTGCTCCAAAAACTCAACCTCCTGTTCCTGTAGGTCGTCCTGCTCCTAAAACCCAACCTCCTGTTACAGTAGGTCGTCCTAAACCAAAAACTCAACCTCCTATCCCTGCAGGTCGTCCTGCCCTAAGAACATTACCACCTATCTCTTCTGAAGTTAAATCCGGAACTTCCTCAATCAACGTATTGGCATAATCATATACATTTCCATATAAAAAAAGCAGAACACAGTTAAGTTTTCTGCTTTTTTAGTTTTTGATTTTGAAATTACCTAAGTATTTTATTAATAAAATTTCTGATTTTCATAATATTTTTTTTGGTTTGAAAAGTCGTTATATTGAACAAAACTTCTTCGTAGTTGCAGAACCAGTTTTTGTAAGGCTCTGACCCTCTTCCGAAGTCAAATTTATCAACATTTTCCGAGAAAACATGCGAAATTAAGTCATATAAAAGCACTTTGCCGGGAGAAATTTGTTTGTAATTTATGTCATAAGTTGGCATACTTGACCAAAATTTTTTGGCGGAATCAATAAATCCGAAGTGATATGCGACTGTTTTATCTGATTTTTCCAGAGATAATCTTGATAAAACGGCAAAATCCGTATTCAAAACCAAATCCTGCAAAAAATCAGCTATCTTTGGTTTTTTATCAAACAATCCTCCGCCCCATCTTGCTTTATGAAATTTTATAAATTCTTCTACATATTCTTTTTTTCTCGCAGCTGAATACTCGTATTTTAATCCCTCGCCATAAAGCTTAACAGCGTTGTTTTTGCACCTTACGTTATCATCTTTTTGTTTTCTTTTAAAATTAAATGTATTTTTGATTGCAACAGGCTTTGTTTCAAGCACATGAGAAACTTGCCTGATTCCTCGTTGCGAAAACCTTTTAACTATTGTCTTCCCGAATTCTGATTCACTGTTTACATACCTGAAATTGACATCCAGCTTGTTATGCTGAATATAATCAATCAATTCATTAATATTTTCAAGTTTTTCATACAAAATATTAAATTCATCGTACAAATCCGGTTTTGTACCAATAAGAGTGAGCCTTCCGCCTCTAACATAAAAAGGAGCTAAAAGCTTAAGTTCGTTATTTTTCCAGAGTGTAATAATGTATAATTTTTGTTTTTTGCCGAAGTGTTTAAACCAGATGCGGCACCATTCATAAGATAAATTATAATTCGCGCCTTTGTTATAAAGGTTTTTCCAGCTTTGTACGAGAATTTCATCGTCAAAACCATGAAATACCTTAAATCCGTCAGGAATAGTTATATTTTTAATCGGATTTTCTAATTTTTCAGAAATTTCCTGCATATTTACCGCAAAACCAATTAGCCATTATATAAATTTATTCAATTATAACACGGACGCTATTTGCTATATAACTTACACAAAATAATTAAAGAAATCTGTTTATGCGATAATTTAATTATTATTAATAGCAACAGAGGTTAATTTTATCATTAAAGATTTTATAAAAATATTAAAACAAGCTCATTTTAAACTTGTTGGTCCAAAATTAGAGAGTGTTAAAAAAATTTTAGAAAACTATATTTCTGAAGGATATGCTATATCTGATTTTAATGTGTATCATAAAGTCGACCCCGTTAATCGTTGTCAAGACGGTCGACATGTTAAATTTAATATCCGCAAAGAAAATGAAGAAGAATGTATAGAAATCAGCATTGAAAAAGTATAGACTCATTTTATGAAAAACAACCTGATAAATATAAATGAAATAAGAGAAAATTTTCCTGTAACTCAAAATCTGGTTTATTTGGATCATGCAGCAGTTGCCCCTCTCCATAAGGGTTTAAAAATAGCTCTTGAAGCATACACAGAGCATTTTTTGAATCAAGGCGTCAGAAATTACGACTACTGGCATGAAAAAACAGAACAAATCAGGGAAAACTTCGCAAAATTTATAAAAGCTGACAAATCGGAAATCGCTTTCATAAAAAGCACTTCTGCGGGATTATCAATGCTGGCAAACGGAATTAATTTTCAAGAAGGCGAAAATGTCATTATTCCTGATATTGAATTTCCTTCTAATATCTATCCATGGCTTAATTTGCAAAGAAAAGGCGTAAATGTAAAATTTTTAAAATGCGAGCATGGAATATTAGACTTAAATAGGCTTGAAAGCCTGATAGATGAAAAAACACGGGTGGTTTCTGTCAGTTGGGTTCAATTTACCAACGGATACAAAGCTGATTTAACTAGAATTTCAGAAATTTGCCGCAATAAATCAAATCAATTCGGTAAAAAAATCTATTTTTGTGTTGATGCAATACAGGGTTTAGGTGCTTTAGAACTTGATGTAAGTAAAATAGACATAGATTTTTTAGCGGCTGACGGACATAAATGGTTTCTTGCCGCAGAAGGCTCAGGTTTTTTATACTGTAATAAAAACATTATTAATGATATTCATCCTGCAACTGTAGGCTGGAAAAGCGTAGTTAATTCTCTTGATTTTACCAATATACATTTTGATCTGGAAAAATCTGCCAAAAAATTTGAAGAAGGCAGTATGAATTTAGCCGGAATTTTAACACTGGGAGCCAGCTTGGAACTTTTTAACAAATACGGCACGAATAATATAGAAAACAGGATTTTAAATCTTTCAAAATATACCTGCAAGCTTTTAGAAGAAAAAAATATTGAATTAGTTACTAAAAATGAAGATTTTTGCAGATCAGGAATAGTATCTTTCAGAACAAAAAATATTAATGCTGATTTTGAAAAACTTTTAAAGCTAAATATACAATTTTCTAAGCGTGGAGAATTTTTGAGAATATCTCCCCATTTTTATAATACTGAACAAGAAATTGAATACTTTGTTGATAATTTGTAATAAGTAATGATTTCAATAATAGATATAAAAGCCAATTGGGTTAATTAACAAACTTATTCTTTATTATTATGTAAGGGTTTCGCTATTAAAAATTATTAGTTATTTAACTGTCATTTAAATTATTGTTAATAATTTAAATAATTTATGTTGATTTTTAAATATATTTGAGAGATAAAATAATATAAGATAAAACAATGTATACATTATTATTTATAAATCAATTTATATATTGTAAATATTTAATATATTGAAATAGCATGAATTTTATTTAATGAATGAGGTGAACATGACGGAGCAAAAAACTCGCAAAAGAGGACCAAGTAAAAAACCGGGGTTCAGGCAGGAACTCAGAGTTACTCCGTTGGTAGAAAATGTTTTTAATAATCTGAAAGACAAGTATGATTTAAAAAATAACTCTGAAGCTCTGCATAAAATAGCTGAAATTTATTTTTCAAATAAGGATACTTTACCGGAACATAATTAAATGAAAGAAAGAGCCTGTTTTAAACAGGCTCTTTCTTTCATTTATGTGATAAAATATCTTTGGGTATGGACTTAATAATAAAAGATTTAACGGTCTGAAATGATAAAAACGATAAGTATTAAAGACTTTGTTCTTATTGATGAGCTAAAAATAAGCTTTGATGAAGGGTTAAACATACTAACAGGCGAAACAGGCTCAGGAAAAAGCGTAATTATTGACGCAATTGATCTTGCTTTTGGAGCCAGAGCTTCAAAAGACCAGATAAGAACAGGCGAAAATAAAGCTTTAATTGAATTGTATGTTCAAATTAACGCGAATTTTCCAGTAGATATGCTTGAAGAAAACGGGATAGATATTGATGACGATAAAATTCTTATAATCTCAAGAGAAATCACCCAAAACGCAACACGATCAAGAATAAACGGAGCGCTTGTTTCTCAAACTTTTGTCCAAACATTAAGAACTCATCTTGTTGATATTCACAGCCAGCACGAAACTTACAACTATATACAGCCTAAAACCCATATAAACCTTCTTGACGGATATGGACGAGGTGAACATAAAGAGCTATTAAGCAAATATAAAAATGTTTTTTCTGAATACAAATCAATACAAAAAGAACTCGAGATTGCGCAGTCACTTATTCAGGCAGGAACACAAAAAATTGATTTTCTAAAATTCCAAATTGAAGAAATTACTAATGCTAAAGTAGAAAATATATATGAATTTGATGAATTAATGAATGAAAGATCAATTTTACTTAATTCCGAAGAGTTAAAAACAATAACTTATTCTGGATATGAACTTCTCTATAATCAGGATAAAAGTTTAATTGATGTTTTAAATTCTTTAAAAATTAAGCTGATTAAAGCCTCTGAATTTGATGAAAACCTATCTAAGCTTGCAGAAATTATCGATTCAAGTTCAATAAATCTTAAAGAAGTTGCAAATGAATTAAGAGATTATTCTGAAAATCTTGAAACCAGTCCGGCAAGGCTTTATCAAGTTGAAGAAAGAATAGAAATTCTGGATAAATTAAAAAGAAAATATGGTTCTGAACTTTCTGATGTTTTGAATAATTTAGAGAAATTTGAGCTGGAGCTTTCTGAAATTAACTTTAGCGACGAAATAATACAGGAATTGTCAAAAAAAGTTATTGAATTAAAAAATGAAACAGAAATTTTATCCGAAAAATTATCTTTTTCGAGAAAAAATCTTGCTAAAACTCTTTCTGATCTTATTCAAAACAAACTTGTAAAGCTGGAAATGCCAAAAGTTAAATTTGAAATCAGTATTGAATCTACTAAAGAACTTTCATACAAAGGCAAAGATGATGTTGAATTTTTAATTTCTCCAAATATCGGTGAACCGCTTAAACCGCTTTCCAAAATTGCTAGCGGCGGAGAAATTTCAAGGGTTATACTAGCTATAAAAACCATATTTGCGGAATCTGACAACGTAAATACCATAATTTTTGACGAAATTGACACGGGAATAAGCGGAAAAACATCTCAATCCGTATCAGAAACACTGGCGGAACTTGGTTTTAGCCAGCAAGTTTTATGCATAACACACCAGCCCATTATTGCCGCAATGGCTGATAAACACCTCTATATCCGGAAAATTCAGAATGAAAATTCTACAAAAATTTTAATTGAAGAGTTAAATCATGATGAAAGAATTAACGCGCTGGCATCTCTTGCAAGCGGTTCCAATAATGATGAAAACTCTCTGAAATTTGCAATAAGTTTGTTGCAACAGGCAAAAGAATTTAAAAGTTCTAATAATTTTGTTTCAGAAAGCTGCTTTTCTTGATTAAAACAGTATAAGTACTTATAATTACAGCAATATGCAAGATAAAATATAAGCCATTCATTGGATTAAAGAAATTTCTTAGTAATATGGACATTCCCAAGCATAATATCAGAATTATACTACTTTTTATAATACTTTTATAAGGCATTTCCCAGATTAAATCATCAATTCTAATTATAAAACTAAGCAATAAATATAAAAAATTAGATACAATCGTTGCTATACCTATTCCTAGTAGTCCTAATTTAGGAATTAGCGCAATATTAAGTAAAATTCCTGAAAAACCTGATGCAAGCCTTATATTCATATCAATTGATGTTTTTTTCGCTAGTTGATATTGAGCTGCAGTAATTTCTGTTAAGCCCAGACAAAAAGCGCTTATAGCCAAAAACGGAATTAAAATAAAAGCATCAGAAAATTTGCTGTTTGAGAAAATGGAAACTATTTCTTTTGGATAAATACATAAAATAAAAGTTATAGGAACAAAAATAACAAAATAAAATTCCACAAGCTTTGATATTATAGGCTTTACATCTATTCCTGATTCATATTTACTGAACAATCTTGGTATAGCAGCCATAGAAATTATTGAAAACAAAGGCAGCATAATAGAAAAAGTTAGATTATACCCGACACCAAGTTGTCCATTATACGATGAACCGTTAAAATGTTGCAGTATAAATCTGTTGCTTTGTGTAATTGTCCACATTCCAAGGCTTGAAAGTGCTAAAGGCATACCATATTTGTATAAGCCTGTTAATATACTCAACTGAATTTTTTCGTGATCTACCGATTTATGATATTTAGTTTGAAAAATCATAATTATATCAATCAAAACAATTGAAAATCCCATTCCTATAAGTAAAGCTATTGCGCCAAAATGAAATTGCTTAATAAGAAAAATAGCTGTGCCAACAGTTAAAAGCTGATTAATAATTACTGAAAAAGTATAGGTTAAAGGCTTTATTTGCGCTCTCAGTATTTGAAATAATAATGCTCTAACCGCAATTGGAATAATTAAAATCATCACAAACAATAAAAAATTTGAAGGAATTTGAAAAAATTTTTCTATAGGTTTAAAAAATAAAAATCCGGCTAAGTACATTATCAAAAGATTTGAAACTAATAAAAAAAGTATGGTAGAAAAATATGATTCGATATTATCTTTTTTGAAATGTTCTTTAAAAAATCTAAGAGCAGAAACTCCAATCCAGTCAGAAAAAATTATTGCAAGAAAGCTAATTACTGCAGTAGCAACCATATAAAGTCCGTATTGCTTGGGGGAAAGCAAGTTTGTATAAATAAAAACCATTATTAGGTTAATTAAGGTTCCGACAATTTTGGAAGGAGCATATTTAACGGCATCTTTATAGATGTTAGTTAAAGACTCCCCGGTTATTGAGGAGTCTTTAATAATAATATTATCTATAACTTCAACTGATTTAGAATGCATACTGCGTTAAAACCATTAATCTTTTGCTGTCTTTTCCTGTTTGATTGCTAACAGCTACGACATCAAACTGAAGTTTGATATTACTTCCGTCAATGAAATAATTTGTGCCTAATGTATATTCAGTGTTTGAGTTTTGTTTAATAAGTTGATTCGGGTTGAATATGTCATATTTAGCCAACAATTGAATTTTTGGTGTTAAAAGGTATGTAGTTTCTGCAAACATACCTTTTGCATTAGTACCTAAAGATCCATATCCGTGTCTAAATGCCCATTCACTTTTTAAACCAAGTTTTTTGTATTTATAACCAAGTGCAGCACCATAAGTTTGAGATTCGTATCTCGTTGCAACAGTTGTATTTGCATTTTGCTGTCTATAAGCACCGCCGCCTAATTCAAGTTTTCCGTATTTTGGCAATTTATACAAAGGTTTTACTGTTGCCCATCCGCCAATACCCATATTATTGGTAGCGTCTTTATAATTTTGACCAGCTCCATTATAAGCTCCAGCATAATAATCAAATAATGGATAAGTTCCTGCAATTTTTATGCCCATATCTCTATAGTCACTAAAGTTTCTTGCGATTTGAGACCTGTCAATAGTATTTAATGCTAATGGAGATGAGGTTCCTTCTACGCCTATTGGAATTCTGGTCTGCCCAACGAAAACAGTATGATGTGGAAGTATATCAGTAGAAACATAAGCATCTCCCAGAAGACCGCCTACTGTTGTGGTAGAAGTTGATCCACCCCAAGTTCTATGGAAATTAAGACCTGCCATATAATTTAGGTGAGGAGCCATTTTTCCTGAAAAACGAACATCTGAAAGTGGTATTGAGAAATTAGGCTGATAGTTATCAGTACCTTTTTGAATATTGCCGTTATACTTAAACTGAAATGAGCCTCCAACTTTAAAATCATCACCATATCCATATTTGAGTGTTTTACCGTTTGATTTTTCAATATTACTCACAGAACCTTGTAATTTGCTTACTGAATTTTCTAAAACCGCAACTCTGCCTGTAAGAGCAGTTATTTCTTCAGAAAGTTCATTTTTAAGTATGTCAATCTGAACTTTTTCTGATTGATCTATATTAATTTTTTCCTGTTCTACTTTTCCGATTAAATTAACTAGGATAACTGCTGCTTCATTTCTTGTTAAAGCCTTTGAACCGTCAAATTTTTCTCCGGCGTCACCGACTAATAAACCATATTTTCGGGTAATATTTTCAAGAGATTTATAAGCCCAATGTCCGCTGTTAACTTCTTTTTGAGTAATATTAACTGCCGGTTTGAAATTTGCTTGTGAGTTTTGCAATTCATCAAGCGTAACATTTTTTGCTGAAACTGTTGAGTTAAAAACTAAAAAAGCAATTGACGCGGCTAAAAAAAACTTTCTCTTCATATAAATATTTCCTTTTTGTTTCTTGTTGAATAAATTATACAGTTTTCAGTAAAATTAAGATTACTGTATCTAATGTATTTTGCCGACATAATAAGAATTTTAATTTTAAGAAAAATTAATTTTAATTTAATATCTTGGTATGTTATAAATATAAATAGTAAGATATTAATATGCGTTTTCTAACAATATTCAAGGTTATATTTTAATAATGCCAACAAGAAGTATAAAAGAAATAATAGATAATATGATTGGGATTCCTTCGATGCCTACGGTAGTATCGGAATCTCTTAACTTAATTGATAACCCCAACTCAAATGTTAAACAGCTTGCTGATATTATTTCAAAAGACATAGCAATAACTACACAGATATTAAAACTTGTAAATTCGGCATATTACGGTTTTCCGTCACAAATTTCAACGATTAACAAAGCAATGGCGCTTCTGGGGTTTAATACAATCAGAAGTCTTATACTCAGTGTAGGATTAAAGCCAATGTTGATGACAAATAGCGGAAAAGCATTATGGGAGCATTCACTTAGATGTGCTGTAGCTTGTCAGATGTTAAGCAAAAGTCTTGGTGTTTTAGATCCCGATGAAGCTTTTGTTATGGGATTGCTCCATGATGTTGGCAAATCTGTCATGGAAGGTGCCAATAAAGATGCAATAAAAGAAATAACAAGACTTACAGGTTTAGGCGCTGATGTATTACAGGCCGAAAAAATGTTTTTTGGTTTTACACATACAGAACTTGGAAGAGAACTTGTTATAAAGTGGAAATTACCTTTAATTATTGGTACAGCTATTAGATATCATCATAATCCACTGGCGTCTGAAAGCAAAATACATTCTTGTCTTGTTTATGTGGCAGATAGAATTTCCAGAGAACCTCTTAAATATCCTATACTAGACCCTGACATGGTTGATTCCTTTGATTTTGAAATACAGGACCCGCTTGAGTTGAGAGAAAAAGTATTTGAATCTGCAAATCATATTATATCGGCACTTTCATAATTTTTTTACAAATCAGGTGTAAGAATATCTTTTATATCGTCAAAAGTGATTGATTTCCCGACATTTCTGTCAGTGGAAATAACGCTGTCAAGCAAATCCCTTTTTCTTTCCTTAAGTTTCATGATTTTTTCTTCTACAGAACCTTTAGTTATAAGCCTGTACACGAAAACATTTTTGGTTTGCCCTATTCTATGAGCCCTATCGGTTGCCTGATCTTCGACGGCAGGATTCCACCATGGATCGTAATGAATTACATAATCCGCTCCGGTAAGGTTTAAGCCAGTTCCTCCCGCTTTTAAACTAATCAGGAAAACGGGAATGGTCGGATTATTATTAAAATTATTAACAACAGTCTGCCTGTCCTTCGTTGAGCCTGTAAGATATTCATATTTTATGCCTGTTTTATCAAACCAGTCTTTAACAATATCAAGCATCTGAACAAATTGACTGAATAAAAGAACTCTATGCCCTTCGCTGATAATTTCTTCTAGCATTTCTTTCAGGTGTTCAAACTTGCCTGACTCAATATTGCCCATCTTGCCTTCTTTATCGTAAAGTCTGGGATGGCAGCAAACCTGACGCAACCGTAAAAGTGCAGAAAATACAGACATTTTACTCTTTTCAAATCCGTCCGCGTTAATCTTATCAAAGATTTCCTGCCTTGTGCTATCAAGCACATCAAGATAGAAATCTTTTTGTTCAGGTGTCATTTTGCAGTAAGCAACGTTTTCAATCTTATCAGGAAGGTCTTTTGCAATATCTCTCTTCATCCGCCTTAATATGAACGGATAAATCTGTTTCTTAAGCCTTTTTTCGATATCCCTGTCGCCTTTTTCCTGTATAGGAACGCCATATCTGTAATTAAACTCGTTAATATCATACAAAAAGCCCGGCATAAGAAAATCAAACGCCGACCATAACTCAGAAAGCCTATTTTCTATTGGCGTACCTGATAAAGCTAATCGATGTGAAGCTTTTAACTGCTTTGAAGATTGAGCTGTAAGTGATTCCTGATTTTTTATATTTTGGGACTCATCAAGAATAATTGATCTAAATTCGATATGTTTAAGGTCTTCTATATCTCTTCTTAATAACGCATAGCTTGTGATTACAATGTCATAATCATTAATTTTTTTGAAGAACCCTTTTCTGGTGGCTCCTGTTAAATTTAAGCACTTTAATCCGGGAGCAAATTTTTGAATTTCTGCCTCCCAGTTAAACACAACCGAAGTTGGACATATTACAAGACTTGCCATTTTTCCGTCTGTTTCTTTGGCTTTTTGAATAAGTGTTAACGCTTGTAATGTTTTTCCTAGCCCCATATCATCGGCAAGAATGCCGTTTAAGCCGTATGAATATAAAAACCACAGCCAGTTGAAACCTTTTTTCTGA
>Ga0209417_1005372_pt1 | contig 14185 bp, 11 predicted proteins | sample RifGroF2_FD_184002 | JGI IMG/M metagenome (GOLD analysis project Ga0209417, IMG submission 184002) | Groundwater microbial communities from Rifle, Colorado, USA - Groundwater F2 (SPAdes) (version 2) | ecosystem: Environmental > Aquatic > Deep subsurface > Groundwater | place: Rifle, Colorado... | reverse complement strand
CCCCCCGCCGTATTCGGAAGTGATGTTGAACTTACCGTCGGAGTAGGCACCGGATCCGCCGAAGCCGTTGGTCATCGAGCATGCCGGGTAGCAGCCGGCGACGCCGTCGGGGCGTTCGGGGCATTTGGTCAGTTTTTTTTCGAGAATCGGACAGCGACGGTGATCGATGTCGTTTCCCTTGTCCAAAAGCAAAATCGCCAGGGAGGGGTTTTTTTCATGCAGTTCATAAGCGCACATCGATCCGGCGGGACCGGCGCCGACGATGATGACATCGTATTTTTCGTTCATGACGTACCTCCGTGTTTGGGACGATAAGATGATATCATCAATCGTCGATGAAATCAATCGCAGTCCAAAAAAGAAAGCGGCGCCGCGAAGGCGCCGCAACGGGATCGATGCGGTATCGCTATTCGGTTCTGACCGGCAGGATCAGCTGGATCAGTCCGGGATCGTTTTCGCCTTCGATGACGAACGGACGGATTTCACCGGTGAACTTGACGAACACCTGGTCCGACAGGAAGGTCTTGAGGGCGTCGAGGAAATACTTCGCACTGAAGGCGATCCGAATCGGAATGCCGATGGCTTTGTCGACGGGGAAGACTTCTTCGACGACCTTGCCGATTTCCGGCGAGTTCGACGTGATTTCGACGACGTTGTCGCTGCGCAGATACAACTTGACGATGGCCGCCGTGGCTTCGCGGGACGAGAGCAGCGAAGCGCGTTCGATCGCAACCGCCAAGTCGTTCTTGCTGAACTTGATGACGATCGGGAATTCGTACGGAATGAGCCGTGACGTTTCGGGGAAAATGTGCTCTTGCAGTCGCGACTGGAAGAGCACATTGCCGTATTCGAAGAGAATCGACTTGTGGTCGAGATGGATCAGGATTTCTTCGAGGTTGGACTCCATGATCTTGATCAGTTCGTCAAGGCTGCGGCCCGGGATGACGACGTTCATGTTCTCCATGTTCATCGGGATGTCGACGACCTTCTGCGAGAGACGGAAGGAGTCGGTCGCGATGGCGACGAGGCGTTGTCCGTCGACGCGGATGTTGACGCCGGTCAGGATCGGACGGTTCTCGACGACGGACGTCGCGAACGTGGTCTGGCGGATGATGGAGCGCATCACTTTCGAATCCAGGCGGATCGGGTTGTCGTTCATCAAAAATTCGATTTGCGGGAAATCATCGACATTCATCATGTTGAGGGTGATGTCGGAATTGCCGGCAACGATCCGGAGCATGTTGTTCTCGATCACGGACACCGCAACCTTGTCGCCATCCAGTTTGCGGATGATTTCAACAAAGTACCGGCCGGGGACCAGGACCTCACCCGTCGATTCGACCGAAAGGCTTTCGTGCTTCACGGAAAGTTTGATGGAGATATCCGAATTGCTCGTGAGCATGACCAACTCGTTTTGGTATACTTCAAGTTTGACGCCCTGCAGATACGGAGCCGGGGTCTTAGTCGAAAGAGCCTTCTGTGCGACCAGCAGATTGTTCAGCATGATTTCTTTGTTGATGGTGAAATTCATAGGCGGCCTCCTGTTTATTTAGGTAATCTTTTAGTACTTTATTATTGTTATTGGCGGCGGGGATTCGGGGAAAAAATCTCCCGTAATTCTATCTTATATTATAACATAATTCTCTTTGATTGTATATCCTTATATAGGCTCGTTTTGGGGGCGTTTTTACGCCTTTTTTCCACACTTTATCAACAGTTTCTCGATATCCGTTTTTTTGTCCTTGTCGGTCTGCATGTCGTTGGCAATCTGCTCGATCGAGTAGATCACCGTGGAGTGATCCTTGTCGTTGAAAATCTGGCCGATTTTCTTGTAAGTGAGATCGTAGACTTCCTTCAGGATGTACATCGACACCTGACGCGGATAGACATATTGTTTGGTGCGCTTGTTGGAGAGCAGATCCGAGGTCGTGATGTGATAATAGGAGCTGACGATGTCGAGGACTGCGTTGAAATTGCCGTTGGCCATCGCGCTGTTGGAGATCTTCTTGGTGTTGATCAGGTTCTTCAAAGCTTCCTCGGCGTTGGTGGTCGTGAATTTGTAGTCGAACGCGGTACAATAGAAGAGCACACGCTTCAACGCACCTTCCAATTCGCGGACGTTGTTATCAAAGATACTGGCAACGTATTCGAGGACGTTGTCCGGCACCAGCTCCGGATCCGATGTTTCCGCCTGCAGTTTCTTTTTGAGAATCTGGATGCGGTGATCGAGCGAAGGACGGTTGATGTCGACCGACAACCCCCAGGAGAACCGGCTTGTCAAACGGGACATGATGTCGTAGAGTTCCGTGGCGGGACGGTCGGAGGTGATGACGATCTGCTTGTTGTTTTCTTTCAGTTTCTCGAAAATCTTGAAGAACTCGAGTTGCGACTGGTTCTTCCCGGCGAGGAACTGGATGTCGTCGACGAGCAGGATGTCGACGTTCTCGTATTTCTTGGAGAATTCATCGAAGGTCTTCTTGACCGAAGCCTTCGCATAATCTTCGATGAACTGATCGGTCTTGACGTAGAGGACTTTCTTGTTCACGTCATTTTCGAGGATGTAGTTGCCGACGCATTGCATCAGATGGGTTTTACCCAATCCGACTTCGCCGAAGATGTATAGCGGGTTGGAGATCACACCCGGCTGATCGGCGACCTTGATGGCCGACGTATAGGCCAGACGGTTGGATGCGCCGACGACGAAGTTTTCGAATGTATAGGAGTTGTTGAGTCCGGTTTTATATTTATCCGCAAGCCCCTGTTCAGGGCTGTTGACGGTGTACGGAGCTTTGGCGAGTTCTTCGGCGGCCTGCTCTTTGGTGATGATCTTGAACATGTGCTTTTCCTGAACCAGTTCATTGAGCATGCCGTTGAGGCGATTCAAATAGAAAGATTCGATTTTTCCCTTGATGAACGAGTTCGGCGCAACGAGATACACGTAGTTGTTCACGATCTTGAAAACACTCGTGATTCCGGCGAATGTTTCGTTGTATACGTCCTCGTCAAGGATGATTTGCAGTTTGGCTTTGATCTGTTCCCAGAGCTTTTGGAATTCTTCCATGTCGTACCTCTCGCGTATCATCTACAATATACCATACCCCGATTGGAATCTTGACAGAAAGTTCTCCACAAAAAATGTGGAAAAAAACCCAAGATCAGCCCTTTGTTTCTTCTTGAATGTGGAAAATCAAATCGCCAAGGAACGCGCTCCCGGTTGGTTTTCCACAACTTCACCAACCGAGGTTTTCCACACGTTTGTGGAGAAGTGGAAGAAACTTAAAAAGCGCGCTAATTGGCGAAAAATAAGAATGTGGAAAAGAGCATTTTTCAAAAAAAAGGACCCCAGTTTCTTTTTCTGTTGACAGACTCGGTAAAATCACATATAATGGTGTAGCATGGTTTTTCGAATCGTGGCAAGGAGGTGTTGAATGTGAAAAAGACATATCAACCGAGCAAACTGAAAAGAGCCAAGACGCATGGATTTCTGGCCAGAATGGCGTCCGCAACAGGTCGCAAGGTTCTGAACAAACGGCGCGCTGTTGGCCGCAAATCGCTGACCGTCTCCGATCGTTAGTCCCCGTCACACCCATACAACCGACACCTGAAACCACCGGAATAACGCAAGTCGTTCCGGTGATTTTTATTTTCCGGGAGGAGGCGAACGAGTTGGACAAGTCGTATCACGTACGAAAGAACGAGGATATCGAGAAGATCATCAAGCGCAAAGACACGGTCGGCGACGCCTATTTCGTCGTTTACAAACTCGACCAGCCCGCGATCCCGCATCTGCGCTTCGCCATCAGCGTTCCAAAGAAGTACGGAAACGCCGTCGAGCGCAACCTGATGCGCCGGCGCATCCGCGAAATCGTCGCCCACACCGAGTTGAAACCCAATTACGATTACTTCATCGTGGTCAAGCCGAACGCCGCACCGTTGACGTTTGCGGAGATCCGCGCCGATTTATATAAACTATTCGCGCGAGCGAAAATAATATGAGGGATGAATCCATGAAAAAAAGCAGAATCTTCAAAATCGCATTGTTACTCACACTGTTCCTCGGACTTGCGTCCTGCGGAACAAAAACCGGAGTCGTATCGTTCGCGAACTACGAATCCATCGTCACCGTCGCCGAAGCTGGAGCGAACGAGGATCTCACCGCCACGACCTACTCCGGCGTCGTCACCCTGCTCGGCAATCCGACCGAGTCGACGTATGATTCCGTCACCGAACAAGGCGTCATGACCTGGATCAGCAGTGTGTCAACTGTCACAGTCCTTATTATCGACGACATCGTCGCCTCGACGTACTCGACGAATCTTTATCAGGACATTTACCACACTCCCATCAGCGGTGCCGAAGACATCGGCATCTGGCAGACGGTCATCCGCTGGATCGCATACTATACGTTCTACGCCAGCAGTCTTTTCGGAATCCTGCAGGGCCACTTCTACTGGCTTGGCCTGCTGATCATGACGCTCACGATCCGTACCCTTGGCTGGCCGATCTACGCCAAATCCAACGACATGACGCTCAAGATGCAGATGATGCAGCCGGAACAGCAGAGGATCCAGGAAAAGTACAAGAGCCGTACCGACCAGGCTTCCCAGCAGCGCATGCAGATGGAAATGATGGAGCTTTACAAGAAGTATAAAGTCAACTTCATGGGCTGCCTCATGCCGTTTCTGCAGATGCCGATCTTCATCGCGATGTATCAGGTCGTCCAGCGCTTCCCGCTCACCAACACTTCGGTGTTCAACGGCGGAGTGACGATTCCGATGAACATCGACTTCCTCTGGACCAACCTCGGTAGCACCGACTGGCTCCCCAACCTGCCGCTCGCGATCATCGTCGGCGTCACGATGTGGCTCAGCCAGTATCTTGCTCAGCTCCGTACCAAGAAAAACCAGAAGAACACCCGCTATCAGAACGCCCAGGCGCAACAGACCCAGAAGACCATGCAGTTCATGATGTATTTCATGACCGCCATGATGGCTTGGATCGCGCTTGGCAACGCCGGCATCGCGTTCTACTGGATCATTGGCAACCTTTATCAGTTACTGCAGAGTTATCTTGGACAGCGCGGCATGGTCACGCGCCAAGAAGAACTCCGCAAGCGCATGTAAGGCAACGGGGGGACAACCATCATGAGATCGATTCGTTTTGAAGCCAAAGCAATGAACGACGCCCCCGTCAAGTACGCCGCAGACGAACTCAAGGTCAACAAGGATTTCGTCGAACTCAACGTCATTGAGGAAAAATTCGGCCTTCTGCGTCTGAACAAAACCTTCGTCGTCGAAGCCACGATCAAGTTCGATGTCGTGATCGACAGCATCAAGTACCTGCAGGAACTCCTCGACAACATGCAACTCGAGGCGGTCGTCGAAGCCAAAATCGTCGCGGATCACGAAATCACCTTCGTCGTCAACACGAGCGAGAACCCGATCCTCATCGGCAAGAACGGCAAGACCCTGGATGCCATCCAGACCCTGCTCAAGAACTTCATCAATCTTTTTACGGACGAACACTATGTCGTCCTCGTCGATATCGGCGGATACAAGGAACAGCGCAAGAAGCAGCTTGAAATCCTGGCGACGAAAACCGCCAAGGAAGTTGCCAAGTCAAGACTCGAAGCGAAACTGGGCAAAATGAATGCCTACGAACGCCGTGTCATCCATACGAAACTCGCGGACTGGCGTGACGTGACGACGGAATCCGAAGGCGAAGAGCCGAATCGCTGCGTCGTCATCAAGCCGAAAAACAAGTAACATGAAACTCATCGTCGGGCTTGGCAATCCCGGCAAAGAATACGCCAAGTCGAAGCACAACATCGGCTATATGGTCCTTTCTTCCTTCGCCGCCGCAGAACATATACCCTTCACGAAGTCGGTCAAATTCCATGGCGAGATCGCCAAGTTGCAGGATGCGATCCTGTTGAAGCCGAGGACGTTCATGAACCTCTCCGGCCTCTCCGTCCGAGCGGTTGCGGAGTACTACGGAATAAAGAACAGTGATATTCTCGTCATCTCCGACGATCTTGATCTTCCATTTTTACAGATCCGGATGCGCGAACAAGGAAGCGCCGGAGGGCACAATGGACTCAAATCCATCATCGAACATCTTCACAACAACGACTTCAAGCGGTTGCGCATCGGAATCGGCCGCGACGACCGACAGGACGTCATCGATTACGTTCTCGATGATTTCGGCAAATCCCAGCAGAAAGAACTGAATGATTTCCTGATCATTACATCGCAGATTCTGGCGGTTTACCTAACATCAGAATCTTTTGACAACATCATGTCGAGATTCAATACGAAAAAGCCTGATCAGATACAATAAAACGAAGCGTTCCGAACTCGGAGCGCTTCATTTTTTGATTTTTGTCGGATTTTGTAAAAAAACATCCAAAACAGCACCATAAGAGTAACAAAACAAATACATATTCACGATAACTATTTTAAACGTCTAAATATAGGCATCCAGTGAATACACTCAAATTTCATTGTTTGGTCTCATTGTATACATGAAGCGTCACGATCACAGTGGTCTTGGTATCCTAAATGTAAACATCAAGACGATAGAATTGGATGAATCGACTTTGTTTTCAGCTTTTATGAAATATCGAAAAGATGAATCAACAAAAATGAACGCATTATTACAATGTCTGAAATATATCAAAGTAACCTAGCTTTCCATTTCAAACAATCGGTATCCGAAAGCAGGTAGCAGGATCTTGTTATTCAACAGTTGCGGCTTCCCCGATTCGAGATCGATCGCCGCTTTTCTGTCATCCTCCGAGGGGATCGATACCGATCGCGGTTCGGCGTTCGTATTCATCATCACGATCAACGAGCCCTTCTGGTAAACAAGAATGTTGTCCTCGTGCTGATGCCATTTCAATTCCGTGTTCTTGAAATCGGGCGTCGATTTCCGTAACGCGATCATCGATCGCATGAAGTCGAACATGCTTTGATTCTGACGCGATTCGTCCCAGATCATGCAACGGCGTGAGTCCGGATCATCCCCGCCCTCCAGGCCGATTTCGTCGCCATACAGGATTGCCGGCGATCCGCAGAACGTGAAAATGAAGAGATAGGCAAGTTTGGCGAGCGATACATTTCCACCGCACCGGGTGAGGATCCGCATCGTATCATGCGAGTCCACAAGGTTGAACATGTTTTTCGCGACTGTCTTCGGATAGGACAAAAGGAGATTGTTGATGCGGTACGCGAACCGCTCGGCGGTGATTTTGCCGGGCGTATTGAACGTTCCGAAGAACTGCCAGATCGGATAGGAGATCTCATAGTTCATGACGGCGTCCATCTGATCGCCGCGCAGCCACGGGGTCGAATCGTCCCAGTTTTCACCAAGGATGTAGATATCATTCTTGACCGCCCGCACCGCTTGCCGGAATTTCCGCCAGAACGCATGGGATACTTCATTGGAGACATCGAGGCGCCAGCCGTCGATGTCGTATTCTTTGATCCAGTGGGTTCCGACGTCCAGAAGATACTTCTCCATGACGGGGTTGCCGGTGTTGAGTTTGGGCATGAACGGCGTCATCGCAAAGGTGCGGAAGCGCGGTTGGATCGAATGGACGGCCGGGCGGCCGTTCGCATCCAGCGGGAAATTGATGAAATTTTCGTCTTCGATGAAGAAGCAATCCCAATAGGGCGACGCTTTTTTGTTCTTGATGACATCCTGGAAGTAGGGATGGTCCCATCCGCAGTGGTTGAAGACGGCATCGAGCATCACGCGGATGCCGCTCTTGTGGCAGGTTTTGACAAGTTGCTTGAAATCATCGTTCGTGCCGAAGGAAGGATCGATCGTATAATAGTCTTCCGTATCGTATTTATGAGCGGAATAGGCTTTGAAGATCGGCGTGAAGTAGATGCCGGTGACGCCGAGCGAATGCAGGTAGGGGATTTTTTCGATGACGCCGGGAAGATCGCCGCCGAAGAACATATTGTTCTTGATTCCCAGTTCGACGGATCCCCAGACCGGAAAGCCGTCCTTCTGTTTGGCGCTTTTGTGGAACCGGTCGGTAAAGATCTGATACCAAACCGTATCGTCCGCCCACGAAGGGGCGTCGATGAGGTCCTCGCGGTTGATATAGGGGTAATTGAAATAGCCGGCCAGATTGTAAATGAGCTTTTCGTCCTTGACGAGATCAACGGCGGTCAGGTCGCGGCAACCGTAAAACCACGTTTTGCCATCCGCGCGGATCAGGAACGCATATTTATTTCGGGTCGACGCGGTGTCGACGGAAACGTACCAATGGTCGAAAAGTTCGGTCCGGCACTCGATCGCCATCGCTTGGCGCGGAAATGCCTTTCCGCTCCAGATATAGGCGCCGTTCTCGAGGCGCCATTCGAACGGATCGCCGACGATCAGCTCGACACCCGCAACCTCGCCTTTGGCGGTCTGCAGGTGGATGTGAAGCGTATGTTCATCGTACGCGTAGGCCATCGGCCCCTTCGGCGTATGTCGGACGGCATGGAGATTCATGGATGAGGACCTTCCTTCTGGTGCTGCACAGTGAATATTGTACCATCAACCCCCGCGATTTCAATCCGGGCGTACGTGGAATGGCTTTCACATTGCCGGGCGGGCGACAAAAAGCCCGCAAACGACGGATTTTTATAGTATAATGGATGTTACGAAGCTTTTTTGCGTGTGAGGTGTTGTCCATGAATACGATCGATCGTCGCATCCGTGCCTTTTCCATCGACATGTCGTTGGCGACCATCTTATTGATCCTGCTGATCATCCTCGGCGGTTCCATCGAAGGCGCCGATGGCGGGCTGGTCATGTTCATCGCCGCCGCCATCGCCTATTTCGGCACCCTGGTGATCCCCAATTTTTTCTCAAAAGGGCAATCCTTTGGGAAACGGACGCAGAAGATCAAAGTCGTCGACATCAAGACGGGCGAAGCCGCATCGCTCTTCCTGGTCATCCTGCGGGAAGCCTTCAAGGCGACCCTGATGATCTCGACCGTCGGCTTCTATCTCGTCGTTTGCGGCATCATGGCGTCCTCGCGCCGCGACGGACGCACCATCCATGACCTGGTTTTCCGTACCAAGATCATCTGCCTGACCCGCTACGTCAGCGACCGCGAAGGCATGCCGATCGAACAAACGCCCGCAATGAAGAAACGGATGGAGGGAAGCTCCCATGATTAAAAAAATCAGCGCCGCATTGACCGTCCTTTTCCTGACCCTCGGTATTTTTGCATGCCAGACGAAAGAAGTCGATCTCGCCGAGGTCAACCCGGAAGCCGGCGTCTATTACGAAATTCTGGTCCGCAGCTTCGCCGACAGCGACGCCGACGGTGTCGGTGATTTCAACGGGATAACCGCCAAAATGGGCTATCTTCAATCGTTGGGAATCAAAGGAATCTGGCTCATGCCGATCCATCCGTCGCCTTCCTATCACGGCTATGACGTCACCGATTATTATGCCGTCAACCTCGACTATGGGACGATGGCGGACTTCGAAAACATGATTGCCGCGGCCGATGCGGCGGGCATCCGCGTGATGCTTGACATGGTCTTCAACCACACATCCAACCAGCATCCGTGGTTCGTCGCGGCGCAGAACGGCGACGCAACGTATCTCGACTATTATGTCACCGTACCGAAATCGACCGATACCTCGCGCATCTTCGGCAGCTGGAGCCAAAACATCTGGCATACGTCCGATACATTCAAGTATTGCGGCTATTTCTCCCATACGATGCCTGATTTGAACTTCTACAGCGACGCCGTCAAGACGGAAATCGAGGATATCTCGAAATTCTGGATCGACAAGGGCGTCAAAGGGTTCCGGCTCGACGCCGTCCATCATTATTTCGGTGAAAACGAATATCTGGACGAAACATACGACTTCTATAACAATATCATCTATCTTGATGCTTATTCAAAGGCGATCGATGCCTACGCAGACGACATCTACGTCATCGGCGAAGCCTTCATCGAATCCGACTATAAGATTCCCTCCGCCTATTTCTACGGCCTCGACGCGCCGCTCAACTTCCCGCTCGCGGCGAAGATCCGCTCCGCCGCCCAGAAGACCAAGAACTACAACTATGCCGAGAATCTCGAAATCTGGTACGACTACTACCGCGGCATCAATCCGCATTTCATCGACGCGCCCTTCATCGTGAACCACGACATGGACCGGTTCGCTTCCCACACCCTCGGAAACACGGCGATGATGAAACTCGCCGCGGAGATGCTTCTGGTGCTCCCCGGCAATCCGATCATCTATTACGGCGAGGAACTCGGGATGTTCGGCGTCAAGGCGATGGGCCCCGACATCTGGGATGAAACAAGACGGATGCCGTTCATTTGGGGTGACGATACCCAGACCGACTGGATTACCTCTTCCAGTCAGACGCTCGCAAACATGGAAGCCGCGAACGACGCGATCGGCACGGCGGCGGAACAACTCGCCGATGCCGCATCGCTATTGTCGCTTTACACCGCGATCCTGGCGGTCCGCAACGCCAACATGGCGCTCGCGTATGGAAACAGTTTCTCGGCCTGGGAGGATTCGGCGTCGTCGCTATCCGGCTTCTACCGCGAATATACGTATGAAGACCAGACCCAGCGCGTGCTGGTCATCCACAACTTCGACGACGAGGCGGCCGCGATTCCCGACGTCGCCGGCACCGTCCTCTACCTGAGCGGTTCCGATCTGAGCGGCGTGATCACCGAGATCCCCGCCCGTTCCACCCTCATCATCGACGTTACCCCGGAGGCGGATTGATGCTTCGGATCATCGCGAACGGGTTTTCCTTCAAACGCATCTTCTCGCTTCGGACCGCGCCGTTCCGCGGGTTCGTTCTGTACTTTCTGTTTCTCGTTCTGCTCATGAGTTTCCCGCTCAACTACCAGATCGTGCGATCCGGCGGATGGGATCTTTACAACTTCACCGGCGGGATCCGCAGCGATTCGCCCGACTGGCTACCTGCCGGATTGCCATCCGACATCATCATCTCGTCGCGGGGGATGACCTACACCTCGACGGCGACCGCGGTCTTTGAAACCGTCAACATTTCCGGCGATCCGCTCTTCATCGTCTTCGCCCCCGAAGGCGGCTATGCGGCGACCGGCCGGGCGCTCGTATTCGAACCGGACCGCATCGCCTATTGCGACGAAAGCGGCGCCGAACTCTTCGACGTCGGGTACGGCACCGTCATCGAAACGGTCAATTTCGGAGAACTCAAACTGATGTCTTCCGAGGATCTCGCCCTCGAGAAGTTCGTGACGATGATCGACGATGCCTTCTCGGGACCGGCGGTCTTCAAATCGACGGTGTACTTCACCTTCGTCACACTCGTCCTGAACCTCATCCTCGTGCTCGTGATCGCCGTAATCTTCCTGCTCGTCCGCGTCCGTTATCAAAAGGTGACGAACTTTCCGGAGAACATCCGGATCGTAATCGCATCGATGACGATCCCCGCGCTGATCGGCTTCTTCGTCGGCCTGCTCGGGATCATGGAGATCAACGCCTTCACGGTCGTCCTCTTCCAACTCTTGACGCCGTTGATTGCGCTGATGGCGATGTTGAAGGGGTCGAACGTCAAGGAGATCTCCAACAAGGAAGTCTAGAAAAAAATATCGGGTCGGATCCCATCGCGGGACCGACCCGATTTTTGTTTTGATTTAATAGGAAAGTTCATCTTTTGGGGTACATAGATTGAATTCACGATTACTTCTCGGTTGAGAAAATCGTAAAATTTATCAAATTCGGGTCGCTTCTTTCCGTGATAAAATATAGTTATAAATAACTATATCGGAAAGGAGGGAGCCCATGCTTTACAAAACGATGTCATCGCATCTTTCTTTATCAGAGGAGAAAAACGTTCTTTTGACATTCCTATGTCGAGCAGCCAAGAACCTGTACAACGAAGCGCTCTACGCGGTTCGTCAGGCCTTCATCTATGATGGTACTTATCTATCATATGGAGAGAACGAAAAAGCATTACAGAACAGTCTGAACTATCGCATTCTGAATTCGAACATGGCCCAAGGAGTCGTCAGAGAAGTCGATGAAGCGATGTCCGCATTCTTCGGACTGATCCGAGCGAAACAGGCAGGACGATATCACGGACCGATCCATCTTCCGGGATACATGCGCAAGGACGGATACAGAGCAATCGAAATCAGCTTTGTCAGAACGATATGGCGGAATGGCAAGTTGTGTCTTGATCTACCGCGAAGCAATCTCGTCCGTCACGTATCACGGTATCAGGAAGAAATCTACAAAAGTGCGAAGAGACAAGGATACGCAGAAACGATGGAACTCGAAAATGGGCAGCATCTCACCTTCGAAGTCCCCAAACCCATCCAAGACAAGGTCATCAAAGAAGTTCGCATCGTTCCCAAGTTTCAAGCGAGAATGTTCGAGATCCAATATGTCTATGAATGGGAAGCGGAATCCCGCGATCGTGAAATCATCCCGGGAACGAGCCTTGCGATCGATCTCGGCGTGAACAACCTCGCGACCTGCGTCGACTCGGACGGTTCGAGTTTCATCATCGATGGAAAAGTGCTCAAGTCCAGAAACCAGCTCTATCACAAGAAGATGGCAAGGTTGTCTTCACAAAACGCAAAAACACCGGAAACACTGACCCGTAGGCAGATCGCGCTCATCATGAAACGAAACGATCAAGTGAAATACTACATGAACAAGAGTGCCAGAATGATTGTGGATTATGTCCTCAAACACAAGATCGCGGAAATCATCATCGGAAACAATGAAGATTTCCAGTCCGGCGGCATTTCCAAGCAATCGCTTCCGAGACGCATCAAAGGACAGATCAACCAACAGTTCTGCGCGCTGCCGCTCGGACAACTCCGCAATCGGCTCGAACAGCTTTCAAACGACTACCGGATCGTCTTCACGCTGCAGGAAGAATCATATACTTCTCAAGCTAGTTTCTATGACGAGGACGAGATTCCGGTTTTCGAAAAAGGCACAGAAACAAAAACCGGTTTTCAGGGACGTCGAGTCCATCGCGGACTCTACATCACGAAAACCGGCATGAGCGTGAATGCGGACGTAAACGCCGCCTTCAACATCATGAAGAAAAGCAAACCAAACACTTCTTTCGAGAAGATATGGTCTAGGGGTGCGAGCACACCCTTGCGGCTCAGGGTCGTTTGATCCGTTCCGCATCAATCAAGGTGATGTCAATCACCTATTTGTTCAGCAGGGCTTGACGTGAGCGTCGGTCCGCGATATGATAAAGGCGATGAATAATGAATGAGATATTTGATTCGGTTTTATGACGGAGGCTACATAATGCGCCGCATCGCTCTGATTCTCATGCTTGTGATCCTCACGCCGGTCTTTTTCTCCTGCGGTCCGGGCATCAGCCCCGACATCGAGGCAGCCGCCGGCTACGAATTGCTGTTCGAATTGCCACCGGACTGCCACATCGTCTCCGAGTCGTTCGCACTTTCAACCGAGGATACCGGTTATACCGGTAACTACCATGCCGAGGCGATGCTCGTCACCGCCACCTATGTGATCCAAAACGAAGGAACCGCCATCGTCATGGAGGCGCTCGTCCCCGCCCCGAAGGCAAACGATGCGCTTGAGTACCCGGGATTCTACTATCGCCTCGATGCGGGCGGGACCGCGCTTGCGGGTGTCTGGATGATGCGCTATCCCGCCGCGTCTGACGTCGTGTATGAAGCCTACGTCGCACGCATGAAAACCGTGGAGGACCTCGACCCCGGCGTGGCGATCCATCGGACGACCTTCGACCTGCCGGCGGAAGGTCAGTCCGCGGCGATGCCGATCAACGCCGACAATCATCGGATTCTGTCCGACGACTTCTACCGGACGGCGACCCATCTGTACTTCGATGACGTGACCGCTCCCGAGCGCGGCAAAGCCTACGGGTTCGGCGCGCCGGTCGAACTGACGTTCGACTACGAAGCGCATGCCCTCACCCAGGAGATCGGATTCGCGGAACTGCTCCTCGATTTCGCCGGAATCGATGTGTTTCACCAGGGAATCTACGCCGTCGCGATCGACCGTTTCCTCGATGAAGACCCGACGGCGATACGAAAAGGCGAATTGTTTCCGTCAAACCCGTACGAGCGCATCGAATCCGTCTTCCGCTATTCTATCCCGCTTCCGTCCGGAACGACCGTCGTCACGCTCGCCC
>Ga0209417_1005366_pt1 | contig 14199 bp, 7 predicted proteins | sample RifGroF2_FD_184002 | JGI IMG/M metagenome (GOLD analysis project Ga0209417, IMG submission 184002) | Groundwater microbial communities from Rifle, Colorado, USA - Groundwater F2 (SPAdes) (version 2) | ecosystem: Environmental > Aquatic > Deep subsurface > Groundwater | place: Rifle, Colorado... | reverse complement strand
TAGATTTGATTGCTTGCTCAAACGCTTGAGCTTTTGTACTAAAGTTCTCATCAGCTTCCCAATCATGAGAAACTGTTATATAGTCATTGTCTCTCATCTCACCCTTTGAACTCACATTAGCCGATGGTGGTGGTGGTGGTGGTGGTGTTGTTGTTTGATCATTCATTCCTTGAGCATGAAATACTAAACATCCAGAAAAAAAACAAGCTGCAAGCGATAACATTTTTAACGTAACTTTCATAATAAAACCTCCATAGTTTTTTTTGATTATTTTTTCCTAAAACATAAAACTTTTGTGTGTTTCTTTTTATCAGACTACTCTATTTTTTTTCAAAAAAAAAACGGGTGACCATAAAAAATATTGAATCTAAAAATATAAATAAATCGATTTTTTATCCTTTTCCTCTAAAAACCATCAAAAAATAGCATTTCGTATACAAAAATGCTATTTAATTTATAATTGCAATATTTTCCATGTGTGGTATTATTGGGTTATGCTAGATAAAAATTCCTGTATGTAATAAAAAATAATGTAATTACTATAAATCTTATGTGGAGGTACTATGAAACAATTTTTAAGAAACATAGCAAAAGGAACAAGCTTAATCATATTATCGATACTTATTTCAACATCATTTGGATTTTTAAATGGTATGAAACTTGTAGATCAAGATCGTGGTATAAAATGGATCAACACAGAGGAATATCTTGAAAATACAATACAGCAATGGCAGAAAAAGCATTGTCTAGATAATGCTGACGCCCAAACTAGGAAAACCTTTGCAGAAGAACAAAGAAAAGTTTTTTTTGACCATTCTAATATTCAAAATTTTCTTAACGAAAATCCATTAAATCTAGCAAATAAACCTGAAACCGTTGAAAGAGATTGTGTACAAATTATAATCAATTTACATGACAAGCAGACAATCCTTTTAAAAAAGAACCTAACCGAAAATTACCGTCCTGTATTTTCATATCAAGACAATTCTTATACCGATAGAACCGATTTTAACGACGACTCTTTGCAGTTTTTAAAAGAACAAGGTAAATCCGACTTCCCATTAGATATAATTCCTTATAATTATTTAGACTTCAAAACCGAAGAAGCAAAACAAAACGCCATAACCCTTGCAAATCTGCAATTTAACCATATTTTTAACAAACTTGAAGACGATAATTTATTACATGCTCTTGCTTATGAAAAAATACATTTTTTATGGATGCTAACCTCTTATGCTCAAGAAGTTATAAAAATTAAATCTTCCTCAAATGAAGCAACTTTTCTACCGGCAATAATTCTCAAATTTGTTAATGCTTTATGGGTGGGGCTGTCCGCCATTGATCATTCATCTCCAAAATATACGTCGATTGCAGGATCCATTGCAAAAACATCACATCAAATAGCTGTTAATAACGCAGATCTTATAAAATCAATTATTGGTGATGATTTTTACGAAAACATTAACACAATTAAAGATTTTATTACATCTACTCATGAGAATATTGAAGACGAAGATGAATTATATTTTAAAATCATGATGATGTTTTGTTGTCTAAAAATTAACAATTTCGTCTTAAAGGAACCCGACATAAATGTACAGGTAAGTAAATTTCAAGAAGAAGAACAACCAGGGTTTTTTTCACGCGCAAAAAATTGGTTATTAGGAGCTGGCGCATTAGTTATGGTGGGAAGCTTAGCATATTTATTTATTAAAACCAACCAAAAGCCAATTACGAATATAATCTATGTAAACGACACCCCAATCCCACAGCCACAAAATACAACTACTGCTATGACGCAATGGGGAAGCAAAATACTTAACGCACCTGAAACCATGTGTGAGCAAGATCTAGGTTTGATTTGCAATAATACTCAAGGTTTTGATGGCAATGCAACACTTCCTCGCAACTTAAACAAATTCACAAACGGCACCTATACTGTGGTTTGCAATAATCAAGGGCAATGCATAGATGAAAAAAATATCGCCATAGTTAACGTAGAGGGTAATAGCACAAACGTAGCTGATTTTCTTACCCACGAAAATCAAAATATTATTACGCCAAATCTAAAAAACTTTTGCAACCTTACCAAGCATGCCGATAAATGCCCTGAATTACATCAACAATACCAAGAGTTTCTAAAATCTGTACATGAATCAAGAGAATTAGACAAGATGCATTGTAAGGGGAAATTTAAAGGCAAACCAAATAAGATAATTGAAGAAAGCAACGTCAACACCCCAGAAAAAAACACAAAAGCCCTACAAGAATTTCAAGAGGGTTTAGTTCAAAATATTAAAGCCAATATGATAAATCAAATTGACCAAAACATAGAAAAACTAAACCATTTGACTATTCCTGGTAATATTAGCGCTCTAAATATAACAACGGTTCAAAATTTACTAAAAACATTACATACAACAAAAAATAATACTCAAAAAGATTTTCACCTTGATCAAAATTATGTAAATACGACACAAAACAACCTAGGCAAAATATCAGATGTTATAGATAAATTGCAAGAAACTATCAACAGCAAGATTCAAGTTGGATATTTTGCGTATGAAAAAAATAAAATAAAATGGCAAAATGGGAAAAGCGTAGAAACGATAGAATATCCAATCATATATTACTCAATAAATAAAAATGATAAAATATCTTATTTTAAATTGATAACTCAAAACAACAACACTGTAATAAACGCTAAAAATGCAAATCCTTCTGCTTATTTTACGATCAAACCAGTGGAAGCACCTAAAGACGTATATTCCTTTAATGATGGAATAATTTTTCACGAGAATTCTGAATTAACTCAAATGTATATTAAGATAGCAGAAGAAAAACTAGTAAATATAATTAACGCTAACAAAGTATTTGAAAATTAATATGCTTTGATACGATTTTGTCACGATACTCCAATATCACTCAATATAAACAGCAGACAAAATCGTATCAAAAAGTAAATATATAAATGGAGGTTTTCATGGTAAAAAAAATATTTTTATTAGGTTATATCCTTTCACTTTCATTATTACATGGCATACAACCTAACAATTTAGTGCTATTAACAAAAGACACAACCTTTGATGAAGTTAGACATCTATGCCAAGCAACGCCAACCAATCCAACAATGGATATCATAGCCCAAGGGAAAAAACATAACCAATCATCGTCTTCATCTGTATCTTTTATCATTCAGCCACTAAAAAATACATTGCGCCCTTGCGAATGGAGATACACAAAAAACATTAATAGAGTAATGGACGATGGAAACACAAAGTCATTCCTTGAATTAACATGGTTACAAGATCAAGAAGCTTTTAATGAGATAAAAATCAATAAATTCCACTCAGATGATACCTCCTATCCTTTAATGAAAATCAAATTCACACCCAATTCTAATGCTGTACCAATAACTCAAACCAACCAACCCAAAAATTATATCTCAATGACGCAAGATGATATTCGTAATGCATTTATTAACAAAGTAAATGAGCTCCAAGCTTATCTTATAGAATATGTAAACAATAAAGATCTTTATTTTAGTCTTCATATTCAAACCCTTAAAAATCACATTAATGATATTCATCAAAAAACCCTCGAGCGTTGTTTTCAGTCTTTATTACCAGAAGCACCAGTAACTCATTGTAACAATTTAGCATTAATCTTTACTGGATATTTTCAAGAAATTACAGATAATATCTTAAATATGATTAATAATAATCTTAGTACTATTGAAAATGCAAATAGAGACATTGCCTTTGCATTAGCTTCTTCTTCTTTATCTCCTGAGGAAAAAGTTCATTTATTTTTTAATATTACGGATGAAGCCTTAAACAATATTGAAGCTCTTTTTAACAGCCTTACATTAACTCCAATAAGCCCTGATTCTTGTTCTAGGCTTTTTAATAAAATATTACACCACTCTATAACTGATGAAATTTTTAATTTGGAAGATAACGCAAATAAAATTATAGAATTTCATAATTATTTTTCACTATTGGAACTTGATGAAAAAGATTATTGCAAACTACTCAACAGCTATCTTTTTAATGAAGAAGTATTTAACATTCTTAATCATCTTATTGCTAACTGCAACGAAAATGAAGCACCAATATGGAAACTACTTTTAAAAAACAATATTTTACGTTCAAAATTCTTAAATTCAGTTATTTTAAAAGCCCAAAAAGAAAATATTATTACTGAAGATAATATAAACGAAGAATTTATCAAAATTTACGATTTTATAGATACAATATGTAATATAGCATCGAACATTAACATTTCTTCTTTTATTATCGACTGCTTGTGTGCCTACCCTTCTCTCATTATTCCTTTTTTACAAAAAGGAAATGGTTTTGATTTTCAGAATTATAATTTAATTGTTCAAAAAATTAATAGCTGTTTTATAAAAAAAGATAACGACGAAATCATCATCAACCCAATTATTCTTGTTGCTTTACAAGGCAATATAGAAACTATTATTAACGCACTCCAAGAAAACAATCAAGCCATCTCAGCCTGGCTTACACCAGAGTTTTACACTTATCTTTTAGAAACATACTTCGAATTATCAGGGTTAAAGACAGAAAATGAAAACGTTAATGCCAAGATTAAAAGCAATTTCAATATAACACCACTTGTTCAATGGTTTTTTCAAAACCAAAAAGATATTGAAGCCCGCTATGCATTTCTTAATGATCTTATTTATCACAGAAACTTGACAGAATATACAATTAATTTTGCAGAATATGCAATTAATAATGTAGAATTATTAAATTTTATGATGGAAACAAACCCTGATACTATTTTAAATATAACTAATAACCTATCATTTATTTTAGGCGATATTATTCCCAATTGTAACGCAACATTAACTGAATCCTCGAGTTTATACTATAATAATGATTTAACCGAGAACGAAATCCAAGCATTAGACTTAGAAATAATAGATATAATAAACAATGAATTAAAAAACTATAATGATGATTGGTTCAATGCATTTTATGACAACTTTTCGACTTTCATTAACCCAAAATACAAAAACCTTTTACGTAATGAACTTCTTAACATAATGCAATATGAAGCCATCTATCACTTAACATTTGACATAAGAGTAAAAAATATTCCATCAGCAATAAGCAAGAAACTTAATAATAATAATGAATTTGACTATGCTATAGATCCTACAACCCCACATCAACCCATTCAAGAAGAAGAAATAATAAATATCATCAATGAAAATCCATGGTGGGGTAAACGTTTTTTAAATTGCTGCATACATTGTTGCAATTTTTTTTGGGAGCATAGAGCACCAATACTATCAACTATAGGAGCTATAGGAGCGCTTATTGGAGGAGTACATTATTATAAAAACAACGAACTCAATACACATCACTCACAACATGTTACAAAATGTATAATGCCCCAAAATCCAATACCACTAATACCTTTTTAATAATTAATGCTAGATCTCCATCGCAACACAAGTTATTGCAACTGAGGATGCGCAAACGCGCATCCTCCCTTAAAAATTCGATCATCCACCCTTGTTCCCTACCAAATAACTTTCAATAAAGGGCATTAAATCGCCATCAAGAACCATATCTGGTTGTGGCGACTCGAAATCGGTTCGATGATCCTTAACCATTTTGTAAGGATGCAAAACATATGAACGAATTTGCGAACCCCATTCAATTTTCTTTTTTTCTTGGCTTGCTAATGCTATGCGTTTTTCAAGCTCTTGCTTTTCAACAAGGCGCGCCTTAAGCATTTTCATCGCCGTCTGACGATTTTGAATTTGAGATCGTTCATTTTGGCATTGCACCACAATACCGCTTGGTTTGTGTGTAATGCGCACCGCAGACTCTGTTTTATTAACGTGTTGACCGCCAGCCCCTCCAGCACGATACGTATCGATATGCAAATCTTCATCTTTAATATCAATAGCAACATCCTCACGTTCTGGTGTTGCGGTAACCGCTGCAAACGACGTATGCCGACGCTTGTTAGCATCAAAGGGAGAAATGCGCACAAGACGATGAATCCCAGCCTCAGCCTTTAAAAGCCCATAGGCCCGCTCTCCGCGTACAAACAACGTTGCCGACTTAATGCCAGCCTCTTCACCACTTTGATAGTCAAGAACATCAACCTTAAAGTGTTCACGCTCACAAAAACGAAGGTACATGCGCAGCAACATACTCGCCCAATCTTGTGACTCTGTTCCCCCTGCACCCGAATTGATGCTTAAAAAACAATCGCTGGTGTCTTCTGGCTCATTAAGCAGCATCTCAAGTTTAAACCGTGCAATTTTTTTACACAACGACGCAACATCGCCCTTAATTGCCTCAAGCTCTGCTTCGTTATCTGAAAATAATTCCAATAATTCACAACTTTCTTGATAAACCCCAATGAGCGTTGTGTACCCCTCTACCAATTGCCGCAAGCGGCGATGCTCGGCAAGAATGGTATCACGATCGGGATGTTTCCAAAAATCAACATCATTAACCTGCTCATCAAGTTTTGCAAACACAGCCCCCATGGTGGTATTTTCCCAATAAGCCTGGATTGCTTTAATATCAGGCTCGATGTTTTTTAATTGCTCACGTAATTCTTCAATAATCATAGACCACCATCTGTCATTATGTTAAGGTGGGCAAATACCAAAATTGTACACAAGTAAATTTATTGAAAATTGTTTATGAATGGATCCTCGGGCCCTTCGATGCGGCGCAGAATCTTAATCCGCCGTTCGCCCTGAGCGAAGTCGAATGGGTACGAACGGCGCGCCTTACTCAGGGTGCCCGAAAAGACGCGCCCCCAAGGATGACACACTAAGCAACAGTTGTCATTCTCGGCAGCATAGCTGACCGAGAATCCATCTTTAAAAATACTTGCAACAATTATGAGATCTATCCACCTTTCATTATGTTATTTTTCCAACACTTGTTTAACCATACTTAAATCTTCTTGAATACGTCCAATAAATGATACCACTTTTTTTCGATCCTGTGTATCTAACGCACTAAGATCATCTTTAATATCGTCAAACCCAAAATCTTTTACCGGCTCTGTTTCTTCTGGTTGAGAAAAAGCATCAATAACTTTTCTTAATAAAGATCCGACATAACTTGGCTTTTTATCTGATTTTTGCTTTGTTTTTCTTACCATTTGTTTTTTAACTTTAGGGACAATGCCATGTTTTGATAACGCTGTTTTCATACCAAATGAAAGAGTACCCTTTCCAAGATCTTCAATTATTTCTTGCACATTCTTTTTGCTAACACCTTTTTTAATAAGCGCTTGCATCATTGGAACGCGGTCATATTGAAGCGCATAATACACAAGAGAATACCCATCGCTATCAACGACCTTCATAATGAATTCTGGCGTCATTTTTGGGTGAGCAATAACCACGTTAAAGAGCTCTTGATCATTATCTATGATGATTTTGTGCAAAGGACCTCCACCGCGTATTTCTGATAACGCTGCACTGCTTGCTATCAATTCGTCCAATTCTTTTCCCCCTTTGAGCAACAGTGCACGTTTATTTTGTGCCTCGTTGACAACCGAATTTAAACTATAATATCCATTAATAATACGCTTAAATTCATACATTTTATTAAGTTCTTGCACATCTGCTTTTTGTTGCATAAGTGCTTCTATTTTACGCTCAATATAATCTTCAACAACTTTTTTATCCGCATCTTCTTCCCAATACAAAGCATAATAATCTTGCGGATGCTTTGCGATCAAAAGTTTAACACTCTCAACACAATCATGTTCAACCAAAAGGTGAAGTATTGTTTGTTGTTTATTATTCTTGATAGATAACAACGCTCCATGTTCCAATAACAATGCGATAAGAGGTTCATGCCCATTAATTGCTGCAAGAAGCAAGGCCGTATTGCCGTCTGCATCAACAACATCAAGTAGCAAACGTTTTTTAAGTAAAAATTCACATGACTTTATAAAACCATGGCTACACGCCACATGAAGAACTGTTTTTTTATTGTTCAAACGATATTTTTCCAATGCACCTGGTTGATTTTTTTCTAACGTTTGTATCGAGGCTAAAAAAGCATCATCAGTTTTTGTATCAAGCGCAATATTTGCAATTTTTTTCCTTACAACTTTTCTTTTTTTTGATGACTCAATTGAAGATGGTCCAGTCACGCCTGATTGCACTATACCATCAGCCTTGATTGGTTCAACCTCATCACCACCAGCATACGCCGGTAAAAAAAAACTAACCGCCGCAACACATACTAATACACCCGATCTAAAATCCCACATACCAAGCTCCTTCCCTTAAAAAAAACACCCTTACAAGAGCATGGTTAACCCAATGTTAACCATGCTCTTGTAACATACTACATTACTTAGTGTTTAAAACCGCAGCGCAACGAGCACACAATCCATCGGCGTGGTGTGTAACTTCCCACTGCCAGCAACGAGGGCACTTAGTACCCTGCGCATGATCCACCGCCACCCACAACCATGGGCACTCGGTTTGCACAAGACCGCTTGGCCCCTGCGCTTGCGTTACTTGCGAAACAATCAACCAATCTTTAACAAAACGTAGCCACTCAGCATCGCCAATATGTTCATGCGCAAACCAAGAAACCAACGCACCGGTATCATGCTGCTCATCGATAAACACGGTTAATCGAGCTTCAAGCGAATGTTTAACCACACCCTCTTGCCGTTTGGTTTCAATCATCTTCAATAACGCATCACGCATCTGCTCAAGTGTCTGCCATGCTTTTTGTAACCGTTCAACCTCAGGGGTTACGTGCGCCGGTGATTGAGCCCATGGCACCGATGCCTGATCAAGTGGTGAACGGGCAAGCGCCCACACATCCACTGGCGTTGCAAACGGTTGCACATGAATAGAATCACGCGTTGCCGGTTGATAAAAATCAGCAACCTCTTCAGCGGTAAACGACAAAATAGGAGCCATTAAATGAGTAAGGCCATCAAGGATAAGATACAACACCGTCTGTGCCGAACGACGCTCAAGACTTTCTGGTTTTTCGACATATAAACGATCTTTGGCGATATCCAAATATTTTGCGCTTAAATCGTTACCACAATACGTATTGAGTGTTTGCACCACGGTAGAAAAACGATAGTTTGCATACGCCGCACGAATTGCTTTAGAAACATCACTTAAACGCGCCAATGCATATTGATCAAGCGCCGGCATTTGTGCAATTTCAACCGCATCACGTGTATAATCAAAATCATACAAATTCGAAATTAAAAAGCGGCAGGTGTTACGAATTTTGCGGTATATTTCGGCAACACTTGCAAATAATTTTTCAGAAACAACCACATCACCCTCGTAATCAACGCTGGCAACCCACAAACGTAAAATGTCGCGGCTGTAGCGCTTGATAACTTCTTGCGGCGCAATAACATTACCCAATGATTTTGACATTTTGCGACGATGTTCATCAACGGTAAAACCATGCGTCAAAATAGTTTTGGTTGGCGAACTATCTGCAAGCACCATGCCGCACAATAATGAACTTTGGAACCATCCACGATGTTGATCTGATGCTTCAAGATACAAATCTGCCGGGAAGGTTAACGTTTCAGGACGCTTTGCAAGCACCGCTTGATGACTCACGCCAGAATCAAACCACACATCAAGAATATCTCGTTCTTGGCGCATGCGCGCGGTATTTTTGTTGCCGCAGTGTGGGCATGCAAACCCCTCAGGGAGAATCTTATCGGCGATAAGCTGCTCAATCGTTACGCGATCCCAATATTCAATACCTTCTTGGGCCACACGATCGGCAACCGCATGCACAAGATGCGCATCAAGATAAGCGTGATCACATTCGAAGCAAATGATTGCAGGAATGGGCACACCCCATTGACGCTGACGCGAAATACACCATTCGGTACGGTTAGAAACAAATGAAAACAAACGCGCTTTACCAAATTCTGGAACAAACGTAATAGTATCAATTTCCTCAAGCGCACGTTCAACAAGATTGTTGCGCTGCAAGTCACAAAACCACTGATTGGTTGCTCTAAACATAAGACCATTGTGACATCGCCAGCAATGCGGATAGGAGTGATTAACGCTTGTTTTGTGGGCAAGTTTATCGTGCTCGGCTAATGCCTTGAGCACCCAAATCTGTCCATCAGCAATAGACATGCCTTCAAGTTCTACCGGCAAAATACCTTTGGTATATTTACCATCATGTGAAAGAGGAGAAAAAATCTCAAGCCCCGCACGCACGCCCAACAAATAGTCTTCAGGTCCGCAGCCTGGAGCCGAATGCAAACAAGCTGTCCCTTCACCCACCACAACCATGTCATCAAGAAGAATAGGCGTATCTTGTCCGGCAATAAAGGGATGCTCGGCAAGTCGTTGATCAAAAACCAATGCATCGCACTCACATAACACGTTTTTCTCAAGTCCCATCTGAGCGCATACTTTGTCAACAAGTTCTTTGGCAACAATGTACGCCGTGTGGGGTTTGTGGCCGGCAATAACGGCATATACCGCTTGCGGATTTAACACAACAGCACGGTTGAGCGGAAGCGTCCACGGCGTTGTGGTCCACACCAAAAATGAGATAGCAAGCTCTGGATCTTGCTCAAAACAATAGGGCAAAGTACGTTTGGCATGTTCTTTTTTAAAAGGGAATAACACAAAGATAGAAGGATCTTTGCGATCTTGATATTCGATTTCTGCCGCCGCAAGAACGGTTTGGCATGATGCACACCACGGAACGGTTTTACCTTTGCGTTCAATATGCCCTTTTTCAACAAAAACGGCAAACGAACGTAAAATATCGGCTTCGTATTCGGGGCTCATGGTTATGTAGGCGCGTTCGTAATCGGCCAGCTTACCAAGTTCTTTAAGTTCTTCGCGCTGAACATCAATCCACTTATGCACATATTCGCGACAATAGCTTTTAAAGGTTACACGATCAACACTGCTTCGATCTTTTTCAATACCGCGTTCGGTTGTTACTTTAAGCTCAATGGGCAAGCCATGGCAATCCCAACCAGGGACAAGTGGCGCATAATAACCTTCCATGCGTTTTGCCTTACAGATAATATCTTTGAGGGTATAATCAAGCGCATGCCCCATATGTAAATGTCCATTGGCATAGGGAGGACCATCGTGAAGAACAAAGGATTGTGCTCCATGATTTAAACGAGAGGCTTTTTCAAAAAGCCCAGTCGCTTGCCAGCGCGATAGAATTTCTGGTTCTTTAATGGCAGCATTTGCTCGAATTGAAAATTCAGTTTTAGGTAAATTGAGGGTATGTTGAAATGGATTTTTAGTGTTTTTCTCTTCATTTTTTTGAACACTCATTGGGACCCTTGTTTTTGTTATAACTAACTATTACCAATCAAGTGTCAATGAGTCTAGCAAAAAAAGCTCGTGCTGCATACTCACGAACATAAAAAAAACACCTACGTTAAGAATTATTGAAAATTCCACTCTGTGCACTGTGCAAAAAATAGGAATAAAAACGTATCGAAATATAACCATCCATTTCTTGATTCGATAACCTTCCATTTTTTATACACAGTGCAAAGGTGACTGTATTAATTTAGATAACCATCCGTTCATCGTATTAATCTAGATAACCTTGCACATTTTTATTATCCTATCACAAACTATTTTCTTGTGCAACCGCCCCCCCCAGGGTTACCAACCCCAGGTTTACAAAATTCAATATGATGTTTAAATTTTTTCTAAAGCGGCGGGTGCTAGGGATTCAGTCGTATGCGCTTTTTGCTCTACCACCATATCGCCTTCACACAATTCAAAATTCCATGCCATCAACTTGCGCTCAAAAGCAATCCCTATTTTGGCTATGGTTTTGATGCCGCGGGCTTTCATAACGGTCGTATATTTTTTTGCCTTAATTTGATCCAAAGCTTCTTGTGCAAATTTGGCCAATGGGCCTTGCGTTATAAACAAGCGGCGCTTAAATTCGATGATGGCGCCGGGCTGCGTTGGGTCGTGTGGGATAATGCATAGGTCGTAGCGGCCGGTTCCGCTCTCGCGATTGGTTGTTACCTCGTGTGTGTCGGCAAGGCTGACCAAAATGCCTAAGGTAAAGGCCTGATACACGCTTTCGCCGTCAGCGCCAAGATCAAAGTAGCTCATGCTTGCAAGCACATTGTCATGAAACTTTTGCAAAAATAGCTCAGGAATGCCATTTTGAATACCACTCACCATCTGGTCAAACTGATCTTTGCATTTAAACCGTTCATCAATAAACCAACTGGCAATCATTTTTTTGATCGAAGCTTGCACCTCATAATTGGGTAACATAAGCTGAGCAATTGTCTCGCCCAAGCGATCGTTACGCGTGCTCCAGGTAAGGTACCCAGTAAACACCAAAAATGACCACATAGCGCTTGAATCGCGATAGATGTCGCGAAACACAATGGCATCATTAATTGTTTTGGTAACGGGCTGCCCTTCTAGAATAGCTATTAAATCTTGCTTATCAGTAGCGCTAGCCTGCCGCATGGTCTCTTGTATCAAAAAGCTTCCGCCGGTATTGACCCAAAAGTTTCCTAAACTCTTGGTTTTAACGCATTCAATAATCGCCCATGGGTTGTAGATGGTGGTAAAATATTCATTCCCCTGCGCATCAACTTTTGGCCTTCCCACGCGGTAGCCATTGTACCAATGTTTTATTTCATCGCGCGGGATGGGCACTTGGTAGTACTCAAGCATGGTATCAACTTCTGACTGCAAAAATCCAAATTTATCGGCGTAGGTATCGTTAAGCAACGAATGGCAAACAGAATTATTCATCCCCGAAAAAATACTCTCTTTGGCAACACGCAAAATGCCGGTGATCACCGCAAATTCAAGATTGTTATTGTCCTTCAGCCCCGCGCAAAAAAAACTGTACATAAAATTTTTTATTTCTTCGTAATACTCAGATTCAAATCCTGATTGCATAGGGGCGTCGTATTCGTCGATCAGAATTATGGGTTTAGTGCCAGATACGCGATGCACATGCATTGATAAAAATTTTAATGCATTCTCATACTGAACTTTGGTTGCTGCCTGAGTTTTTATAGCAGTAAAAATAGCTTGTTCATCTTTCTCGGTAAATGTTTTATTCAAAACACAATCAAATCGCTTATACTCAGATGCAATAATATCGATAATTTTTTCATAACATCCTTGCCAAGTGCTATCCTTTATCCCTTTAAACGTAATAAAAATAACGGGACGCGTGCCTTGCCACACCATAATTTCAGGGTATTGGGTAATCGCAAGACCTTCAAAAAGGTGAGCGTTGCTTACGCCATCTAAAGGCTTTTCAAAAAAGTATTGAAGCATAGTCATATTCAGGGTTTTGCCAAAGCGACGTGGGCGAGGGATGATGGTGACCTCAGCGCATTGAGTTATTAACTCATAAATAAGCATTGACTTATCAACATAATAACAATTATTTTCACGTAATTTCTTAAAGTCGTGAATGCCTTTACTGATTACTTTTTTTATCATGTTCGTCACCCTTTTTTTTCACACCGATTACCCACTACCGGTACAGTGTACCACGCTGCACCATTTTTTACCAGCCATTCGACTGCGCCCTAAGAAGGGCTTTTGCGCAGGGTGAATGGTGCCCTTCGACTTCACTCAGGGTGCTCGGTGCTGACAGGTGGCCAAGCCACCGTAATTAGTCACCCTCAAGGGCAAAGGCCATCTCTACTTCTTTGCCTTCAAAAGCAATCCCTATCTTAGCAATCGTAGTAACGCCCTGTTTTTTGAGTGGCAAGGTATATTTGCGCTCATCAATTTGTTCAAGCGCTCCTTGTGCAACCTCCGCAAGGGGCGTTGGATCTTTTTTAAGCTTGCGCTTAAATTCAAAGACAATGCCCGGCTTTGTTTTGTCTTTTGGGATAATAGCCACATCGTAGCGGCCCTTGCCGGCCTCAAGATTAGAGGTAACAACGTGTGTATCGGCCAATGAGACAAACATGCCAAGCACAAAAGCATGATACATATTTTCAGGGTGGACCTTTGGCACATCAAAAAAACTTACCGATGCCATCACGCTTTCGATAAATAATTCCTCAAAATAAGGAAGATTAATGTTGATAAGCGCTTTTACCATCTCTTTAAATGTATTTTCAATACCATAGCTTACAAACCATGCAGTAATCATTTTTTTCAATGAATCTAACACT
>Ga0209417_1005362_pt1 | contig 14216 bp, 10 predicted proteins | sample RifGroF2_FD_184002 | JGI IMG/M metagenome (GOLD analysis project Ga0209417, IMG submission 184002) | Groundwater microbial communities from Rifle, Colorado, USA - Groundwater F2 (SPAdes) (version 2) | ecosystem: Environmental > Aquatic > Deep subsurface > Groundwater | place: Rifle, Colorado... | reverse complement strand
CGGGCGCAGAGCATGGGTCTTTGAAAACTGAATATAAGCAAATAACGAACATACAAACGTCGAAGTAAAAGAAGCAACAAGAAGAGCTAATAAGACAATTCATATAAAATATGGAGAGTTTGATCCTGGCTCAGGATAAACGCTGGCGGCATGCCTAATACATGCAAGTCGAACGCACCAGCAATGGTGAGTGGCGAACGGGTGAGTAACACGTAAGTAACCGACCCCAAAGACGAGGATAACGGTTGGAAACGACCGCTAAAACTGGATAGGACGAGAGAGCAGAAGCTTTCTGGTTTAAAGGTCCTGCAAGGGACTGATTTGGGACGGGCTTGCGGCGCATTAGCTAGTTGGTGAGATAATAGCCCACCAAGGCGACGATGCGTAGCTGCGCTGAGAGGCGGAACAGCCACACTGGGACTGAGACACGGCCCAGACTCCTACGGGAGGCAGCAGTAGGGAATTTTCGGCAATGGGGGAAACCCTGACCGAGCAATGCCGCGTGAATGAAGAAGGTCTTCGGATTGTAAAATTCTGTTATCGGGAAAGAACACTCTGACCAGGAAATGGGTGAGAGCTGACGGTACCCGATGAGAAAGCCCCGGCTAACTACGTGCCAGCAGCCGCGGTAATACGTAGGGGGCGAGCGTTATCCGGATTTATTGGGCGTAAAGCGTGTGTAGGTGGTTCGTAAGGTCAGGCGTAAAATATCACAGCTTAACTGTGTAGGGCGTTTGAAACCGACGGACTTGAATACGGTAGAGGCAGGTGGAATTCCATGTGTAGCGGTGGAATGCGTAGATATATGGAGGAACACCAATGGCGAAGGCAACCTGCTGGGCCGGAATTGACACTGAGACACGAAAGCGTGGGGAGCAAACAGGATTAGATACCCTGGTAGTCCACGCCGTAAACGATGAGAACTAAGTGTTGGCGCAAGTCAGTGCTGAAGTTAACGCATTAAGTTCTCCGCCTGGGTAGTACGGTCGCAAGACTGAAACTCAAAGGAATTGACGGGAACCCGCACAAGCGGTGGAGTATGTTGTTTAATTCGAAGGTACACGAAGAACCTTACCAAGTCTTGACATACCATTGACAGGCGCAGAGATGTGCTCTCCTTCGGGCAATGGATACAGGTGGTGCATGGTTGTCGTCAGCTCGTGCCGTGAGGTGTTGGGTTAAGTCCCGCAACGAGCGCAACCCTCATTGTTAGTTACTACCATTCAGTTGAGGACTCTAATGAGACTGCCAGTGATAAACTGGAGGAAGGTGGGGATGACGTCAAATCATCATGCCCTTTATGACTTGGGCTACAAACGTACTACAATGGCCGGTACAAAGAGAAGCGAAGTGGCGACATGGAGCAAACCTCAGAAAGCCGGTCTCAGTTCAGATTGAAGTCTGCAACCCGACTTCATGAAGGCGGAATCGCTAGTAATCGTGGGTCAGCAGACCACGGTGAATACGTTCCCGGGTTTTGTACACACCGCCCGTCAAACCAAAAGAGATTGTAACACCCGAAGCCGGTGGCCTAACCCGAAAGGGAGGGAGCTGTCTAAGGTGGGACCATTGATTGGGGTTAAGTCGTAACAAGGTATCCCTACGGGAACGTGGGGATGGATCACCTCCTTTCTAGGGAGTAAAATCCAAAGGAAGAAAGCGCGAGAAGAGACGACTCGCGGATCGTTGCACGATTTGCTTATACTCAGTTTTGAAGGACCGATCTCGGTTACTTCTGGACAAAAGAAGGTCTTTGAAAAGTGGATAATACTGTAGCAAAGTTAAGGAAACAAGAGCATGAGGTGAATGCCTAGGCACTAGGAGCCGATGAAGGACGTGACGAACTACGATAAGCTTCGGGGAGCTGTAAGTAAGCAGAGATCCGGAGATTTCCGAATGGGGCAACCCGGCAGTAGAAGACTGCCACGAATAGAGGGAACGCGGAGAATTGAAACATCTTAGTACCCGCAGGAAAAGAAAGCAACAGCGATTCCCCGAGTAGCGGCGAGCGAAAGGGGACCAGCCCAGGCGCCATAAGGAGTTACAAAACCGATTGATAGCAGAACCGCATTGGAAAAGCGGACCGAAGAGGGTGAAAGTCCCGTAAGCGAAATTGATCGGACTCCGGCGACGAAGAGTACGGCGAGGCAAGTGGAACCTTGTCGGAAAACGGGAGGACCATCTCCCAAGGCTAAATACTACCTAGTGACCGATAGTGAACCAGTACCGTGAGGGAAAGGTGAAAAGAACCCCGGGAGGGGAGTGAAAGAGAACCTGAAACCTCATGCTTACAATAAGTCAAAGCCCGTTAATGGGTGATGGCGTGCCTTTTGTAGAATGAACCGGCGAGTTATGGTGTTGTGCGAGGTTAAGGCTGAAGGGCCGGAGCCGGAGCGAAAGCGAGTCTGAATAGGGCGCTAAGTACAACGCTATAGACCCGAAACCTGACGAGCTAGACATGAGCAGGTTGAAGTCAGGGTAAAACCTGATGGAGGACCGAACCGATGTTCGTTGAAAAGGGCTCGGATGACTTGTGTCTAGGGGAGAAATTCCAATCGAGTTAGGAGATAGCTGGTTCTCACCGAAATAGCTTTAGGGCTAGCGTCGAGGAGAAGTTTGACGGGGGTAAAGCACTGAATGTCTGATGGTCCCATCAAGGGATACTGAATACAATCAAACTCTGAATACCGTCGAACATACTCGGCAGTCAGACTACGGGAGATAAGTTTCGTGGTCGAAAGGGAAACAGCCCAGATCGCCAGTTAAGGTCCCGAAATTCATACTAAGTGGGAAAGGATGTAGGTCCGCCCAAACAGCTAGGAGGTTGGCTTAGAAGCAGCCACCCTTTAAAGAGTGCGTAACAGCTCACTAGTCGAGTAGGCCCGCGCCGAAAATGTACCGGGGCTAAGTATGATACCGAAACTGCGGAATCAGTGTAAACTGATTGGTAGGTGAGCGTTCCAAGGGCGTCGAAGTCAGACCGAGAGGACTGGTGGAGCGCTTGGAAGTGAGTATGCCGGTATAAGTAACGATAAGACGGGTGAGAATCCCGTCCGTCAAAAGCCCAAGGTTTCCAGGGGAAGGTTCGTCCGCCCTGGGTTAGTCAGGACCTAAGGTGAGGCTGAGAAGCGTAGCTGATGGAGAACAGGTTGATATTCCTGTACCTCTTGCATGACTGATGGAGTGACGGAGAAAGATAATCGGGGCCCACGAATGGATGTGGGTTGAAGGTGGCAAGGGCGTGGATCAGGCAAATCCGGTCCGCGAAAGCCCGAGCGCTGATAACGCAAGCACGATGAATCTACGCTTCCAAGAAAAGCTTCTAGGGTTAATCATGTAAGAGCCTGTACCGCAAACCGACACAGGTGGGCGAGGAGAGAATCTAAAGACGCGCGAGATAACCATTGTTAAGGAACTCGGCAAATTGACCCCGTAAGTTCGCGACAAGGGGAGCTTTTAGAAATAAAAGCCGCAGAGAAGCGGCCCAAGCAACTGTTTACCAAAAACACAGCTCTATGCTAAACCGCAAGGTGACGTATATGGGGTGACACCTGCCCAGTGCTGGAAGGTTAAGAAGAGAAGTCAGCGCAAGCAAAGCTTTGAATTGAAGCCCCAGTGAACGGCGGCCGTAACTATAACGGTCCTAAGGTAGCGAAATTCCTTGACAGGTAAGTTCTGTCCCGCACGAATGGTGTAATGACTTGGGCACTGTCTCAACAATGGACTCGGTGAAATTTTACTACCTGTGAAGATGCAGGTTACCCGCGACTAGACGAAAAGACCCCATGGAGCTTTACTGTAGCTTGATATTGATACTCGGCAACTAATGTACAGGATAGGTGGGAGGCTGAGAAGCCGGGACGTAAGTCTCGGTGGAGCCGACGTTGGGATACCACCCTTTGGTTTCTGAGTATCTAACTTGCGGATGTGCAATCCGGAGGACAGTGTCTGGTGGTCAGTTTGACTGGGGCGGTCGCCTCCCAAAGAGTAACGGAGGCGCACAAAGGTTGGCTCAGAATGGTTGGAAATCATTCGCAGAGTGTAATGGCATAAGCCAGCTTGACTGCGAGACGCACATGTCGAGCAGAGACGAAAGTCGGTCATAGTGAACTGGTGGTTCCGAATGGAAGGGCCATCAATCAACGGATAAAAGTTACCCTGGGGATAACAGGCTGATGACTTCCAAGAGTACACATCGACGAAGTCGTTTGGCACCTCGATGTCGGCTCATCGCATCCTGGAGCTGGAGTCGGTTCCAAGGGTTGGGCTGTTCGCCCATTAAAGCGGTACGTGAGCTGGGTTCAGAACGTCGTGAGACAGTTCGGTCTCTATCTGTCGTGGGCGTTGGAAATTTGAAGGGAGCTGTCCTTAGTACGAGAGGACCGGGATGGACGTACCACTGGTGCACCAGTTGGCCTGCCAAGGCCATAGCTGGGTAGCTACGTGCGGAAGGGATAAACGCTGAAAGCATCTAAGCGTGAAGCCCCCCTTAAGATGAGATTTCCCATCGCAAGAGTAAGACCCCTTAGAGATGATGAGGTTGATAGGCCGGGAGTGTAAGCACGGTGACGTGTTCAGCGGACCGGTACTAATAGGTCGAGGACTTAACTTTGCAGTTTGAAAAAAACATACAGTATATCCAGTTTTGAAAGATCGTCTGGTGATGATGGCGAAGTGGACACACCCGTTCCCATACCGAACACGGAAGTTAAGCACTTCAGCGCCGATTGTAGTACGTTTGTGCGAGAGTAGGACGTTGCCAGGCAATCCTTCAGTCAAACCCCCGTCTTTTCAATCCCGAAGGGGGTTTTTTCGTGGTCGGATCCGCCCGCATGGGCTTTCTTCGCAAAACCTTCCCGCCGGATCGAAAAGAGGTTGCATTCATGCCGAAATGCGGTAAAATAGAAATGCGAAACACAGGTCGGGCCGGCCGTGGCTGACGGTTCCCGCCTTTCCATCGCGATTCAAAACGCCTCAGTAGCTCAGTTGGTTAGAGCACATGACTGTTAATCATGGGGTCCTAGGTTCGAGTCCTAGTTGGGGCGCCACCCAAAAAAACATCCCCGTCGGGTCGATCCCGACGGGGATTTTCATAGGTCATCGACATTGGCCGGGCAAGCCGGGGAAGGCCTCACGCCAAGTCGCCTTGGTCCTCATGGAACAGCGACTCGAACGGACGATTCGGAAACAGCTTCATCAGGAGTTCGATCTCGCCCAAGGTGAACGGCGTCACACCGCAGAGTTTTTTTTGAACGACGGGCACGCCGCAGCCGAGCAAATGCGCGAGGTCGCGCTCGGAGAGGTTGCGCGCGACCATCTCCGTGATCAGATTGCCGAACATAGGGATCCTCCAATAATAAATGTACGCATACGCATAAACTGAAATATATGATATACGCAAACGCGTATATTGTCAATACGATAAACATCGTTTCTGCAATTTTCCTGTTTACCCGTTTCGCCGGATGATGATACAATGAAACGGGTGATTTTTGATGGACATTTACGAACGAATCAATGCACTGTTGAAAAGCAAGGCGATGACGCGGAAGGACCTGTGCGCGGCGACGGGATTATCCTACAGCACGCTGACCAGCCTCTTCCAGCGGAAATCGAAAAACATGCGGCTCGAAACGATCCGGGCGATCGCCGGTTTTCTGGCCGTCTCGGTCGATTACCTCGTGCTCGGCGATCCGCAACCGGATCTAATCGCCGAACCCAACGGACCGGTCTATAGGGCAGCGTTCGAGACCTCGGAGATCCTCCGGATTCTGGGGACCCTGACCAAGCGCAGCCGGACGATTCTGCTGGCGAAGGCCTACGAACTGCAGGAAAAGGAACAGGAAGCGAACAACGCGGCCTGATTTTCGGCCGATCCAAAGCAACGTCCGGCGGCGGAAGGATGAAAACGATATCAAAATCCCGCCGGACGCTCATTTGTCGTTGACACACCTCGGTCTGTGGTGTATAATGTTGTTGCTGTAAAAAGATGAAACAAGAGGTTGCGCTAGCAGCCTTATAAAAATTAGCCCTACGCACCACCTGGGTGTGTGGGTATGAAAGGAGGAAATTTCTTCATGCCAACAATCAACCAATTGATCAAGAATGGCCGTCATGACAAGATTCGCAAATCGAAGGCACCGCAGCTGAACATCGGATTCAATTCCCTGACGAAGCGCTACAGTGATCTTCACAGCCCGCAAAAACGCGGCGTTTGCGTCCGCGTCGCGACGATGACCCCGAAGAAACCGAACTCGGCGCTCCGTAAATACGCCCGTGTCCGTCTTTCCAACGGCGGCGAAGTCAACGCCTACATCCCCGGCGTCGGCCACAAGCTGCAGGAACACAGTGTTGTCCTGATCCGCGGCGGTCGTGTCAAAGACCTCCCGGGCGTCCGCTATCACATCATCCGCGGCACGCTTGACACCACGGCACCTGCCATCAGAAACCAGAGTCGTTCCAAATATGGAGCGAAACGACCGAAAAAAGCGGCTCCGGCCAAAAAGAAGTAAAAAAACCTGAAGCACACAAATGAGAAAATTCCATCATACATCGAAAGGAGGAATTTCATATGCCTCGCAAAGGTAAAGTCGTCAAAAGAGACGTATTGCCGGACCCGATTTACAACTCCAAACTTGTGACCCGCCTGATCAATAGCATCATGCTCGAAGGCAAGAAGGGCTTGGCCCAGAACATCCTGTACAATGCGTTCAACCGCATCAAGGAAACCACGAGCAAAGAACCGGTCGAAGTATTCAACGACGCGCTCAACAACATCATGCCGCTGCTTGAAGTCAGAAGCCGCCGTATCGGCGGTCAGAACTATCAGGTTCCGGGCGAAGTCAAGAGCGACCGCAGAGTCACTCTCGGCCTCAGATGGCTGGTACAGTACTCGCGTTCACGCAACGAAAAAACCATGGAAGAAAGACTCGCGAAGGAAATCATCGACGCCGCCAACGGCCAAGGTGCTTCCGTCAAGAAAAAAGAAGATATGCACAAAATGGCCGAAGCGAACAAAGCTTTCGCCCATTACAGATTCTAAGGTAGGAAGGATTACGTTATGGCACGTGAATTTACACTAGACAAAACACGAAATATCGGCATCATGGCTCACATCGACGCCGGTAAGACGACAACCAGCGAGCGTGTGTTGTTCCATACTGGAAAAATCCATAAAATCGGTGAAGTCCATGATGGCGCAGCGACGATGGACTGGATGGAACAGGAACAAGAACGGGGAATCACGATTACCGCCGCAGCGACGACCGCTTTCTGGAAAAACCATCGCGTGAATCTGATCGACACGCCCGGCCACGTCGATTTCACCGTTGAAGTTTCGCGCTCCCTCCGTGTTTTGGACGGCGCCGTAACGGTGCTTGATGCCTCATCCGGCGTCGAACCGCAAACTGAAACCGTATGGCGTCAAGCCAACGAGTACGGGGTTCCGCGCATCGTTTATGTCAACAAGATGGACAAGACCGGAGCCGATTTCGACTATTCGGTCAAAAGTCTGAAAACCCGCCTCGCCGCCGATGCCTGCGCAATCCAATGGCCGATCGGCGCGGAAGACACCTTCGTCGGCAATGTCGACCTCGTCGAAATGAACGCGAAGATCTTCGATGGCAACCAGGATGAAGATTACCAAATCGTCCCGATTCCCGCGGATCTCGTGGAACTCGCGAAGGCGAAGCGTTTCGAACTGATCGAACGCGTCGCCGATTACGACGATGATCTGATGAACCTGTACCTCGATGGCGAAGAAATCGACGTCCCCACCCTCAAGCGGGCAATCCGCAAGGCGGTGCTCACCGTCCAGTTCTTCCCCGTCATCTGCGGGTCGTCGTTTAAGAACAAAGGCGTCAAGCCGATGCTCGACTGCGTCATCGACTATCTCCCCTCGCCGGTCGAAGTCGCCCCGATCAAAGGGACCGACAAGTTCGGTCAGGAAGTCATCGTCGAACATGACGATGCCCACGATTTCGTCGCTCTTGCCTTCAAGGTCATGACCGACCCGTTCGTCGGGCGCCTCACCTTCTTCCGGGTTTACTCGGGGATGGTCGAGAAGGGCTCCTATATCCTCAACACTTCAAAAAACAAAAAAGAACGTCTCGGCCGCCTGCTGCAGATGCATGCGAACACCCGGACTGAAATCGATCAGGTCTACTGCGGCGACATCGCTGCCGCCGTCGGTCTGAAAGACACGATCACCGGCGACACGCTCTGTTCCGAAAAGCACTTCGTGGTCCTGGAATCGATGAACTTCCCCGAACCGGTCATCTCCGTCGCGATCGAACCGAAGACGAAGAACGACCTCGACAAGATGGGCGTCGCGCTCCAGAAACTCTCCGAAGAAGACCCCACGTTCAAAACCTACACCGACAAAGAATCCGGACAGACGATCATCTCCGGCATGGGCGAACTCCATCTCGATATCATCGTCGACCGCATGCGCCGCGAATTCAAGGTCGAAGCGACCGTCGGCCAGCCGCAGGTCTCGTACCGCGAAACGATCAAGCAGTCAGCCGAATGCGAAGGACGGTTCATCCGTCAGTCCGGCGGCCGCGGCCAATACGGCCACTGCTGGATTCGCTTCGAACCGAACCCCGGCAAGGGATACGAATTCGTCGACAAGGTCGTCGGCGGCGTCGTTCCCCGCGAATACATCCCGGCGGTCGACAAAGGCCTCCAGGAAGCGATGGCCTCCGGCATCATCGCCGGTTATCCGCTGCTTGATATCAAGGCGACCCTCTTCGACGGGTCGTACCATGATGTCGACTCGTCCGAAATGGCGTTCAAGATCGCCGCTTCGATGGCTCTCAAAGTCGCGAAGGAAAAGTGCAAACCGACCCTTCTCGAACCGGTCATGGTGGTCGACGTCGTGTGCCCCGAAGATTATCTCGGCAACGTCATCGGCGACCTCGTCAGCCGCCGCGGCCGCATCGAAGGCCAGGAAGCCCGTCCCGGCGCTCAGAAGATCACCGCCAAGGTACCGCTTGCCAACATGTTCGGCTACGCGACCTCGATGCGGTCCAATTCGCAGGGGCGCGCCACGTTCACGATGCAGTTCTCGCATTACGAAGAATGCCCGAAACTGATCACCGAAGAAATCATCAAGAAGCGCAACGGTTGATCCGCATCCGGCTTTTACACCCAACCAACGAAAGACTTGCATTATCGATCGTATTGTTATACAATAATATCGACTGAAAAACCAAAAAAATCCATCAAAAACCATAAAGGAGAATATCAAAAATGGCAAAAGCTAAATTTGACCGCAGCAAACCGCACGTCAACGTCGGCACCATCGGCCACGTCGACCACGGCAAAACCACCTTGACCGCAGCCATCACGAAGGTCCTCGCCGAGAAAGGCCTGTCCGCCTACCGCGACTACGCCTCGATCGACTCCGCCCCGGAAGAAAAAGCCAGAGGCATCACGATCAACACCGCTCATATCGAGTATTCGACCGCGAATCGTCACTACGCCCATGTCGACTGCCCAGGTCATGCTGACTATGTCAAGAACATGATCACCGGCGCCGCCCAGATGGACGGAGCGATCCTCGTCGTCTCGGCTGCCGACGGCTGCATGCCGCAGACCCGCGAACACATCCTGCTCGCCCGTCAGGTCGGCGTCCCGAAACTCGTCGTCTTCCTCAACAAGGCCGACATGGTCGATGACGATGAACTCATCGAACTCGTCGAAATGGAAGTCCGCGACCTTCTGAACGAATACCATTTCCCCGGAGACGAAACCCCCATCATCGTCGGATCCGCCCTGAGAGCCCTCGAAGGCGACCCGAAATGGGTTCCGTGCATCATGCAACTGATGGATGCCGTCGACGCCTACGTCCCGCTTCCCGTCCGTGAAACCGACAAGCCCTTCATGATGCCCGTCGAAGACGTCTTCACCATCACCGGACGCGGCACCGTCGCGACCGGCCGTGTCGACCGCGGTATGATCAAGGTCGGCGATCCCGTCGAAATCATCGGCATCAAGGACACCAAGGCTTCCGTCGTCACCGGCGTCGAAATGTTCCGCAAGCTGCTTGACTACGCCCAGGCCGGCGACAATGTCGGTCTCCTCCTCCGCGGCATCGACCGCGAGCAGGTCCAGCGCGGCCAGGTCATCGCGAAACCGAAATCCGTGACCCCGCACACCAACTTCACCGCTCAGGTCTACGTCCTTTCGCAGTCGGAAGGCGGACGTCATACGCCGTTCTTCACGAACTATCGCCCGCAGTTCTATTTCCGCACGACCGACGTCACCGGCGTCATCACCCTCCAAGAAGGCGTTGAAATGGTCATGCCCGGCGACAACACCGTCATGAACGTCGAACTGATCCACCCGATCGCCCTCGAAATGGGAACGAAGTTCTCGATCCGCGAAGGCGGCCACACCGTCGGTGCCGGCTCCGTCGTCACGATCGTCAAGTAAACACAGCCACCAACATTCAAGGATGCGCAAGCATCCTTTTTTGTTTGTGCCGGCGCCGGCGTGTTATAATGATACTATCCCGGAGGTGGCGCCATGTACTTCGATTCCCACGTTCATCTGAACGACGACCTGCTTTTCAACGATCTCGAAAATGTCGTCGCCGCGGCCGAAGCGGCCGGCGTCCGGCGGATGATCTGCGTCGGTTACGACGTCGCCTCAAGCGAGCGGGCGATCGCGATCGCGGAAACGTATAAAAACGTCTATGCGGCCGTCGGACTCCATCCGGAAAACGCCCATCGAATGAACGATGCCGATTTCGAAGCGATCGAACGAATGCTTTCGCATCCCAAGGTCGTCGCGGTCGGCGAGATCGGCCTGGACCGCTATTGGGACAAGACCAAGCTCGAGGTCCAGATCGCCGCCTTCATCCGTCAGATCGAACTGGCGGACAAGTATCACAAGCCGATTTGCGTGCACATGCGCGAAGCGACGATGGAAACGATCTCCGTTCTGACCGCGCACAAGCCAAGCTCGATGCGCGGCGTGATGCACTGCTACGGCGGCTCGCCCGAGTCGGCCGCCGACTTCCTCCGTCTCGGCATGTTCATCTCGCTTGCCGGACCCGTGACGTTCAAGAACGCCCGGGTCGCGAAAGCGGTCGCCGCCGTCGTTCCGCTCGACCGCCTCTTGATCGAGACGGACGCCCCCTATCTCGCGCCGGACCCGTATCGGGGCAAGCGCAACGAATCAAAGTACGTGCCGCTCGTGGCCGCCGAGATCGCCCGCATCAAGGGGATCGCCGTCGAAACGGTCGAACGGCGCACGTCGGAAAACGCATCTTCGCTCTTCAACGTGGACATTTCCCGCTAAAAACGTTTTCATCGGAAAACCGCTTGCATCCAAAAATATTGCTGTTATAATGGTTTCAAAGCAATGAACGAGAGTAGTAGCGACTGTGTTTCATTCCTAGCGAGTCGGGGACGATGGAAGCCCGATAACGGAACAGCGCGAACGTGCTCGGGAGCTTTTGGATCGACAAGGTCGGTTCGGACGTCAGCCGGCGTTAACGGCTCGAGAGCCGGAGCATTCATCCGGAATCAAGGTGGTACCGCGAGCAATCGTCCTTGGCATTCATGCCGGGACTTTTTTTTATTCGCGATTCCCCTTTCCGAACGATCAAGAGATCCCGACGCAGGCGGGCGTTATCCGCATCGAGTGCCGGAAGCATTTCCGGAATCAAGGTGGTACCACGGCTAAAACCGTCCTTGGCGAACATCCGTTCGCCAGGGATTTTTATTTTGTCCGGACGTTCGATCACATTGGGTTTAAAAATTGAAAAATAGAAGGGAAGTAACACACATGTTCAAGAAAATGCTCAGCTTCATCCTCGCTTCCATCGCCGTCGTATCCGTCGGAGTCCTCTCCGCCTGCACCGACACCGCCAGCAACGTCTACACCTACGTCATCGACGCATCGTACACCGAGTACGTCGTGATGGGAACATCCGCCGATTATCCGCCGTACGAATGGCCGCTCGAAGTCGACGGGAAGACCACGATCGTCGGCCTCGACATCGAAATCGCGAAGTACATCGCCGCCGCCCTCGGAAAAAATCTCAAAGTCGTCAACAAAGGCTTCGACTTCCTCATCGAAGACCTCGAAGCCGGCAAAGTCGACTTCGTCATGGCCGGCATGACGCCGACCGAAGAGCGCGCGCTCAAGGTCGACTTCTCGCCCGTCTACTACGAGTCCATCCAGGTCGTGCTCGTCCGCGACGTCGACGTCGCCACCTACACCTCGGCCGCGGCGCTCAACATTGCGACTGTGAAGGTCGGCGCCCAGCTCGGCGCGATCCAGCAGGAACTCGCCGAAGCGACGTTCCCGATCGCCCAGCGCCAGTACATCCAGCAGATCCCGGACCTCGTCGTCCGCCTGATCGACGGACAGCTCGACGCCGTCATCATGGAAAAGGCCGTCGCCGACGGTTATGTCGCCAATCATGAAGAACTCGGCATCGCGACGTTCCCGATCGGCGATCCCGAAGGCGGGTCGGCCGTCGCGGTCCAAAAAGGCGATGCCGATCTGCTCGCCGCGGTGAACGCGGTGATCGCGACCTTGATCGCCAACGGCACCATCAGCACGATCGTCGCCGACGCGATCGCGCTCAACGAATCGACCGCCGAATAAAATGGATTTTTCGTTTCTGTTGAACGGGCGCTACGTCGGGATCCTCCTCGGAGGACTCTTCCTGACGTTGGTGCTCGCGATCATCGCCGTGGGGTCCGGGACCGTGCTCGCGCTCGTCCCGGCCTTTCTGCGTCTGTCGAAAAACCGGCTGTTCCGCTTGGTCGGGACCGCATATGTCGAAGTGATCAGAGGCACGCCGCTGCTCGTCCAGGTGCTGATCATCTACTCGTTTTTCCGGATGCCGGTGACGGTCGTTCTGGGAATCGACCTGTCGAGTTTCATCCCGGGGATGCTTGCGCTCTTCATCAATTCGAGCGCCTATGTCGCCGAAGTGATCCGCGGCGGAATCCTCTCGGTCGACCGCGGCCAGTCGGAAGCGGCCGCAAGCCTCGGAATGGGGAAAGGCCTCGCGATGCGAAAGATCATCCTGCCGCAGGCGGTCAAGAACATCCTCCCCGCGTTGGGAAACGAGTTCGTCACCCTGATCAAGGAGACCTCGATCTTCATGTACCTCGGGATCGCCGAACTGATGTACGCCGCGACGATCGTCCGGACCTCGACCTACGCGGTCAAAGAGTCCTACATCGTCGCCGCGATTCTGTATTTCTGTCTGACGTTTCCGACATCGAAACTGATGGGACTGCTCGAAAGGAAGATGAAAAAAGCCGATGCCCGATAATCTCCTTGTCCTCAGTGGACTGTCAAAGACGTTTTCCGATGGCACTGTCGCCGTCGACGCGGTCGATCTGTCGATCGCGAAAGGCACGGTCACGGTCATCATCGGCCCTTCCGGATCGGGGAAATCGACGCTCCTCCGGATGATCAACCTGATCGAACCGCCGACGGCCGGCCACGTCGTTTTCGACGGCATCGATTTGCTTCAGAAGGACGTCGATGCGAACGCGCTAAGGCGCCGCATCGGCATGGTCTTCCAACTCTTCAACCTGTTTCCCCACCTCTCGGTCCTCGCGAACTTGACGATCGGACCGATGACCGTTCTCAAGAAATCGAAGGAAGAAGCGGAAGAAGCCGCGCGGGCGATGCTCGTCAAGGTCGGTCTCGCCAACAAGGCCGACAACTATCCCGCCCAGCTCTCCGGCGGGCAGAAGCAACGCATCGCGATCGCCCGCGCGCTGTGCATGGATCCGGAAGTGATGCTGTTCGACGAACCGACGAGCGCGCTCGATCCCGAGATGATCGGCGAAGTCCTGTCCGTCATGAAAAAACTCGCGGCCGACGGGATGACGATGGTCGTCGTCACCCACGAAATGGACTTCGCCCGCGTCTTCGCGGATACCATCATCGTCATGGATGGCGGGAAAATCATCGAGGCGGGAACGCCGGAGGTGATCTTCGGACATCCGACGAACCCGCGGACGAAGGAATTCCTGCACCGCGTGATCGACAAGGAATAACGGCTTCAAGATGGTATGATCTCCCGTCGAACCGACGAACATGCTTGCCAAAACCCCCCAGATATAATACAATAGACGAGATGAAACAAGGGAGTTGAACACATGGGACTCACAGCCGGTATCGTCGGTCTTCCCAACGTCGGGAAGTCGACCCTCTTCAATGCGCTGACGAAAGCG
>Ga0209417_1005360_pt1 | contig 14220 bp, 8 predicted proteins | sample RifGroF2_FD_184002 | JGI IMG/M metagenome (GOLD analysis project Ga0209417, IMG submission 184002) | Groundwater microbial communities from Rifle, Colorado, USA - Groundwater F2 (SPAdes) (version 2) | ecosystem: Environmental > Aquatic > Deep subsurface > Groundwater | place: Rifle, Colorado... | reverse complement strand
CAGGGCAAAGCCAAAATTCAGATATGAAAAGCGGTTTGCTTCATTAGCAACTAACAATCATTACAAAATCACCGTAACAACCAGTTCCGGTCAGAAAATAGAAAAGATATATCCTCCCGCAAGCAATTGAGAGTTGTATCTAAAGCGTAATGGATCCAAAGGTGAAGAGTATGAAAAAAAATATCGCTCTCATGCTAATTGTTATGGTATTGGTTCAGATCAGCCGTGCAATGGCAGGAGTAAGCATAGATTTCAGTGTGCAAGAGCCGTTAAATAAAGTAATCAACAACAGTTTTGATCAACTTGGCCCAGGGGGAACAACATCGCTGAACTGGGGTTTTATTGGTGAGACGGGCAGTTTCAAAACGAGTTTCCCATACGAAAAAGACAGAAATAAGATAGCAAGCATAACTGCACTGAATGGTATCGATTATGGCTATTTTCAACAGGGTATTAGTTTTTCGGCGGCCGAACTAAACAAAGAATACGTTGTGGAGTGCAGTGTGAAACAGATTGGCGGATGCGCAATGATAGAGATATCCGGCTGTGGTATTTATCTGACCACGGCTTCAGGGCCATCTAATAAGGCTCTGCCAGTGGCGGGCGCGTTTGTGCCGGGCAAATTCATAAAAGGTGTGGAGAATGAAGAGAACTGGCGAAAGATATCTATCAAGTTTACGCCGACTTTGGCCGGGACATTGTATTTGAACTTTGGTAATAACCGTTACGAAGGAACAGTGTGGTTTGATGATGTGAAAGTTTGTCCTTCAACCACTTCGCTTAAAGCAAAAGTAAAGGGTGATACAGGACTGCAAAGCATAAGCATCATTGATGAAAGCGGGCAAAAAATATATGAGATTTTAGGATCTCAGATCGTGTATTCCAACGGAACATTTGAATTGAATTTGCCGTCAATATCCAGCCTGGGCAGTTATAAAGTCGTAGTTGTTGATCATCAAGGAACTACCATGGAAAAGAGGGGTGAGAGCCCTTTTTGGCAAAAAATAAGCGACGCTAAAACTTTGCTTTTCTATAGATTCGAAGAAGACGTCACCGGTGGAACGATAGCTTATGCAGATGATTCTTCTGACAATAGTTTGTTTGCTTTGGGTACGTGGGATTTATATGCACAAGGGGGTAGCGGGCCGGTCTATGATGCTATAGAACCGCAAATTGTTCCATATATCAATGAGAACTGTCTTGGGCCAGGACAGGGTTATTTAAAGAGTAATGCTTCGGCTTCTGACAAGACAAGCCTGACTATGAATATGTCAAATGGTTTTACGGTGGAAGCGTGGATAAAACTAGCGACGGATGTGGGTAATCTGGCAACTATAGCCAGCGTTTATGAGTTTGGATCTTCGGCTTCGACTAACAACTGGTTTTTCGGTATTCTAAGGAATGGGGGCATGAATAAGCTCTATTCTGAAATAGTATCAGCAGAGGGTACATATACTTATTGGCTGATGTCGAATACGGGGCTTTCAACAAATACCTGGTATCATATAGCACTGATTTATAATAAAGCGATGGCGAAAGCGGAATTCCTTGTTAATGGTAATCCGGCTGGTTCAGCAAATTCAATACCGGGTGTGAGGGTGTCTTCAGGAAGGCAGCTTACAGTCGGTGCGACAGAATCTGGCTCACATTCATTCAACGGATCAATAGATGAACTGAGAGTTAGCTCATCGGTAAGGAATGGCGCTGATTTATTATGTAATGTCGATTCGTGCAAAATACTTGCAGAACAAGGGTTGGGGTTGGTAGGTGATATCAATAACGATTGCAAAATTGATTTGAAAGATATAGCAATTTTAATGTTCAACTGGATGGATTGCAATAATCCAAAAGACAATGAGTGCGTTGGAAACTGGTTTTGAAAACCTCTACTGGAGTTTAACGATGTTCTCTAAAAAGAGTAAAGTACAAATTCGATTTATATGCCCGTTTTTAACCCTTGTATATGTTCTAAATTGTTGCTTTTTTGTGAGTATCAGCAGGGCAGATGTGCCTGGTGCGACTGAAACGGCGGCATTGAACGCAGCTATCATAAATGCGGCGCCATCTTATGCTACGGCAGTTACAGCAGTTCCAAGGCAAGGTGCTTACTTAACAGAAGGACCTGCAAAAACTCTTGTACAAATGCCGGCAGCTACAAATTCACCCATTGCCGGCGGATTTATTCTAAGCAGGACCAGTTCGGACGGCAAACTTGCGGTAAAGGAAACGGTAAGCAGTTTTCCATTGTACGTCAGTTGGAATGTTGAAATTGATAATCGCGGAGCAAGCGAGAGGCTTTTCGAAGTGACATTGTCCATCGACTCTAACGTGAAACGGTATGGGACATTCTGGGATGGACTCAATTCGGCTCCGATTGCGCAAGGATCAAGGCAGAAAAGGCAAATGCTGTGCCTTTTTCCTATGGCGGCAGCATGGGACAGCAACAACGGTTTAGGAATTGGAATCAACCCACGTCACGATTACGGCTACATCGCTGACGGGCTTACGATAAATAATGGCAAAGTTTATGTAGAGTACTATGTAAGAATAGTAGCTGAAGCTGGCCAAAAACAATCAGTGGAATTCATGCTAACAGGTTTTGGGCCTAAATATGGATGGCGTCAAGGGGTTCAACAATATTTTGACGCGTTCCCGGAGGTATTTCTTCCCGCATCCGGAATCGACCCGCGAATTACAGGTACGGGAGGTTACATGTGGAGCGGCAAAAAAGTTCGCGATCTTGAAGTTGAAGAGGCCCGCAGATTCAATTTCAGTTGGGAATGGAGTTATTCGCCTTACCAAACGAATGGGGACTGGTACAGCGAGGAGCCTGAATGGGTGGTGGATAATGGCTGGACAGGCCCTAATGATGTTCATACGCCGACCGTGAAGGGACCGTACAGTGACTGGTACAATAACGCGATCGACAGGTTCGTTGATAATAAAGGTACCGCGGCAAAGATGTATTATTTCATACCACAACTTTGCGAGATCAACCTTCTTTCAGAAAAATATCCGGATAGCTATTGGATCGTAGAGGATGGCAACTGGTACCCGCAGCTGTATCCAGGACTGTCGAAAGTGTTCGGGAATTATAACCCGATGCACAGATGGGTATTTGGGGCTAACGGCACATACGCAGAGGCTGTTATCAGAGACCTTGGGCTTACATTGCAAAATTTAAAGGTTCCTGGGTTTGCATTCGACTGTGCCGAGAGCCATTTGAATTATTACGGCCCGCTGCAGTACGGCATGCATCGCAGTTGGGATGAAATGGGGCGAACCTATGTTTCAGAAGCTTTTGTTTATGCGGCGATATGCGACTGGATACATAATCAGAATGTGAATGGTTTCAAAGCTGGAACGATCCTTAATATGCCCATGCGGTACGTGACGGCAAAGCGGGCAGATGTGAGTCTTGAGGAATCAGATTCGTATTCGAACTCTTATTATGTCAGCCTCCAGATGCCAATGAGGCTGCTAATGGGCAGGAAGCCTGTTACATGGTGGAATGGCTGGCATACGATGGGCGACCTTCTTAAAACGGACACTATGACCAAGCAGGAACTTGTCCAATCTATCCAGGACATCACCAAATACACGATTATGCGTGGTCTGGCGATGGGAATAATTCCATCGGTGGAATATCAACGCGGGAACAAGACGATGTGCCAATGGGTGCCTAAATTCATGGAACTGACGAACGCAGGCTGGCATCCGTCACCCGGCTTTACTGCCGGAAACGATCTGTTCACATCACGGTATGGTAACGGCACAAATACCTTTCTGGCGATAGGTAATCCGACAGCAACGGATGTAAATGGAACAGCGATTATTGATAACGCGCATTTGCAGGCTGATGCTACAATCGTTTCGACTTATGACGGACTTCCGGTAGAGACTAGATTTGGCGGTACATCTTCGAGTTTTGCGTATTTGCTCAAGTCCAAAGACTCTGGACTTTATGCAGGCGCGGTACAGATTAAAGGCTCTGGTATTTCGGGTAAGGGAACAGCAAGCTTTACACGAGGTGTAATTCAATCATCACAAATGAACATTGAATTACACCTTGACACCCTAGCTTCCGGTAACGCTAATTGCTGGTTGCCGGCCGGAGCAAGATTGATGGGGGCAACTGTCAACGGGACAGCCATAACAGCGACCCAAAACCAAGGCAGCGCTGTTGTACCGTTTGGTGGTTCGACAAATTATTCAATTGTAATCAGATATATGCCTAACATAGCGGCTGACGCAAATGATTTGGATATTTTAAATTATCCTTATATGAACGGGGATAATGCAGCATGCACAATCGTGGTGCCGGATAATGCAACTGAAGCCGAGAAGCTTGCGGCCAAGAGATTGTCAGTATATTTCAAATATTACAAACTAAGGCAGCGTGAATCGACACCGAAATACCGTCCCTTGTACCAGATAACCAGAGTTACACCGCAGCCGGCTGTGATACCGGTTGTCACAGAAGCAAATGCTCCTAAAACCAGCGGAAATGTGATCGTTGTATCTGGTCAGGATCCTAACGGAATGTGCAAGCGGCTTGGTTTTACGACAAGCATCGACACAAATCAGCCTGGTTTTATCAAGAGTTCAAATGCAGGCACAAGAAAATTGCTGATGATCGGCAGTTTATCTGATCAGATGATTGATCCAACTATGAAGGCGATGCTCCATAAGCTCGATACTAAATATCCGTTCTACGGCGGCCTGCTGACAGGTGTTCCCGCATTGGTTGCAACGGGACTTGAAGGTACGGTAATAGAATAGGTTAATGAATGGCAAATCACGGACAAAAGGTAAAAATGGGCATGGTCGGGGGTGGGCCAGGTGCATTTATTGGCGCCGTTCATCGCATGGCTGCAATTCTTGATCATAAAATAGAACTTGTTTGCGGAGCTTTCAGCAGCGATGCCGAAAAGTCAAAGCAATGCGGATCTGAACTTGGGCTCGATGAGAGCAGAGTGTATGAATCTTACGGGCAGATGTTTGAAATGGAATCCAAATTACCAGCCCAAAAAAGAATGAAATTTGTTTCTATTGTAACGCCCAATCATTTGCATTTTCCAATAGCAAAAATGGCTATGGAGTACGGCTTTGAGGTAGTGTGTGATAAGCCTTTAGCTTTTAACATGAAAGAAGCAAATGATCTCGAAAAAATAAGCAAGCAAACCGGAAGGTCATTTTGCGTTACGTATAATTACACCGGCTATCCCATGGTTAAGCAAGCCAGGGAAATGATCAGAATTGGAAAAATAGGCAAAATACGAAGGGTTGTGGTCGAGTACCTACAGGGTTGGCTGGCAACTGACCTCGAAGCCAGCGGGCAAAAGCAGGCTTCATGGCGAACTGACCCCTCGCGTGCAGGCGTCGCAGGATGTATCGGGGATATCGGAAGCCATGCTGAGAATATAATAACGTATATTACAGGACTCGAGATAAGTGAGATATGTGCGGACTTGACAAAATTTGTGCAGGACAGAAAGCTGGATGATGACGGCAACATACTGTTGCGGTTTCAAAACGGTGCAAAAGGGGTCATGCTCGCAAGCCAAATCAGCGTCGGTGAGGAAAACGATCTTGTGATCAAGGTATATGGTGAGAAAGGGTCAGTTTACTGGAAACAAACAGAGCCCAACACCTTGATCGTAAAATGGCTAAATGACGCTACTGAGATTTTCCGGACCAGCGGCAATTCGGTACTAGCATCGGCGGCGCATAACACGCGTCTGCCAGTCGGACATCCTGAAGGATTCATTGAGGCTTTCGCAAATTTGTACCGCAATTTTGCATCAACGATTCATGCCAGATCACAAGGTTTCGAGCCTGAACCGCAAAACCTTGATTTCCCTGGCTTGGCTGATGGTATTAGGGGCATGGCTTTCATAGAGGCTGTGATTAAAAGTTCAAATCAAAATAGTCAATGGGTTCACTTGTCTGAAAAAAGATGAGCAGGAAAATTACATTATTTACGGGTCAATGGGCGGATTTGCCGCTGGAAGTAGTTGCACAAAAAGCGGCGGAGTGGGGTTATGAAGGACTTGAGCTGGCGTGTTGGGGTGATCACCTTGATGTAACGCGGGCGGCAAAGGATAAGGATTACTGCTGCAAACAGATCAGCATTTTGAAGAAGTACAACCTGAGTGTCTATGCCATTAGTAATCATCTTGCTGGTCAGCTGGTTTGTGATCCGAATAACGACAGTCGTTCTGATGCGCTGGCGCCGGATACAGCCAGGGGCGATGCCGAAAAAAAACGTCAGTGGGCTGTTCAAAGCATGAAGGACGCAGCTCTGGCGGCACGCAATTTAGGTGTATCCGTAGTGAATGGCTTTACCGGGTCGCCTATTTGGCACATGCTCTACGGATTTCCGCCAACGCCTAAAGAACTTATCGATAAAGGCTATAAGTATTTCGCTGACATGTTGAATCCGATCTTAGACGTTTTCAAAGAGCACAAAATCCGCTTTGCCCTTGAAGTACACCCCACAGAAATAGCATTTGATCTATATACGGCAAAAAGAGCTTTGGCTGCCCTGAATGATCGGCCGGAGTTCGGCTTCAATTTTGACCCAAGCCATTTGTACTGGCAACAGGTAGAGCCAGCGAGTTTCATCAGGGAATTTCCCGACCGCATATTCCATGTTCATATAAAAGATGCCAAACTCCAGCTAGATGGCAAAGCGGGGGTGCTTGCATCAAATCTTGATTTCGGCGATCCGCGAAGGGGGTGGGATTTCCGCTCGCCTGGAAGGGGCGATATAGATTTTGAAGAAATCATACGCGCTTTGAATTCAACTGGTTATGGCGGACCCTTATCTGTGGAATGGGAAGATTGCGGCATGAATAGGGAGCATGGAGCCGCTGAGGCATGCCGGTTTGTGCGTGAGCTTGATTTTGCACGTTCAGAAGTCGTATTCGACGCGGCTTTCGATAAATAATTATAGATTCGACAGAGCCGTGCAGGATAATCGTGTCACTGAGCCGCTTTCGTCCCTGGAGTTATACAAGGAGAGTTTTTAATGCAGATGCATTTCCTGGATTGGGCGATCATTATTGGATTATTGGCTGGCTTGATAATCTTTGCGATTGTTATCCGCAGTTACAGTCGCAGTGTCGCGGATTTTCTAGCGGGCGGTCGCTGTGCCAGGCGGTACCTGTTGAGTATATCGGAGAGCATGTCTTTCACAGCTACGATTGGCATTATAGCCAGCTTTGAAATGGCTTATGAGACGGGATTTGGTTCATTCTGGTGGCAGCTTATGATGCTTCCATTTGGTATGTTCGTAGCTCTTTCAGGTTGGATAATTTATCGGTTCAGGCAGACACGCGCTTTGACGATGGCGCAGTTTTTTGAGATGCGTTACAGTAAACGATTCCGAGTTTTCACAGGAGCTCTGGCATTTTTATCCGGCATAATCAATTTTGGCATTTTCCCTGCCGTGGGAGTACGATTTTTCATTTACTTCTGCTCGTTGCCAGAACACATCTCTGTACTTGGCTATCCCGTTTCGACTTTTGTCTTGCTGATAATAATTCTTCTGAGTATCGCGTTGTTTTTTACGTTTATTGGTGGGCAGGTCGTGGTTATGCTTTCTGACTTCGCACAAGGCATATTTTTCAATATAGCAATGATCGCCATAGTTGTGGTGATATTCGCAAAAGTAAGCTGGGCTCAGATCATCACAGGTTTGTCGGCGGCGCCGCCGAACGTGTCGGTGGTGAATCCGTTTAAAATCAGCAATACCGAAAATTTCACACTCTCATTTTTTATAATAAGTGCATTTATGCAGTTTTACGGGTACATGGCCTGGCAGGGCAGCAGTGGTTACAATTCGTCCGCTCTTACGCCGCATGAGGCCCGCATCGGACGAAGTATAAACATTTGGAGATGGTTTGCTCAACTACCTTTTTACATTCTGCTTCCGGTTATAGCTTATGCAGTGATGCACAATCCGGAATTTAGCTCAAATGCAGCATCGGCCCAAGCGGTACTTAACGTTATTGATGACCCGCAGACCAAATCGCAAATCACAGTACCGATTATTTTAAGGACCTTGCTGCCGCACGGGTTGATAGGTGTTTTTTGTGCGGTCATGCTGACAGCGTTTCTTGCCAATCACAACACTTACCTTCACTCATGGGGAACAATCTTTGTACAGGATGTGATATTACCGTTCCGCAAAAAACCATTTACACCGAAACAGCATATTCTGCTTTTAAGACTATCGATCATAGGTGTCGCGGTGTTCATAGGTATTTTCAGTATAATGTTCAGGCAGACGGAACGGATATTTTTTTACATGGCTATAACAGGTGCGATATTTCTTGGAGGTGCTGGTGCGGTCATAATAGGCGGTCTCTACTGGAAGCGGGGCAAAACGTCAGGAGCCTGGGCATCGCTGATCTGTGGAGCGGTGCTTTCCGTTGCAGGATTTGTTATAAAACAGTATTATCCCCAGTGGCCATTAAATGGGCAGCAGATGCTCTTTATTTCGGTACTAATTTCTGTGGCGGCATACATAGTCATCTCACTTAGCGGCAAGAGATTGGAATTCGATATGGATCGGCTTCTCAATCGTGGCAAGTATGCTATTGTCGAGGATGGTGTTCCACAGGAGCCAGCTGTTTCGGGACTCAAGTCTTTCAGGATGGGGCCTGAATTCAAGCCCAGGGATAAGATTATATACCTGCTTACAATTGGCTGGACAGTCTTGTGGTTTGGCATTCTAGTTGCCGGTCTGATAATAAATATGATTTTTGGAATAAGTGATGCAAGCTGGATTAAGTTTTGGTATTTTGTGAGTTATATGCTCATTGGCCTTGCTGTGCTGGTTACAATATGGTTTACCATTGGCGGGCTCGGCGATGCTAAATTTATGCTGCAACGGCTTAAAAGCATGAAGCGAGACGATTCTGATTCAGGAATGGTATATCATAAAGATCCCGAACTGGAAATCCGGGAATCGATTTTGACTAAGAAATAGAGGACGCCATGATTACTATGGGAAATGCTGCTGTGGATATTACCTGCGGCAGTGATGTATCGCTGGCTGGTATTGTAACTTGTTTTAGGAGGGCGAAGTTCGTTGAGGATATGCTCTTTGCCAGAGTGCTTGTTTTGTCGTCGGATGAGAAAAGAGTCTGCATAATCACCCTTGACGTGGTCATGATAACACGCAAGATGGCTGATGAACTGCGGTCGCGTATTGCAAGCACATTTGGTTTTGAAAAAGATGCGATCTTTATACATACTCTTCAAAACCATAGCGCGCCCGCGGTGGGGGCGTTTGTACTTGATGAAGAATTTGTGTTGCCGCAGGATTATGAATGGCTCCGAGGGGGAAATGATGAATACGCGTCTTACGTTCTAAATCAGGTAATCTGCGCCGTTGAAGATGCTCTGAAAGAATCAGAAGCAGTTGAGATCGGATTTGGCAGAGCAATTGACGGCAGATTTGTTTTCAACAGACGCGCTGTGAACAGGGATGGCTCTATCAGTATGCCCGCTAAGCAATGTAAACAGCCATGCGGAAACACGAACTTGCTTTATCTCGAAGGGCCAGTCGATCCTGAGCTTGCAATTGCATGTTTCAGGACTGAATCACTTAAAAAAACAGCTTTTGTTCTAAATTATACAGCTCATCCAGTACAGGTCTTTGACAGACCTGCGGTTTCAGGGGAATGGCCCGGAGCCTTGTGTCGTGAGATGATGCGTGAATTCGGAATCGGCAGTTTTGCTATGGCCCTCAATGGTTGTTGCGGTAATATAAATCCCTGGTCGCCTTTTGATCCTGAATATAAGTTCGCGACCAATCCCGCTGCTGTGGGAATCGAATTGACGAAAACGGCAAAGAATGTATTAGAGAACATGAGTTTCAATAACAAAGCAGAACTTGATTACAGGGTCGGTACCTTAAAGATCCCATTTAGGGCTGTATCTCAGGATTCTTTGAATGCCGCCCAGCAGTTGCTAAAAGAAAATCCTGTACCGCCTTGGGATGATCCAGACCAACAATATATTTCCTGGCCTTGGATGAAAGCAGCTGGCCTTGTGAGTGTCTGGCTTGAGCAGCAAAGAGAAAAAATCTTCGATTATGAAATTAGAGTGCTCAGGATAGGGGATGTATTTATTATTGGGCTGCCTGGAGAGCCATTTGTCGAAGGTCAGCTAAGAATTAAGCTCAACTCGCCTGTCGACAAAATACTTATAGCTCACAACACGTATTTTGCTGGTTATATTCCCCACAAACACGCGTTTTCATATCCTCTTGGAAAGGGTGGCCATGAAGTTGAATTGATATATTGGTCTAAGCTGATACCAGATGCCTTGGACATGATTGTTGATCATACATTATATATACTGAAAAGCATGGCTCAAAAGTGATTAGTGTTTTGTCTTTTGGATTGTGGGATTGGGTGTTGCTGGCCATAGTTTCTTTACAGGCGGCGATGGTGGCTTACTTATACGACCCCAAGTGGAAGGCGCTGATCCTGACCTTGCCTATACCTTTCACATGCGCTGCCCTTGCGGTTGGGCAGGATGTTAACACATATAATGTCATCGGCCTTGCGATTCTCATCCTGTTTATTTTCTCTGTTCAGATTCTCCATTACCAGTTTGAGGTTTCCATTTACTTATCGATATTGGTGGGAATTCTTGTTTACTCTGGCACCAGTTTTGCAGCTTTAAAATTGATCCCCAGTACGAATGTTACGTTCTGGTATTCGTGCCTAGTGATTTTTTTGTTATCATCTGCAATTCTTGCCATAGTTCCGGTATCTATAAGTAGAGGGCACCGAACATCACTGCCGGTTTTGCTCAAGCTGCCTATTTTAGTATGTGTGATATTAAGTATTATTGCAGTAAAAAAGCAATTGCAGGGATTTGTAACTGTTTTCCCGATGATTGCCCTCATAACAGCCTATGAGGCACGGCATAGCCTTTGTGTTATAAGCCGACAGATATTGGTAATGGTTTTGATTCTGCTGCCGATGATGATCGCGTGCTACATGACCCAGAGTTATCTTGGGCTGGGCAAATCGCTTGTTGTTGGTTGGATTGTGTTTTGTTCTCTGCTGTTTCCCGTACTCCGCCTTACCAATTCACTTCCAGCAAGTACCGAGAGTGACTTGCCCTAACCCAACCTCTTGCGTGTTGAGCAAATAAAATAACTTATAGATTAATTTCTCTTTCAGTTCCTACTGTCCACATTTGACATTAGCTCTATGCCCGCAACGTAACTTCACGGCCAAGTGATGCGACCAGCGAAGGCCGGCGTGTTCAGAGGGTGAAAGTCGCTCAGGGATAAAAGCCAATTAAATGAAATTGACCCGTTTGCATACTTCAGGGATGTCCTTAGACGGGACGATCTTGGGAAGAGTAATTTTGAAAAAGGCTTGTCCGTTAACAACTCTGAAGTTTTAAAATTGCCTTACTAAGCCTACTACGATGCCCTGAACCTGGCAGTCTGTGGTGTAGATGGGAGCGAAATCAGGGTTTGCGGGTTCGAGTCTGACGCGGTTTTGCTCTCTATAAATCCGTTTGACAGTGGCGGATTGTCCATCGACGAGGGCTATGACTATTTGGCCATCTACGGCGTCGGAGGCGCGTTTACAGATTACATAATCCCCATCGGATATGCCGTCTTCTATCATACTTTGGCCTTGAATTTCGAGGGCGAATATCTCTTTTGAAGAGCCGGCGAACTGGGCGTTAAGGTTCAGCATGCGTCGATCTTCGATAGCATCGATAGGTCTTCCGGCAGCCACTCGGCCTAGAAGGGGTATTCCTTGCTGGCAGGGCGGGTTTTCAAATGGTTTTTCAAGGCTGTTAAGCAGATTTTGCCCAAGTCGAGTCAGCTTCAAAGAGCGTGCCTTGCTTGTTTGTGATTCGATTAAGCCCTTTTCTCGAAGCTGTTCTAAATGTTCGTAAGTTGTTGTGCGGCCTAGTTTTAGCCCTTGGGCCAGTTCCGATATCGTTGCTGAACAGCCCTTTGTTTGTGCCTGCCTTATCAATTGCACGAGCTGAAGCTGCCTGGGTGTTAGAGTCGGCATAATTTTGGGTTGAGACATTCTCCTGAATCTCCTTGTAATTTTCGCGTGCCGTTAAATTTCTTGAACTGGAAACGGTGGAAAGTGTTACATTGTAAACGCCAGCCATGCCCATGATAGCGACGATTTTATCGAGCACTTTACCGAGTGGATTGGTTGGAACTGATATTACGGCCGGCATTTCGGGCCAGGCATTTATAAAATCACCGCCGGGGCCAAATTTGCAGACTGGAATAGTTAGCTCTTGAATTCTTTGTATTCTGATATTCATATCGAACTCCTTTTCTTACCCGATATGTATCGGCATGAGGGGATTAAAAACCCGAACAAAAACCGAACAGAAAGAGCTAAATTTGAAATAATTTTTCAAATCGTTTGTGGGGGTGAAATGGGGGCGTTTTTAGCGGATGTTTGGGTTAGTGCTGGTGATTAGTTCTTTAGAAAAATGCAAAAAAAATATCATAAAAGATAGCACAGAGAACCTAGTTTACAAAGAGGGTTAGGTAAAGCAAGGGCGAGGAGCACAGAATGGCTAGAATTTGTTTGGTGCACTTCACTAAGTGTCGCATGTGGTGAAAATGTGATTTTTCAGTGTTATAATTGGGGTTTTGGGGGTTGGATTTGACTTTCTGAGCTTGGTTCCTATACTTAAGTGTACTAACTAGCAGATTCAGAATTCGCAGTGAGAGTTCAGAATTTGAAGGCACACAGGGGTGGGAACGTTGCCTGGCAGGGCCCAGGTTGAAAGTGGACCATCCCGTATTTACATGCGGGGCTGGATGTGAATCGGTTTTTGGTTTAAAGAACTGTTCTTAAGCAGTACGGGTGTTTTGTTTAGATGGCCGGCAGGTTCGAACATAGTTTAGTTGTGCGCATCCAGCAGGCTTGTGACATAGTCGATGTTGTGGGCGAGCATCTTAGCCTTGTGAAAAAGGGTAAGGATCTCGTGGGCATGTGCCCATTCCATAACGATCATCGGCCTAGCATGTATGTAAGCCCTTCAAAGCAGATATTCAAGTGCTTCGCATGCGGGGTCGGCGGCGATGTAATTAAGTTTGTGCAGATGCGGGAAAACTTGGGCTTTGGGCAGGCAGTTGAGAGGCTTGCGAACAGGGCGGGGATAAAGATCGAAAAGCAGGTGGTTCAGCGGGCAGCTGGCGAGGCTGATCCTGAGATGATATTGCGGGCCAATGAGTGGGCCGCGAGGTTGTTCGCGGGGGGGTTGTGGGACGAACAAAAAGGAGCAGATGCGCGTAACTATATCGCCCAGCGGCAAATACGATCAGATATGGCCAAAAAGTGGCAGTTGGGGCTGGCTATCGACAGCTGGGATGAACTTTGTAAGGCTGCTGCGGCGAGAAAAATAAGCCCGCGGCTACTGGAGCAGGCTGGGCTTGCGGTTGCGAGGGAATCGGGGCAGTTCTATGACAAGTTCAGGAACAGGCTGATGTTCCCGATATGGGACGCGACGGGTAAGGTAATCGCCTTTGGCGGGCGTGCGCTGGGTACGGACCCGGCAAAATATATGAATTCGCCGACGACGGCGGTGTTCGACAAGAGTAACTCGCTTTACGGACTCCACTTTGCCAGGCATAGTATAGTTGCCAAGGACCTGGCGGTGGTGGTTGAAGGGTATATGGATTGCCTGATGTCGCACCAGTTTGGGGTAGAGAACGTGGTGGCGACGCTTGGGACGAGCTTGACGGCTGGGCATGCAAGAATTTTGCGGCGATACGCCCGGAAGATCGTACTGGTTTTTGATTCGGATGTTGCGGGTATGGAAGCGGCCAATCGGTCGCTTGAGGTATTTCTGTCGGAAGGGATAGATATCCGTATCGCGTCGGTGCCTCAGGGAAAAGACCCGTGTGATTTCTTATTAGCGGCAGGAAAAGAGGCGTTCGAGAACGTAATAAATAATGCCGTCGATGTGATGGAATATAAATGGAGCAGGCTGCTGGATGGTTTTGAGCGGTCGGATACGATAGCAGGACAAAAGGCGGCGGCGGAAGAGTTTTTGAATACCGCGGCGGCGGCGATCAATGCGGGTAAGATCGATACCGTTAGCAGGGGCCTGATAATAGGCAGGCTTGGGCGAGTGCTTGGGCTGACGACGGCGCAGGTAAATGGCGAGCTTGCCAAGCGGATAAAAAAAGTC
>Ga0209417_1005359_pt1 | contig 14225 bp, 8 predicted proteins | sample RifGroF2_FD_184002 | JGI IMG/M metagenome (GOLD analysis project Ga0209417, IMG submission 184002) | Groundwater microbial communities from Rifle, Colorado, USA - Groundwater F2 (SPAdes) (version 2) | ecosystem: Environmental > Aquatic > Deep subsurface > Groundwater | place: Rifle, Colorado... | reverse complement strand
CATTCCCGCCGCTGCATACCTCCGGACAGTACGTCCTGACAAAACCTCGTTACATCCTTGAATCTCTCAAGCGCGACAGAATAAAGCTCGGCGAGGGTATAATCGGCGAGATAGCCGAAAAACGCGAAAGTCTTCTCCTTGAAAATCCTGCCGATGATCCCCGCTTCGCCGGACACGATACCGTCATACCGGTAAGAACGCTTATGGCCGTTCCCCTGATAAATGAGGCATCCGTAACCGGCGTGATGTGTGCGGCTAACAGCCGCCGTCAAAATTCGCCTTTTACCGCAGAGCAGTTCAGTACTTTTAAATTTATCGCATCTCAGGTAGTTCTTGCCCAGAATATCGTGCAGGTCTATTCGACTCTTAGTGAGCAGCAACGAATAAATCAGGAACTCGAGTTCGCACGCCAGCTCCAGTACTCACTTCTGCCCCAAAGCTTCCCGCCATGGGGCGATTTCGAAGTCCATTCATTCGCAAGATCCTCGAAAGAAGTCAGCGGCGACTTCTTCGACTTCGTCCAGATTGACGACGACCGACTCCTCATCGTGATAGGCGATGCCTGCGGCAAAGGGATTCCCGCCTGTATGATAATGGCCATGGCCAGAAGCTTCATCAGGTCCAGCTCCGAACACTTCACAACCTTGAAAAACATGCTCGCCGAACTCAACGCAAACCTCTTCCGCGATACGGACGACGAACGCTTTATAACTCTCGCCTGCTGCGTCCTTGACAAAAAACTTTCGACAATTGAATATGCCCGCGCCGGCCATACGGAACTATTCATATACGTCCGCGAACACATAAGGCGCATATTCCCCGACGGCTCCGCGCTCGGACTTCTTCCAACCGAACTTTCCACTTTTGATACGTTCTGTACCGAGTTCACTCCCGAAATGTCAATACTGCTCTTTACCGATGGAATTTCAGAAACAATTGATGAAAAGGGCGAGGAATACGGAGACGACCGGCTTATGGAAGTATTCAAAAAATCCAGAATGAACAAAGAGACCCCGGACGACACGATAAAGGCCATCCTTGATTCGCTCGATGACTTTGCCGACAGCGACATCCCTCAGCTCGACGACCAGACCATGGTAATAATTCAGCACAGCCCCTCCCCGTACTACTAACTCACTGCGACAAAGGGGAAGTACGAAGAAACTTTTTCTCTGGTTTGTAGTGCCGTTGCAGAACATCTACGTCGCGCAAATGTTCTGTAATCCGTTAGAACTTGCTCATAAGTATATTTTTCTTCTGGCGCCACTTCAGGATTGAAAATGCCGCAGCCGAACCGAATATCATCCAGCAAAGAAGAATAAATACATCACCGTAGCGAGTGTAGAATGTAAGCGGGGCATCCGGATTGAACATTACAGAGAAATTTGCTATGCCCCTTCCGCGCTTTGTGACCTGAAGTATCTTATTGCCTTTACGGTCAAGTTCGTCGCTCACGAAGACCGTGTCTTCTATAATCCCGTTGGGGAGGATGTAGCAGCTGGCGCTGTTGTTGCCGCATCGTATCATGGGTCTGCGATTTTCTATTGCCCTGAATATAGAATTTGCGAGGTGTTGCGTGGGTTCTGAACTTTGCGGATACCATGCGTCATTTGTCAGCACGAGAATGATATCGGCTCCCTCCTTGACCTCATTTCGCGAAACGTAAGGAAAGATATCCTCAAAACATATATTTATTCCGGCCTTTGCGCGTGCAGTCAGTTGAAGCGGCGCAAAACTTTTCCCGCGAGTGAGATTCCTGCCCATCCCGATTAATTGATTGAGAAACGGAAACATTTCCCCGTATGGAACAAATTCTCCGAATGGGACAAGATGCGCTTTGTAGTATTTCCCGGCTATCTTAGCCTCCGGACTTATGAGAAGAGCGCTGTTGTATATTTTGGGCGTGAGCTCTGAATCAGGAGAAATATCCTCAAAATCTATTGTCCCTATCAAAAAGGGTATGCCCGACTTTTGGACAAGCTTGCTCAGTTTGAATCTGTAATCCAGACAGAGGGGATGCGATGATCTGTAGGGATAAGGCACCGCCGTTTCGGGCCATACAATGACATCGGGCTTGGTCAACACCGCCAATTCGCTGAGACTCAGATAGGTATCAAGTGCATTCGCGGCCTCCTCGTCGCTGGCCGCCCGGCATTGTGCTATATCACCTTGAAGCACCGACACGACCAAACGCTCCTGGCCTTTTCCCCTGCCGTATCTGAGCATTGAGCGCGAGCCTGATATAATGAATATCATTATAAGAGCAAGGGTGATTATCAGCGGAAAAGGGCGTCTGTATTTTGCCTTTCCCGTGAACGAGTCCTTCCAGTTAAGGGCAGTGAAGGCAAGTGAAACATTCGCCGCCGCCATTACGAAGCTGACCCCGTATATCCCGGTATATTCGCATATCTGAAGAAGCGGAAAATTCTTCCATTGCGTGGCGGCAAGGAAGTTCCAGGGGAGTCCCGTTCCGACCCATGTCCTTATCCACTCAAGAGCGCACCAGAGCGCGGCGAGCGCAAACACGAAAAATATCTCCATTGCCCGATTGAACGAGTTGAACCCGGATTCCGCCTCATAACCTTCCAATTGCAACGCAACGGGTTTCAGCATGTATCTAAAAAGGAGAGGAACAGCCATCGCCCAGAATGCGGGAAAAAGCCCTAGCACCGCCGCCATTACATACGGCAGACAAAGTCCGCCATTAAAAAACGGCAGATACCCTTTGATAAAAAGAACCAGGCCTGCAAATGGCTGATTGAACGATTCTATTTCCCCCAGCCAGAAAAATGAAGCTGAAGTCCCCACGAATCCCCATAAGAAGCCCGCCCGCCAAGCCCTTGTCCATTTCATATCTTTTACAATCAGGAAAAGTGGAACAAGGCCTATCCAGCCGATAAAACCGAGGTCCAGCGGAGGGAAGGCCGCCGCGTAAATCAGTGCCGAAACGACAAGGACAGCGCGTTCACGCCATTTCTTGCGAGGGGTTATCCTGGGAGATTCGTCCTTTGCGGGCGCATCTGCCGAAAAAGTTTTTCTCTCATTATTCAGAAGTTTTTCAGTCATTGTTAGAAATTATCCTGTTTTGATGTTATCTTGTTCGACTATTATTCATTTTATTAAGATATAATTGCTGGCCATGAATTCAAAGAGTCATTTGTTTTTTGATCACATTGTAATCGGCAGCGGCATTGCCGGGCTTTCCTGCGCAATCCGTCTCGCGGAGTCCGGAAACTCCGTCGCCATTATCACAAAAAGAGCCGTAGACGACTGTAACACGAAGTACGCCCAAGGCGGCATCGCCTGCGTAATTCACGACGAAGACTCCTTCGATAACCACGTGGCGGATACGATGCGTGCCGGAGCCTACCTCTGCAAGGAAGATGTCGTCAGAAAAATCGTTGAGGCGGGGCCGCAAGCAGTTAATGAACTCATAAATATAGGAGCTCACTTCACCACCCGCGGCGAACTGGGCGATGAAAAACACAAAGATGAGTTCGACCTCGGCAAGGAAGGAGGACATACCAAACGGCGCGTCCTCCATTCCGGCGATATAACAGGCGAAGAAATAGAGAGGATACTTGTCGACGCCTGCCATAAAAAAAATAATATATCAATATTCGAAGAGCATATTGCCATAGACCTCATTACATCATGGCGCTTAGGCTGGATTGGAGATAACCACTGCCTCGGCGTATACGTTCTCGACAGCTTAAACAACGAAATAAAAACAGTCTGCGCTTACACTACAACAGTCGCAACAGGCGGAGCCGGAAAGGCTTATCTTTACACAAGCAACCCTGACGTCGCCTGCGGCGGCGGAGTCGCAATGTGCTACCGCGCAAGCTGCCAGATTGCCAATATGGAGTTCTTTCAATTCCATCCGACTATTCTCCATCACCCGGATGTAAAATCATTTCTTATCAGTGAGGCCGTGAGGGGAGAAGGCGCAGTCCTCAAGATCAAAAACAGAAGAGGCGAACTCGTCGAGTTTATGGATAAGTATCATGAAATGAAAAGCCTCGCTCCTCGGGATATAGTCGCCCGCGCTATCGACAACGAACTCAAGCGCAGCGGCGAAAAATGCGTGTACCTCGATATAAGACATCTCGGCGAGGAGACTTTGCGCAAACGCTTCCCGAACATATTCGAAAAATGCATTGAGGCAGGAATAAATATGGCGCATGCCCTCATCCCGGTCGTACCGGCGGCGCACTATTTGTGCGGCGGCGTCAAAACCGACATAAATGGGTTTACAGGAATAGACGGACTTTACGCCATCGGCGAAGTCGCCTGCACCGGACTTCACGGAGCGAACCGCCTCGCAAGCAACAGCCTCCTTGAGGCACTCGTCGTCGCAAAATTCTCAACCTCCAATATCCTTGACCAATTCGACAAAATAAAGGCCGGTTTCCCGTCAGGGCACATCCCTGAATGGAGCAGCGGAGACGCAACCGATTCCGACGAGCTTGTGGTGATATCACACAACTGGGACGAAATAAGGCGTTCAATGTGGGATTATGTGGGCATCGTAAGAACAGATAAAAGGCTTCAGCGCGCAAAAACAAGGATTAAGAACATCCGCCGAGAAATAGAACGCTATTACTGGGACTTCCTTATAACAAGAGACCTCATCGAGCTGAGGGATATCCTGTCTGTCGCCGAAATTGTAATAGATTCCGCCATGCGCCGCAAGGAAAGCCGGGGACTGCATTTCAACTCCGACTATCCAGACCGCAACCCAAACATGGATTACGTCGATACCATAATCCAGAAACCTCATGCCAGATAGCCGCACAGGAATCTTTTAAATGAATATAAAAAAACAGATAGCCCCACATATTGTTGAAACCGTAGACAGACTCCAGTCAGCCGGATATGAAACATATATCGTAGGCGGCGCCGTAAGAGACTCCATCCTGAACCGCATCCCGAAGGATTACGATATATCGACATCCGCAACACCGAACCAGATATGCAAAGTCTTCGGCCATCGCGACTCAATGATCGTGGGCAAACGCTTCCGGCTCGTACACCTCCGCCACGGACACGAAATAATAGAAATAAGCACGTTCAGAAAAGAACCCGATACGAAGGGACTGCCCTCAGGCCACAAGCATGGCGTCCCCCCAGAAAACATGATATTCCGCGACAATGTCTTCGGTACGGCCGAAGAGGACGCATGGCGCAGGGACTTTACGGTAAACGCGCTATTCTATGATCCCGTAGCCGACAAGATTCTCGATTATACCGGCCTCGGCCTCGATGATATAAAAAATAGCATTGTCAGAGCTATCGGCGACCCGGCCCTAAGGTTCGAGGAAGACCCCGTCCGAATACTTAGAGCACTCAAACTCGTTGGACAATATGGGTTTACTCCCGATGAAATGACATCAGACGCAATCCGAATGAACCTGACACTTATCACACATGCTTCAAGCTCCAGACTCAGTCTCGAACTTGAAAAAATACTCAAAAATCCATATTCCGATAGAATAATAAAAGCATTTCGCGACTACGGGTTTCTCAGACACTTTCTACCTTTTATCGACGCCAACTGGGAAACAGAGGCATGCCGCTATGCAATGGCACTCCTCACCGAAAAAAATAGACGACTTATTGAAGGACTCTACCGCGACAGCATCTCTCTGGCGGTTGCCGCCCTGACTATTCCATTCGTGGAATACGAACTCGGAGAAAACGCACCCGGCGGACTCTGGGAAAATTTCAGGGGCATCGGATGGGAAGTCAAGGATATCATTGTCAAGGTACTGAGTCCCAGGCTTATTATAAAACGGGTAAGCGCTTCAGCCCTCAAAATGCTACTGATGCAACCCGCATTCAAAGAAGGCCGAAAGATAGGATCATTGTTCTCTCACCAGTCTTATCCGCACGGACGCGAACTTATGATAATTCAGAACGAAACTAACTGGCAGATTCCAGATATCCTTCAGCAGTGGCCGGAACAGAACGTTCGGCACGAACGGAAAAAACACGGCGGCGACAGGAAAAAACATGGACGGCGTGACAGGCGGCGCGACAGACACCGCAATGATGGCCCGGTTCATGATTTTATCGACGATTTAACCGAGGGAATGGATCTGTAAAATGATACAACCCGGACTCGTTTCCATAACATTCAGGCAGCTTTCCTGCGACGAAATAATAACACTCGTAAAACAGGCAGGACTTAGAGCGATTGAGTGGGGCGGAGATATACATGTACAGCACGGCGATACAGCCAGAGCTTCGGAAGTCGGCGATAAAACACGCGAGGCGGGACTTGAAATCGCGGCATACGGCTCTTATTACCGGCTCGGGAAAAGCGCAAATGAAGGACTCGGATTTCAGAAAGTCCTTGATTCCGCTTCGGCTCTCGGCTCCCCTGTTATAAGAATATGGGCTGGCTTTAAAGGTTCCGCCGAATCTTCTGCCGATGAACGTAAAGCCCTTTCCATCGAGGCAAGAGAGATTGCGGAAGCAGCTGGGGAAAGAAAGATAAAAATAGCCATGGAGTTTCATGGCGGGTCGCTTACAGACACCACCGAATCAGCACTTAAATTCCTAGAGGAATGCGCTTCTGAAAATATACAGACATACTGGCAACCGCCGCTTAATCTGAATCATCCGGAATGCGTCAAAAGCCTTTGGGCTGTCCTGCCGCATTTATCCAATCTTCACGTCTTCTCATGGGGAACAAAGCCTGACGGCACTTATTCCAGACTTCCTTTTGCAGACCACTCAAAGGAATGGACCGAATATTTGTCAATCGCATCCCGGCTTCCTTCCGACCGTTACGCCATGATAGAATTCGTAAAGGATGATTCCCCTGCGCAATTCCTCGCCGATGCAGCGGCCCTAAAACTTATTCTATCCTGACAAGACTGCTCCATAAGCTTTTCTATTCATGCCTCTTGATGCTCATTTCTTTATACCAGCAATATAAAACAGGTGTAATAAAAAGAGTAACTAGTTCAAATGTCATGCCGCTGAAAATGGGAAGCGCCATCGGAATCATTATATCGGCGCCTTTTCCACTGGCCGTAAGCACCGGCAGAAGAGCCAGCACCGTCGTAGCGGTTGTCATCAGGCAGGGACGTATGCGCTTATGCCCGCCCTCAACTACCATGTCCCTTATTTCTTTGATGCCGGAAGCCTTTCTGGAAGAAAATATTTGCTCAAGATAGGTCGTGATAATCACGGCGTCGTCTGTGGCAATACCAAAAAGGGCAATGAACCCGACCCACACGGCAACACTGAGGTTATATTCCCGCAGATGAAAAAGCATTCTAAGATTATGTCCGAACATTGAAAAATCCAGGAACCACGGCTGGGCTGCAAGCCACATGCCGATAAAGCCAGCCGCCCAGACCACAGTAATCTGTCCGAATATCAGGCATGTAATGGTCGTATTCCGGAACTGGAAATAAAGGATAAGGAAGATAAGGAAGAGACTGATAGGCAGAACGACTTTGAACCGATTCTGGAAATTAAGCTGATTTTCATACGTGCCTGAAAATTTCACATGAGTGTTTGGAGGAAAGACAAGTTCACCGGATTTCTGTTTTTCAGCAAGCATCTTCTGAGCGGCCTCAACCACGTTCACTTCGGCATAATTCGGAAGTTTGTCGAAAAGAACATACGAAACCAGAAAAGTGTCCTCACTTTTTATCTCCTGAGGTCCGGCGACATAGCGAATATCGGCAAGCTCTGAAAGCGGTATCTGCACACCTTCCGACGAGGGAACAACTATTTTCGCCAGCGCCTCGGGAGAATCACGAAGTTCACGGGCGTAACGGACGCGGACAGGATAGCGCTCCCGCCCTTCTACCGTTGTTGTTGCGCGTATTCCGCCGATTGCGATTTCAATTACATCTTGGACGTCACGGATATTCAACTTGTAACGGGCTATCTTCTCGCGGTCAATGTCAATTTCAAGGTAAGGTTTCCCGATTACGCGATCGGGCTGTACCGCTGACGCGTTGACGCCCGGAACCTCTTTGAGGATATCCGCGATTCGGGAACCAAGCGCTTCGATTTCCTTCAGAGAACGACCGAATACTTTGATTCCCATAGGTGCGCGCATGCCGGACTGAAGCATAACGATCCGCCCCGCTATCGGCTGCAGCTTCGGAGCGGAAGTGCAACCCGGAATCGTCGCGGCATCAACGATTTCCGCCCAGATATCGTCAGTCGTTTTAATGTGGTCACGCCAGAGCCGTTTACGTTTTCCTGTTTTTGCATCCGGAGGCCCGTATTCTGGTTTATATGTTATCAGGGTTTCAATCATCGAAATTGGCGCTGGATCGATAGCTGTTTCCGCGCGTCCTATTTTCCCGACCGCAGATTCTATTTCAGGAATAGCTCGAATGGACATGTCCTGTTTCTGTACGATATCAAGCGCTTCCTCCAGCCCGGCATGCGGCATAATGGTCGGCATGAAGAGGAAAGAACCTTCATCAAGCGAGGGCATGAATTCTCGCCCCATTCCAGGAAACTTGTGATGCATGTATGACCATAGAGCCGTCTGACGAATTGAGGAATCCGCCCCCCCCAGCCCTGACAACGTTTTCGGAATCCAGTTGAAAATATTTTCAAAACCAAGCCAGGCCATAAGCCCGAAGACCAACATGAACATGGGAATAGAAAGGAAGCGCAGCTTATATTTAAGAAAAGAGTGCAACAGTTGCGGATACCAGTTAATAACGACAATCCGGACAGATGTCCATGCAAGATTGATCCCGAAAACAAAAATAAGATTCTCAACAAGGCTGGTACCGAGACCGAGGGGCATCCAGTGCATCGTAAGCAGCGCCAATACAAATAAAGCTCCAATCCAGGAAGTCGATTGAGTCACCCATTTACGCGATGATTCCGGCATATATGGCTCTAACAGCATTATCGCGCCCCCAAGAATCATGGGCAGACCAATCCATAAATTCCAGACAATCGCAGAGGCTATTCCGGCGATGACAAGACAAAGAAAAGAAGCGGACTTGATCCGTTCGCTGATATTGCGTTTTTTGAGAATAAGATGCGCAAGCGCAGGCAGAACCACCAGTGCGACAAATACGGATGCGAAAAGTGCAAAAGTCTTTGTATATGCAAGAGGCTTAAAGAGTTTTCCTTCAGCGCCGGTAAGAACAAAAACAGGAAGGAAGGAAACAATTGTCGTGGCAATTGCCGTTGCGACAGCCGAAGAGACCTCTCTTGTTGCCCGATAGATTACTTCCAGCGGATTTTCGGCAGGGTCGGCGGTTTTCATATGTCTTACAATATTTTCCGACAGTATTATCCCCATGTCCACCATTGCTCCTATTGCGATGGCGATACCGCCGAGACTCATCAGATTTGAGTCAACCTTGAAAAGCGCCATGAGAATAAATGTAACCAGCACCGCCAAAGGCACGGTAAATGAAATCATCATATTTGAACGGAAATGCGCAAGCAGCATGAAAACGACAAAGCACGTGATGAGAATTTCTTCAATCAATGCATCCTTTAGAGTCCCCAGAGTTTCGTTAATAAGCCCAGTCCTGTCATAAAAGGGAACAATCCGCATCTGCGAGACAGTACCGTCCGCAAGAGTTTTTTCCGGCAGCCCCGATTGGATTTCCTTAAGTTTCTCCTTAACACGTCCTATTACAAGCAGCGGATTTTCTCCATAACGTACGATTACAACGCCGCCTACGGCTTCGGCCCCCTCTTTGTCAAGAGCGCCTCTCCGCAATGCCGGCCCAAGTGTTACATTGGCTACGTTTTTAACATATATAGGAATATTGTCAGTGGTTTTTATCAGGATGTTTTCAATATCGGCAACAGACTTTATGAATCCTTTTCCCCTAATAATGTATTCCACGCCGTTGTTTTCGAGAGTTCCGGCGCCAACGTCAATATTCCCCCTGCGGACTGCGTTAAACACGTCCGTCAGCATCACCTTGTTGGCGCGCAACGCCGCTGGGTCAAGGTCAACCTGATACTCCTTCACATAGCCCCCGATTGATGCCACTTCGCTGACGCCTTCCACCGACTGAAGCGCATATCGCACGAACCAATCCTGAGTTGATCTGAGTTCCTGGCGGCTGAAACCTTTACCCTCGAGAGTGTACCAGAAAATCTGGCCGAGGGCTGTTGCGTCAGGTCCCAGCGCCGGTACCACTCCCTCCGGCAGCTCCCTCTGCGCTGTGTTAAGGCGTTCAATAATCCTCGAACGCGCCCAGTAAAAGTCGATATCCTCACGGAAAATAACATAGACGATGGCGAATCCGAACATCGAAGTACTGCGGACTGTCTTGACGCCGGGAATCCCCTGCAAAGCAATCGACAGAGGATAGGTAAGCTGGTCTTCAACATCCTGCGGGGAACGTCCGGGCCATTCCGCGAAGACAATCTGTTGATTTTCTCCGATATCGGGAATCGCATCCACGGGGACCGGATTGCGGGGAAACCATGAAAAGTTCAGATCGAAAGGCATGAAATAAAGTCCGCCGAAGACGATTGCAGCAACGATAAGGGAAACAATCAGTTTATTGACAAGGCAGAAGCGTAGAAAACGATCCAGCAGAGATGGAGAATCTTCATTATTCATTGTCGTGTTATCCTGTGATTATTTGCCGCCGGAAATACTTTCCTGGAGTTCGCCGCAGGATGGCATGACCGGGCCAAAATACGGATTCTGCGTTTTGTCATTGTCCTGAAACCAGAAAGCCCCCTTATTGTCAAAAGCCATTGGACAGAAGAATTTATACACGGGCTTTTTCAGCTTTGTACGCCCGTCCTTAAGATCATTATAGATAGAGGAGGAAATCATGGAGAAGCGTTCGCGCGCGGCTTTTAATTCCGGGGCTTCCGACAATTTTGTCGAATAACGCTTATCAAGTTTTTCGGCATGTTTAACCGCTTCATCAAGATTGTCTTTAAAGAGAGCTTTATGGATTAAAAAATACGATTCAAGCAGTTCATCTGATAACGGAGCCGAAGCTTTTTCTTCTGATTTTACAATCTGAGGAGATTGAGTCATCATTGAAGGTTTACCGTGAATCTGCATTGCACTGTCGATTTTGAAGTTCCCGCTGACTACGACATTCTCACCCTCTTTGAGTCCGGCTTCGACGATATAAAAATCTCCGGCTTTTGCGCCAATTCGTATTTCCCGTCCTTCGTATCTGCCCTTCTTGCCAGGAACGGCAATGTAGACTACCGCTCTTTTTCCTGCCAAAAGCGGAGCGGATACGGGTATGACCAGAGGCGGTTTGAGATTTTTATCCGCAAATCCCAGAGACTCCGCGGAAACAAGCGGCATTCCGCAAATATCGCAATAGCCTGGACTATCCTTGATTATTTCCGGATGCATCGGGCTTATCCATTTACCGGCAAGCGTGTCGTTCATGATTTTTCCATCTTCGGCCATTTCCGCGCGGAGAACCGCGCGGACAAACATGCCGGGTTTCAGCAGACCTCCGCGGTTGTCCACATTCAAACGGATTTTTGTGGTCCGCGTCATCTCATCCAAAACGGGCTGGATAAATGCGATTTTCCCTTTGAATATTTTCCCGGGACAAGCTTCGGTTGTAAACTCGACATCCTGTCCGTATTTTATCCAGGGTATATCTGTTTCATAGGCATCAAGATTCACCCACAACTCGTTCAAGTCGGCTATCGCAAAAAGCTTCTCTCCCTTCTCAAAGTATTGCCCTTCCATGACGGCTTTTTCTATGACAATCCCCGATATGGGAGCTGTTATGGTCAGATGGTCAGACACTGTTCCTCTCTGAATTATCTCCTGAATCTGCTCATCGCTAAAGCCCCATAGTCGGTATTTTTCCTTTACTGAATTTAAAATGCGTACAGCAAATTTGTCATCGGATTTTGACGTTTTAGCGTATTTCAAAGACTGAAGAAGTTCCTGCTGAGCAACTAGCAGATCGGGACTGTAGACCTCGGCAATATGATCTCCCTTTTTAACGGCAATACCTGTATAGTTCACATAGAGCTTATCGATTCTTCCCGGCATCCTTGCGGTTATGTAGGCCATCGTATATTCATCAAACGCGATTTTCCCCACCATCCGGATTTCAGCAAAGACAAATTTTCTTACGACGGGAACCGTACTGACTTCCGCAAGTTTCTCAGCATACGGCGAAAGCTCTATTACCGGTTTCTTATCATCGGAAGATACCGTATCGGATTTCAGCGGTATGAGGTCCATTCCGCAGATTGGGCATTTGCCCGGCTTGGGCAGCTTTATCTGCGGATGCATTGAGCAGGTCCATTCTGTTACCGCGGCAGGTGAAAGACTATGAGTCTCCGCACCGCGAGAAGAACCGCGCGCCAAATACCCCCCCCATATTCCTATGGTTAAAGCCGCTATCACGGGAATAATCCACCCCCAGCGCACCATCTTCATCATATTTTACTCCTCCCTTGTCCACAATCAATGACACGATTTTTTCTTCGTCCCCGTACTTGTTTCTTTGTCGGAATATTTCTTTATCGTGTCAATATATCCCTGCAAACATAGGTCCCCCATGAATGCATACAGAGACTACCTCAAGTCAAAGAATGATGTATGCGTTCCCTTGTTGTATCCGCAGGCCAGACGCTTATCTATCTCTTCCTTTGAAACTACTACTATATTAGGGGCTACTTTCAAACGGTTTTCGATATTGCCTCGAAGCTTTTCGATATCGAGATTACCATTCAATGCGGCAAAAAGGGTTACGATATCGGAACCGTCAAAAGACCTTTTAACCTCGATATATCCGCCGTAAAAGTAGTCCATTCCTTCCAAGACAGAAAGAATTGTATTTGGAAAAAGCTTTTCTCCCTTTATTGAGAACGACTGTTTTTTACGTCCCAGTATCGGTCCCAGCCGGGGCGATGTCTGCCCGCAGAAACACTTGTCGGTACGGATAAATGAAATATCACCTGTCCTGAACCTTATCAATGGCGTACCTTTAACGCCGAGCGGTGTGATAACGAGTTCCCCGGGATCGCCGTCTCTGACCGGATTCTTCCTGTCATCAAGGATTTCGACTATCGCAAGTTCCGGATTTATATGGGCGCCTTGCCTAAACCGGCATTCGCAGAAAGTGGCCGCGAGCTCCGATGAAAAATAGCTTGAATATATTGTGGCTTCCCAGAGTTCTTCGAGTTTTTCGGTAATGGGCAATGGATCAAGCTTGTAATCCCTCACGCCCTCGGTAATCGCAATGATTTTTTTTACGCCGGCATACGAAGGATCTTTGTCGAGCCGAGCCGCGAACTCAGCCACCTTCAGCATCAGTCCCGGAGATGCGACGATGACGGAAGGACTCACGTTCTGTATCATACTCCATATATATGAGGCATCCTGAATGCCGCACCTTATCATTCGAGCGCCAGCCCTTATCCCGCCAAGATAAGAACCGATGCCGCCCATATAACACTTTTCTATTGTCGAGCACAGCAGCACCGTATCCTGAGGAGTAACTCCGGCATTCCGGTAAGCGCATTCGGCGCTGTAGGCAAGACGAGCCATATCAGAATGCGTCATCATCATCATTGACGGAGTTTTGCCGGTCACCGCCGACGTAAAACTAATGTCGCAGATATCACTGTCGAGCGCGGCCCTGAAATTGAAGTTTTGCGCCGTCATCTCGTTTTTGTCGGTGAAGGGAAGTTCGCCTATATCCGAAAGTCCCTTAACTTTATGATACGGAATGTCATACGCCCTGTAGAACTCCTTGTAGTAGGGGCTGTTCGCGCATACATAAGCCAGGTGCGACATAAAAAGTTCGCTCTGAACATTCCTCATCTCGTCCCATGGCGCTTTATTCAGATACATATATTTGCTTAATGGATGTTCATTGAGAAAGCTAAAATTCTCCATGCCGTGATTGGCCATAAATCTCCTTATCATAAAATTTAAAACTTGACTTAATGCACGGGCCGAAAAATGGCAGCCCCGTGTATGAAGTCTATCCTGTCAAGATGCAGGAATATAAAGTCTCCGCACTTATAGCCCTGCTTCCCCCGCTCCGCGCGCAGGTTCGACTCCTGCTTATTATACTTGAAGCGCCCTCCGAGATATTCGACCGGCACAAATCCGTAAACTCCGAGCTGGGTTATGTCGACCATCAGCCCCGAACTTGTTATTTTCGTTATAAGTCCTTCATATAAAGAACCAGGCGCCTTCGAGTTCTCCTGTTCCAGGTACTTTAATTTAAGCCTGTCGGTCGCGGAGT
>Ga0209417_1005353_pt1 | contig 14235 bp, 13 predicted proteins | sample RifGroF2_FD_184002 | JGI IMG/M metagenome (GOLD analysis project Ga0209417, IMG submission 184002) | Groundwater microbial communities from Rifle, Colorado, USA - Groundwater F2 (SPAdes) (version 2) | ecosystem: Environmental > Aquatic > Deep subsurface > Groundwater | place: Rifle, Colorado... | reverse complement strand
CTCGGCTTTGAAGTTTTTCGTATTGCCGCAGCCGCAGAAAAATTCAAAGCCGAGCTGGTTTGGATTTATGCTTACGGTGAGAAAAGATGCGCCGTTCGGCAGAGACGATATTGTTCGGCATCTTGAGCAGAATAATATTCAGACTCGAATGCTTTTTGCGGGGAATTTTGTTCGTCAGCCGGCGTTTGACTATATGCGCAAACAAAAAAATGCCTATAAAATTATCGGCGAACTTAAAAATACGGATATTATAATGAATCAGAGTTTCTGGCTTGGCGTTTATCCGGGTATGACAAGGGAAATGCTCAACTTTACAATTACAACCATTCAAAATTTTGTAGAATGATGCTTATGAATGCGGAACTGCTATCTCAAAAAATTCGCATAAACGCTTTAAAAATGGTACATAGCGTCAATGCTTCGCATATAGGCAGTTGTTTGAGTATTGCCGATATAATTGCGGTACTCTACGAACAGATTTTAAAAGTGAACCCGCGAAAGCCGGATTGGACAGGCAGAGATCGTTTTTTACTAAGTAAAGGCCATGCAGCAGCTGTTCTTTATGCTGTGCTTGCTGAAAAAGGATTTATAACATTTGACCTGTTACAGACCTATTGTGCTGATGGTTCGATTCTTATCGGCCATGCCAGTCATAAAGTGCCTGGAGTTGAATTGTCCACCGGTTCGCTTGGCCATGCGTTATCAGTTGGCTGCGGGATGGCTATTAACGCTAAAAGAACTATGCAGGGGTATAAAACTTTTGTATTGCTTAGTGATGGCGAAATGAATGAAGGTTCAAATTGGGAAGCTGTGATGTTTGCGGCTCATCATAAACTTGACAATCTCACAGCAATCGTTGACTGTAATAAATTACAGGGATTTGGTGCAACTCAACAGGTTATTGATTTGGGCTCGCTGGCAGATAAGTGGAATAGTTTTGGCTGGTCAGTATGTGAAATTGACGGTCATAATCACCGGCAGATATTAAATAGTCTTACAGAAATACCGCTGAAAAAGGACAAGCCTACTGTGATTATCGCCAATACAGTCAAAGGTAAAGGCGTAAGTTTTATGGAGAATAAACTTGAATGGCACTATAAGTCTCCTAATGAAGAGCAACTGCGGGCAGCGATAAGAGAACTTGAACAGGCCGAGAACAAATGAGAAAAGCATTTATTGATACACTCTGTGATTTAGCGGAAAAAGACGACCATATATGGCTTTTGACGGCTGATTTGGGCTTTTCTGTTTTGGAAAAGTTTGCTGAAAAGTTTCCAGCACGATATATCAATGTTGGTGTTGCTGAACAAAATATGGCCGGCATCGCCGCCGGTATCGCCTTGTCCGGCGGCACCGTTTTTATTTATTCGATTGCCAATTTCCCTGTTTTCAGATGCCTTGAACAGATACGCAACGATATTTGTTATCACAATTTGAATGTTAAAATTGTCAGCGTGGGGGCTGGAATGGCTTATGGCTCGGCAGGATACAGCCATCACGGCATTGAAGATATGGGCGTTATGAGGCTGATGCCGAATATGACTGTTGTTTCGCCTGCTGACCCAGTGGAAACGAAATTGGTAACGACTGCCATTGCCCGGCATCCGGGGCCGTGTTATTTAAGACTTGGAAAGGCCAGCGAACAGGCACTGCATCAAAAACAGCCGGATTTTGATTTATCAAAGGCGATTATTTGCAGGGAAGGTGCGCATATAACTTTAGCGGCGACTGGTTCTGTGTTGGAAATGGCTATTGAAGCCGCAGAACAAATAAAAATGCAGGGGTTTCAGGCAGAAATTATAAGTATTCCGGTAATAAAACCGTTTGATGCGCAAACAATTTTGAAGTCCATTCATAAAACCGGGCGAATTATTACTATGGAAGAACATTGCCTTGGCGGGCTGGCTACTGTTGTTGCAGAAACAATCGCAGGAATAAAATGCAGATTTTCCTCTTTTTTATTAAAACAGCCGCCGATCACTGTAGCGGCGAACCAAAAACAATTAATGAAAATGCATGGCTTAACTCTGAATTCTCTGCTCGAAACGGCAAAAAAGATGCTTGCCAACCAGATTGATTAAAATTGTCAATTTGCCTGGCTTCGCATCATTGACAATATGAAAAATACTGATATTCTTACGAACAATTCGTTTTGGCTGGAGGGTTATCCCGGTACGACCGAACCGGTGTTGACTCTTACTATAAATAAATTTCGAGATTTTATTATTTGTGAGGTTTAAATGATAGATTTTACAGACGCATATAAAATGGCCGTGAGGAATAATTTCTCTTTTTTAAAACAGACAACTAAACTGGATGATTTATTTGCAAAAAGCATTATACTGAAAAACGGCGAGGGGTATCTTGTGCCTGTTTGCGAACTACATACAACAGATAACAATTTAATCCAGCTACTGGCTAAATGGAGAGATAAGAATTCCTTTGCCTATCCAACCCAGTTCCCTGTCACAATTGATGGAACAGCAAAATGGCTGCGAAGCAAGCTTCTTGACATTGAAGATCGTATTCTTTTTCTGGTACTGGATAAATACTCTAACCGTATAGGCCATCTTGGTTTTGCAAATGCAATCAATGATGATTGTGAAATGGAAGTCGATAATGTTGTAAGAGGCGAAAGCCTTAATGCAGGCATTATGAGTATTGCCATGGAGGCTCTTCTCAACTGGGCAGATGAGATGATAGCTCCTAAAAGTGTGATACTAAAAGTTTTTGGCGATAACGAACATGCAATACGCTTTTACGAAAAGTTAGGGTTTCATAAGACACAGTCAATTCCACTGCAGCGTCACACAGATGGCCAGATTATCTCATATACAACCTTAAACGAGAACGATAAAGCAACGCCGGATAAATACTTTCTTAAGATGGATTATGCCTCTCAAAAAACAGAAAACGGGTCAAAAATGATTCTAACGGCAGGTCCTTCAGTTTCTGCACGCGAGATAAGCTATGTTCTGAATGCCGCTCGCTCCGGCTGGAATGAGAAGTGGAATCTATACATCAAACAATTTGAAGCCAGGTTCGCAGAATATATTGGTGTCGATTATGCAGTCAGCACGGCTTGTTGCACAGGGGCTCTGCATTTAGCCCTGTTGGCTTTGGGCATAGGCGCCGGAGATGAGGTAATTGTGCCCGATATAACCTGGGTTGCAACAGCCAATGCTGTTGTTTATACAGGCGCTACTCCCGTTTTTGCGGACATTGAACCTGATAGCTGGTGTCTTGACCCAGATTCCTTTAAAGAAAAAATAACTGTTCGAACAAAAGCTGTCATTCCAGTTCATCTGTATGGACATCCGGCGAGAATGGACAGAATTGTTGATATTGCTCGTGCACATAATCTTTACATAGTTGAAGATGCCGCCCCTGCCATAGGAGCGGAATTTGACGGTAAAAAAACAGGCACTTTCGGAGATTTTGCCGCGTTTAGTTTTCAGGGAGCAAAGTTAGTTGTCTCCGGAGAGGGCGGAATGCTTGTTACCAATAACAGGGAGTTGTATGAAAAGGTTTGTAAATTGTGGGATCAAGGTCGTGTTCCTGGAACATTCTGGATTGACCAGCTTGGGTGGAAATATAAGATGTCTAACCTTCAGGCTGCTTTTGGGTTGGCACAGTTGGAAAGGCTTAATGAATTAATTTCCACAAAACGAAGGATTTTTTCCTGGTACGCAGAAGGGTTAAAAGCAGTAGCGGGAATCCGACTCAATTATGAAACTCCTATGTCGCACAGTATTTATTGGATGTGTAGTTTGATGCTGGACAAAAAGCTCGGAATCACGCGAGATGATTTATGTGCGGAGCTGAAGAAACGAAATATTGACACCAGACCCGTATTTCCGACAATAAGTCAATATCCTATCTGGCCTGTCAAACAAAAAAGCCTGCCTGTTGCCAGTCAGGTGGCGGCTCAATCTTTAAATTTGCCCAGCGGTGTATGTCTTAGATGGGAACAAATAGATTACATCTGCCGCAATATAAAAGAAATTTTGTCATCGGTGAAGTAACATACAGGCAATATGCGGGAGGCCTTGAGGGCATCTCATGGTTTTCCCGCACGGGACATCGCAGGCATGGTCAAACGAATGATGGCATAAAATTATTCATCAAATCTGGTCTTTTTGAAGAACCTGCGTAGGTTCTTCAGGAGAATCAGGCAGAATTTTATCTTACTATACGATAGGTCGGAAAATCCTACCTTCATCATAAGCAGTAGGGTTCGCAACCTTCTCCTGCCAATTCCCTCGCGAACTAAACGTTCCAGAAAATGATTGTTCAACATTTTTTTTTCTTTTTTTGTATAGTTGCCGTATATATGCGGCGAGAAAAATGCAAGTTTTGCAAGCAGCAGTCTGTCTTTAAGTTGAGCAAAATCTATATTGTTAGTAGAACTTGCCTGTTGGCTGTGTATTCGAAGATAGCTTAGTATTTGAGGCACCACATACGCGTCTCCTGCGCCGAGTAATCTAACCCACATTTCTAAATCGTCACAATACGCCGTGAATGCATAGTTAAAAAGTCCTGTGTATAAGTCTTTGCGGCGGAACATAGTACTGCTGGGGCTTCCAGCCCAGTTACTATTGATAAGCAAATCCTTTTGGTGAGTTTTGCCATCCAGTTGGCCGATACCGGGGAAAAAAGCACTTTCTCTGACGCGATCGCTGTCACCGATACATTTTGTGAACGATGTAATCAGTGAAACATTAGGGTGTTTGTCCATAGTCTCAACAAAAATCTCAAGACACGGAGGTAGAAGTTTATCATCGGAAAATAGGGGCTTAACATACTCGCCACGTGCCAGCAAAATCGCTCCATTCAGATTGCCAAGCCCGCCTACATTGTGCTCATTTTTGTGATATGTAACACGCTTATCTTTCCGGGCGTAGTTCTGGACTATTTGAGGCGTGTTATCTGTAGAACAATTGTCAGTAACAATCAATTCAAAGTCTGTATATGTTTGCTGCAAAACACTATCAATAGTCTCACCGATGTACTCTTGACGGTTATAAACAGGTATGCAGACGCTTACTCTTGGTTCATTCATTCTTGTAATCCTAAACAGTCTGTAGTTTTTTATTTATCAGAATATAATTCCCTTACCTGTGCAAAGCAACGGCAATTTTAATTGATATACCCCCTGATTACAATATAATGTCCTGGCATTCAGAAAGTTAGTATTTGTCTATTTTAGCAGGATAAGGGCGGATTTCCCTGTCTTTGCGGCATTTGTTGGAACAAAGCTTTAAAATATGAAAATAGCGATATGTACGGACGCGGAAGCCTTTTTGCAAAACAGAATCTTCGATTCTGACTTGGCGAGCAAATTTCCCGGCGCTGAATTTATGTCCGAGCTGGCGAAAATCGCCAATCGACAGGATATTGAAATTGTTACCGGCGATGTCGCTTTGTCGCATATAAAGGCAGGCGATTGGCAGCCGAAAGACGTGCTATGTGTTGTGGAAGCGGACAGCAAATACGGCATTGAGTTGTTAGAGTTTGGATGTGTGCCCCAAATAATCCTTTGCTTTGAATCGCCTATTTTCGCCTGGCCATTTTATGATATGCTCCGGCAGATTGCACCGAAATTTAAGCATAGGATTCTTTTCAGAGGGGCGTTTGGCAAGTTTCAAACCGATTATGGTTTTAATCATCCGGCTCTATTTCCGATTTTTCACAGGGATATGATTTTTACAACAGTCCCGTGGGGGCAGAGAAAAAACGTGGTTCTCGTCGCGGGCAACAAACACTGGAAAAAGAGCAATAAGTTTCCTGTTTCTTTAAAGCCGGGAAAATACCTTAAATGGTGGCGAAAAGTAACAAAAGAAAACAAATCGTCCACCTTAAAAGAGAGTATTGATAACGAATTGCAAAGCAGGCGGCTCGAAATAATCGAATTTTTCGCCGGGCAGAATAAAATAGATATTTTTGGGAATGGCTGGCAAAACCTTTCTAAATTGCCGCCGGACTGGCAAAAGCGGTTGTCGCCCATTGTCGGAAAACTTAACCCTCGACCCTGCGACAACAAAATCGAAACCATAAAAAATTATAAATTTGCCGTTTGTTTTGAAAATGTCGCGTATCCCGGTTATATTACCGAAAAAATAATAGACTGTTTTGCCGCGGGCGTTATTCCGATTTATCTTGGCGCGCCGGATATTGCTGATTTTATTCCCAAAGAAGCATTCATTGATATGCGGCAGTTTGATGATTTTAGTCGGCTTGATAGGTATCTTGAGAATTTAACCGAGATGGAAGCGAATAAAATAATCGCTGCAGGCCAGGATTTTCTTAAATTGCCCGTCGGCGACAAATATAGCTTTGAAAGTTCCGCGGAATTTATGTTTAAATTGTTATTTAATGATAAAGACTAATTATTGCCGGAGAATCTAATGGCGAAATCTATCAGGAAGAAGATATTTAAGGCTCTTAGGATTGAGGAATATCCCAATCTCAAAAAGTCGGTGTTTGAACTTAATAATATCGGCGAGTTGAAAAAGCTGTTCGGCTGGAAGGACGACGCAATCCTAAACGATAAGAGCGTATATGATTTTGGTTCAATCGAAGATATAAACGAACGTCGGATTCGCGATGCCGAAAGCATAGGCACAGTTTGTCGAAATATAGCCAGAGGAACATTTTTGGAAATCGGAACATCTACGGGAATCGGCACGGCATTAATGTCGCAAAATGCGCCGGAAGCTAAAATTTATACCGTTAACATTCCTCCGCGGGAGGCGGAGGCCGGCGAAGGCGGAAAGTATATAACTCACGCTCTCGAAAATGAAGAAATCGGAATATACTATAAGAAGCTTGGATTGAAAAACATCACGCAGATATTTGCCAATACGGCCGTATGGACACCGAATATCGGCGTTATTGATGTCGCATTTGTAGATGGATGTCATGATACTAAATTTGTTTTTAACGATACGCTGAAAATTATCAGGTGTATGAAGCCGGGTTCGTTTATTTTATGGCATGATTTTAATCTTGAGCTGGCGCAAAAGCGTAGCTGGATTCGCTCGGTATGTCTGGGTGTCGATAAGCTGTATGAAAAGGGATTGCTTAAGGGAAGGATTTTTCATTTGAAGGATTCTATTGTTGGCATTCACAGGATAGAAGGATAAGTTAAGGCTCAAAACCAATATGAAGAAAATATTTAAAAGATGGACTCGTCCGCTGATAAAAAGCAATATATTAAGCGGTCTAAAACAGTATAAATGGTTTATCGGCGATTGGCACAAATACAAAACGCTCGATGGCGCAGAGCAGTTCCGCCTCAAAGATTCGTACCCCTGCCTGTTTGACAAGTGCGATAATTTTTCGCCTGGCAGTCATTATTTCTATCAGGATGCCTGGGCATTTACAAGAATATATAACTCAAAAGCGCCTCTGCACGTTGACGTTGGTTCAAAAGCCGAATTCATATCTTTTTTGACGGCGATTACAAATGTTGAGTTTATTGATATTCGGCCTTTAGATGCGCCGTATCTTAAAAATCTCAAAAGCATCGCCGGCTCTATTTTGCAAATGCCGTATAGCGATAATTCAGTAAAATCCCTTTCCTGTCTTCACGTCGCCGAGCATATTGGTCTGGGCAGATACGGCGACCCTCTCGACCCGAAAGGAACAATGAAAGCCGCTCGTGAACTTGCGCGGGTACTTGCGCCTGGCGGCAATTTGTATTTTTCGCTGCCGGTCGGAAAGCCAAAGATGTGTTTCAACGCTCACAGAATACATTCCCCGCAGCAGATACTTGAGTATTTTGCGGATTTAAAACTTGTGGAATTCAGCGTCTATAACGACCAGAAACAATTTATTGAAAATACCGACCCTGCAACGGCGGCGAATAACAAATTCGCCTGTGGAATGTTCCTGTTCACAAAATAACAAGCTGCACGTTAAGAAAGAACTTAATGAAAAGCATAGCCGAGTCAAAAATATATCACTCGTACCTTGATGGTTTGCGCGGAATCGCGACGCTTATGGTAGTTGCCGTTCATGCTTCGCAGGTCGTCGGAAACGTCCGGCGGGGCAGCTTTGCTTTTGAATGGTTCGGCAAGTATATCAATGAAGGCGCAAGGGGAGTTCAATTATTCTTCCTGCTTAGCGCATTTACTTTATTCGCGTCATCTCACGAAAGATTTATGACGGAACTGTTGCCCAAGCGAAATTTTTATATCCGCCGGGCGTTTCGCATTATGCCGTTGTGGTGGCTGATTATTTTAATTTTTTCGCTGAAAGATAACTGGTCATTTTCGCAGGCGATGCCGAGCTTCTTTATGTATTTTGGTTTTATCAGATTTATGCCTCATTCGGAAGTTCATCCGCTTGGCTGGACGATTTTTGTTGAAATTACGTTTTATATACTGCTGCCGCTGCTTTTTATTACTATAACAAATTTGCGAAGGTCGGTTATTTTTTTAATTGCGATGACGATACTCGCAAGGCTGTGGATAAAATACGCCGAGCTGCTTGGCGTTCCTGAAACGCAGGGTTTTATTAAGCTGTTTCCGCTTGCCCAGTGGTATTGTTTTGCCGGCGGCATAACCCTTTATTTTATCCATCAGACGTATGGTTCGGACTGGATTGTCGGCAGGGCGGCGAGAATACTTGAAATTTCGATAGTCGGCTGCTTTTTGATATTTTTCACAAAGGGGCATTTCTGGGCGACATTTACTTTGGGGCTGCTGTTTTTGGCCTGTATGTCGCCTAAAACTATTTTTGGTAAAATCGTCAGAATCAAATTTTTGCAGCAGTTTGGAATCTGCTGTTATTCCATATATTTGCTGCATCCTGTGGTTTTGCAGTATTCCGAGCCGCTTAAAAAAATTATTTTTAATTCATTAAATATTGAACAGTTATGCGTTGATTTAAAGTTTTGTATCTGGTTTCCGCTGGTATCTGTAATGTGCCTGATATTAGGTCTGCTTATTTTCTATCTTGTCGAGAAACCAAGCGTTAATCTTGGCAAGAAAGTCATACGACTATTGGAAAACAGAAGATTTTGATAATACATATAGTCCTTATTTCAACATGTGTATTTCAGAAATCAGGCTACAATGCACCGCTTCTGCTGGAAGATAAGGCAATTTTTACAAAAAACCGGTATCGGAGAGAAAAAGCTGAAAAGGCTTATTTCGTTCAATGAATTAGAGTAAAAATAATCAATGAGAGGTTTGGAAATTTATGGTTTATGATTGTTTCATTTTTTCCAATGAGCTTTTAGTATTAGAGATAAGACTAAACACGCTGGACGCTTTTGTGGATAAGTTTGTTCTGGTGGAATCTCCTTATACGTTTTCGGGAAGACAAAAACCTCTGTACTACGACGCGGCAAAAGACAGGCCTGAATTTGCGAAATTCAAAGACAAGATAATTCATATTATTGTCGATGATATGCCGCTTATAAACTACTGGAAAGATGAAAATCAGCAGGAATTGCTTAAACGTGAGCCATATACGCCGACAACCGGCAAGCCGGCTACGGGCATTTGGCAAAATGAAGTTTTTCAGTGAAGCTGTATTAAACGCGGTTTGACTAGTCTCCAGCCTGACGATATAGTTATTGTCAGCGACGTTGACGAGATAGCAAATCCGGAGATTTTTCCCATTATCCACACTAAACAAAAACCCTGCGTATTGCGGCAAAAAGATTTTTATTGTTATCTTAACAGCCGCTGCAAGAGAAAAGACATATTTGCCTCGTCGTTCTGCAGAGGCAGGGATTTTGTTGACGGCCAAATGGTGCGGACGCCGGGGCCGGATGTTAAACGCGAAATAATAGATAACGGCGGATGGCATTTTTCATATTTGATGACAACGGAAGAAATCGTCGAAAAAATAGAATCCCTTTCTGTGATAAAATATGATACAGAATTTTTTAAGGACAGAAGCAAAATCGCCAAACGCATAAAAGCCAAAAAAGACATATACGGCAGAAAGAAAATACAGCTTGTTATTGAGCCGTTGGATGCGCCGAAATATATAACGGAAAACATAGAAAGATTCAAACCATATATAGCGCAGGAAGAAAAGGGGTCTTCCGGTTTTTTTGGTTTTATAAAAAGTATCTTTAGCAAAGGTGTTTCAAGTTGTTAAAGCTGCCTATACCATATTTTAGAATTCTTTGGCCAAGGCGATTTTATTGCTGGCAAATAATCCTGCGTGCCTTATCTATGAGCATTGCTAAATCTTCTTTGATGCCCAAAGTCCAGAGTTTTCCATTGCACCAGAGCTACCGCCAGAGCATCATTAAATTGCAAATCGGATTGACGGCCTTTTGCCCATTCGAGTTTGCTCAAGATAGCGTCTTCAGCGGAAATTACCGAAAAATCCCCGTCCATAAGCCGTACCTGTTTTTTTCTTGCGAATTCTGTTCTGCTAAAGGCTCTTTTTTTAAGAATGACAAGGTCTGCCTTATATCCACTGCTGCTGTCAATGATATTAAATGCGGAGGAATTTTTAAAGGCTTCTCTTGCTGTTTGAGGGCTGACATAGAATTTTGTCTCGATAATTTTCAAAAAAACATCAAGCTGTTGAGAAGACGGATTTATGATGATGTCAATATCATTTGTCGCTCTTGGTTTGCCGTGGAAGCTGCTTCCGATAGAGCCGGTTATCATATACTCAATACCTGCCTGTCGAAGATATTCCGCCAGTTGCTCTAAAAGCTGTTGTTGGGTATTCATAGCTCTATTCCGCATTTGCCGAAAAACTGACAGAAAACTTCATCCGGCAGCGTAAGTTTCATCACAGCCAGCCTTATTTCGTTTTCGTTATAGGCAGGATGGCGATATCTTATTCCGTCCACAAGCGTTTTGCGCATACTATCGCTAAGCTCAAAAGTGAGATTGGCTCTGCCCTCAATGCCAAGACTGCCGAGTATCTGAATGTGTTTCAGTTCGGCATCAATAGCGGTATCACAAAATTTTTGCATAATGTCAATTCTAAAACTCTTTGGCCAGAGCGATTCCCGGCGCCGGTCTGTCGCCGAGGATTGGCGTGAAAGGCGCAAGTTTAAACCCTGCTATATTGAAATTTTTATTGTCGCCGGCGATTGCGTGTCCGACGACGTAACCAAGCACTCCGCCGAAAAGCACATCGGAAGCCCAGTGGTCGCCTGAATCCATCATTCTGTATCCGACGAAGCCCGCGGCCAAATAGGCGGGTATGCCGATTTTCGGGCCGTAAAATTCATCAAGCACCGCGGCTACGCAAAATGAACTGGAAGTATGCCCGCTCGGCCATGCCCAGCTTTTGCCATTTGGCGTATCGTTCTGAACAATACCCTTGAGCATCAATGTTGTCGCGCCGGTTACAGCCAAGGCCCTTAGCATTATCCAGCTTCGCTGCATATTCACGTCATCTTTTTTGTTCGCAGCCCACCAATACCATATTCCAGTCGCGGCGAAATGCGTTCCGGGATTGCCGGCCAAATCGGTAAATTTGTCAAGGTCTTTCGGAATCGAGCGGTGTTCCTCGAAATGGTCGCCGATTTTTTCATCGGCTCTGTCGTGCAGAGCGATACTTCCGCCGCCGGCCATAAGCAGCAGCGTCAGATTGCCGCCGTCGAAGTATGTTTTTTTCGTATCTTCCCAAAAAACGCTTGGGAATTTTTTCGCATCTTTCATAAAAATGCCTGTCGCAGGCGTATAACCCGACGAATACCTGCTATTTGTATTCGCGTCGTTCGGCTCGACCGCCGAGACATAAGGATTGAAAATAAAAACCGAAACAGCGAACAACACAATTTTCAATTTTAAATTTTCAATTTTAAATTTCATGTTCACTCCCATTCAATAGTGGCCGGTGGTTTTGAACTTATATCATAGACTACGCGGTTTATGCCGCGAACTTCGTTTATAATACGGCTTGAGATAATCGCAAGCGTGTCGTAAGGAATCCTCGAAAAATCAGCCGTCATAAAATCAGTCGTATCGACCGAGCGGACAGCGATGACATTTTCATAACTTCTCTCATCGCCCATAACGCCGACAGTCGCGACCGGCACAAGCACGGCAAGCGTCTGCGAAACTTTTCTATATAAATCCGCCGACTTGATTTCGTCAATTAGAATTTCGTCAGCGTCTCGCAAAACTCTAAGCCGCTCGTCTGTAATCTCGCCGATAATTCTGACTGCAAGGCCTGGCCCTGGAAATGGATGCCGCCAGACAATATGCTCTGGCAGACCGAGATATTCGCCGACAAGCCGAACCTCATCTTTAAATAAATCGCGCAACGGCTCGATGAGTTCAAAACCCAGTTCTTTTGGTAAGCCGCCGACGTTGTGATGCAGTTTTATATTCGCCGCCAGATTGCCGTCTTTGCAGCCGGACTCTATTACGTCGGGATAGAGCGTTCCCTGCACTAAATACTTTGCGTTTGGGATTTTTTTCGCTTCCGATTTGAATGCTTCGATAAATTCGTGGCCGATAATTTTCCGTTTCTGCTGCGGGTCGGTTACGCCTTTTAATTTATCGAGGAACTGTCCGCTCCAGTCAACAACTCGCAGGTCGATGTGGAAGTGGTCTTTAAATGTGCTTTCGACCTGCTGGCGTTCGTTTTTGCGCAAAAGGCCGTTGTCAACGAATATGCAGATTAGCCTGTCTCCGATGGCTTTATGCACTAACGCCGCCGCGACGGCAGAATCAACTCCGCCGGACAAGCCGCAAATTACATTGCCGTTCGGTGCTTGTTTTTTCACGTTTTCTATTGCCTGCTCTGCGAAATCGCTCATTTGCCAGTCGCCGGTGCAGTCGCAGATGTTGTAGAGAAAATTCTTCATTATCACATCGCCTTTCGGCGTGTGGCTCACTTCCGGGTGAAATTGCAGACCGTAGAATTTTTTCTTTTTATTGCGAACCGCCGCGTAAGGGCAGGTATTTGTTTTGGCCAGAGCTTCAAAATCTTCGCTTAATGATTCTGCCTGGTCGCCGTGGCTCATCCAGACTGTCGCCGAATCGGTAATGCCCGCGAAAATATCTTTTGAGTCGGTGATTGTAATCGCCGCTCTGCCGTATTCTCTGCTTGCCGCTTTTTTGATTTTTGCGCCGAGAACTTTGCAGCCCCACTGCATACCATAGCAGATTCCGAGAATCGGAACGCCGAGGCTGAAAATTTTCTCGTCAGAGACGGGCGCGTTCGGAGCATAAACGCTTGCCGGCCCGCCCGAAAGAATTATGCCTTTTAGGTTTTTGAGTTTGGCAAGCTCGTCGAACGAAACGCTCGGCTGATAAATAATCGAATAAACATTATGTTCGCGCACCCGCCGAGCGATTAACTGACCGTACTGGCTGCCAAAATCGATGATGGCTATCAACTGATTCATTTTATCCTTCAATCATATCTCTGGTGGAGTAGTTCGGCGCTTCTTTTGTAATTAAAATATCATGCGGATGCGATTCGCTCACGCCTGCTGCGCTGATTTTCACAAACTTCGCGTTCGTTCGCAGTTTTTCAATCGTCGGCGTTCCGCAATATCCCATGCCTGCCCGCAAGCCGCCGACAAGCTGATAGATAAAATCGCCGAGCATTCCGCGATAAGGCACTCTGCCCTCAACGCCTTCGGGAACGAGTTTTTCCTTTGATGTCGTGCTTTTCTGACCGTAGCGGTCGGCAGAGCCTTTGACCATCGCGCCGAGCGAACCCATTCCGCGATATTCCTTAAACTGTCTGCCTTTATAGATAACGAGCATTCCCGGGCTTTCGGTCAATCCCGCCAAAAGCGAGCCGAGCATTACGGTTGACGCTCCGGCAGCAAGAGCCTTCGTGATGTCGCCTGATAATCTTACTCCGCCATCTGCGATAATCGGTATGTCGTATTTATCCGCCGCCGAGGCACAATCCATAATTGCTGAAATCTGCGGCACGCCAACGCCGCTGATTACTCTTGTTGTGCAGATTGCTCCGGGGCCGATGCCGACCTTGACGGCGTTCACGCCTGCCTTTATTAAATCAATCGTTGCCTCCGCCGTGGCGACATTGCCCGCGATGACATCGATGTTGTGCATTTTCTTAATTTCGCTGACCGTATCAATTACGTTTTGCGAATGTCCATGAGCGGTGTCAACGACAATCACATCGACTTCCGCGGCGATGAGAGCTTCTATTCTCGCGAAATCCTTAACGCCGACCGCTGCTCCGACCCGCAATCTTCCGCGACTGTCTCTTGCGGCATTGGGATACTGCTGAACACGGTCAATGTCTCTCATTGTG
>Ga0209417_1005348_pt1 | contig 14250 bp, 9 predicted proteins | sample RifGroF2_FD_184002 | JGI IMG/M metagenome (GOLD analysis project Ga0209417, IMG submission 184002) | Groundwater microbial communities from Rifle, Colorado, USA - Groundwater F2 (SPAdes) (version 2) | ecosystem: Environmental > Aquatic > Deep subsurface > Groundwater | place: Rifle, Colorado... | reverse complement strand
GCAGCAGGCAGACCACGAGGGAAAGCAGGGTGACCAGGATCAGCTCGGCTCCCAGCATAAGGAAAACCTCCCCGTTGATGGCGCTGTAGGTGATCACATAGTTGAACAGAATGATCCCGAGGATATCGGAAAAGGTGCTCTCATAGGTTATAAACTCCCGCGTTTTTTTCGTCATCTGAACCACAGAAGGGATGGCGATGGCCGAGCTGATGATGCTGAGCGGGATGGCGTTGACCAGGGCGGTGTGCAGGGCCTGGTCGGTGAGCGACATGAACATGGCGGTGATACCCGCGGCCGTGGCGATCAGGATGGTGAGGCTGGCGAGGAATGCATTCCGGATCATCCGGTTCTTCTGCTTCTGGTAATCGAGCTCCAGCGCCCCCTCGAAAACGATCATGATCAGTCCGAAAGTCCCGATGACCGGTATGATTGTGGTAAAATCAAAGTTGATCAGGGCGAAGCGGTCGCTGAATTGGCGGATCATCACCCCCAGTGCGATCAGGAAGAGCACGGCCGGTATCCGCGTCCGCCTGGCGAACAGATCGATCAGGTAGGCGACAATGATGATTCCGCAGATCAGGATTAATTGTAGTGATGTGTCCATGCCAGGTATTAAAATTGCATTAAATCGCCTCGCCAGGGCTAAAAATAGGGACTTTAATCCGTAAATTGAAAATTCAATAATGACAATTCTATGGATAGTATTCTTAATCAAGGAGTTAAAGAATTAATCACGATTTTATGGGAGACTGATCCGGTTGTTTACCGGTTACTGGCGGCATCGGACAGCAGGGCCGTGGCCCGGGATCAGTTTTTCGATTACCTGGCTGATCTGGAGCGGCGGTATTTCAATATTTATTCGGAGCAAAAGCTTACGCATCTGCATATCTGTGAGCGGAATAATGCCAAGGAGTGCATCAGGGTTTTGAAAAATGTGATCCGCAGTGAGAATGAATCGCTCACCGGGGAGTCGGCCCTGTCGCTGCTCCGGAAGCTGGCGCGCGATCCGGCGGGTAACCTGGCAAAGGTTTCGGAGGGATTCTTACTGGAATTCATATCCCTGTTCCGGGGGATCAACGGGCAATCGGGGATAGCCGACGAAGAGCTTACCTTTCCCGACAATCAGCTGATGGCCTCGCAGATGCGCTCGCGGAAACTGAATGCTTATGCCGGGAAGATCAATCTGAATATCCGGCTGATTCCGCGGGGGACGGATCCCCTTCTGCGGGCGGATCATGCCCGGATGAAGGAGCGGATACTGGATTTTTTCGGTGGCAGCGAGGCCGACTGGCAGTTGCATGGCTGGCATATGTCGCACATTATCAAAGACCTGCAAACCCTTCAACAATTGGTTGAGTTAACCACAGAGGAAGCGGAAGGCCTGGAGAGTGCGACCCGAAACGGGATTGCCTTTCAGGTTACCCCTTACTATTTATCGCTCTTTCACAGCAGTGGATTGTGTGATGCCGACCGTGCCATCCGGGCGCAGGTTCTCCCGGGCACGAATTATTGCGAGCGTGTGGCGGCCAACCGCCTGAACCGGGTGGACATGGATTTCATGGGTGAAAAGAGCACTTCACCCGTTAAGGGGATCACGCGGAGGTATCCTCACATCGTGATCCTGAAGCCGGTTGACACCTGTCCGCAGCTCTGTGTCTACTGTCAGCGGAACTGGGAGGTACGATCGCTGGAGGACGGCGGTGTGGGCACGCGGGTGGTTGACAATGCGATTCAGTGGATCCGCGACAACCCGCATATCACCGAGGTGCTGATCACGGGGGGAGATCCCCTGATTCTGCCCGACGCCTATCTGGCACGGATTCTCGGGAAGCTGGCTGCCATTTCGCATGTGGAGCGTATCCGCATTGGCACGCGGATGCCGGTGACTCTTCCCTTCCGGATCACGGATGAGCTGGTGGCGATTCTGGTCAGGCATCATGAGCCCGGGGTGCGGGAGGTATGCATGGTGACACATTTCGAGCATCCCACGGAGATAACCCCCGAGGCTATCGCAGGGATTCAGCGGGTGCGAAGGGCCGGAATGAGTGTGTACAACCAGCAGGTGTTCACCTACTACAACAGCCGGCGGTATGAGACTGCCGCCCTCAGGCGGGCCTTGAAGCTGGCCGGGGTTGACCCCTACTATTCTTTCAACACCAAGGGCAAGTCTGAGACGGCCTCCTTCAGGGTGCCGATTGCACGACTCCAGCAGGAGCGCAAGGAGGAAGCCCGCTTCCTGCCGGGCATGGTCCGTACGGATGAGCCTGTTTTCAATGTACCCCGGCTTGGAAAGTCACACCTCCGCTCCGGGCAGGACCATGAGATCATCATGATCACCCCGGCAGGGGAGCGGATTTACCGCTTCTACCCCTGGGAATCGAGGGTTACCTTTGTGGATGACTATTTATATACCGATACCCCTATATACGACTACCTTCAGCGGCTGCAGCATGACCAGAGTGATCCGGAGAAATACAGGACCATCTGGTATTATTTCTGATCCGTTCTCAGATCAGCTGCGCCTGCAGCCAGTAGGTAGCGGCGCCGGCCAGGTATCCGATGAGGGCCAGCAAGCTGATTTTCTTAAGATACCAGATAAAGTCGATCTTCTCGAGGCCCATGGCAGCGACGCCGGCGGCGGAGCCGATGATCAGGATGCTTCCCCCGGTACCGGCACAGTAGGCCAGGAACTCCCAAAAAAGGCCGTCTCTGGCAAAATTCTGCAGGTAGGCCGGATCGGCAGCGGCGCTGATCATCTCCGGGGTGGCGATATCATACATGCCCATGGCGCCGGCCACGAGCGGAACGTTGTCGACAATGCTGGAGAGGACGCCGATGATGAGGTTGATCACGTAAATGTCGCCCACATTCTTATCGAGCCAGCCGGCCAGCAGGGCAAGATGCCCGGCCGATGAAAGGCTGGCTACAGCCATCAGGATTCCTAAAAAGAAAAAAACCGTTGGGGTATCCACTTTCTGCAGGATGGATATCACCGAAAGCTTGCGCTGGTCTTCCGTTGGTTTCCGCCGGTGAATGATCTCCGTTACCACCCAGAGCACACCGAGACCGAACAGCATGCCCAGGAAAGGGGGCAGGTGGGTGAGGGTTTTGAATACCGGGACAAACAGCAGGGCGCCCACGCCGAGTGAAAGAATAAAGGATCGCTCGCCGCTGGTGTTGACCTCCCGCTTATCGGCGGCGCTAACCTCCGGCCTTACCACATCGGTTTTGGGATAAAAGAATGTGATCACCAGAAGCGGTACGAGCAGGCTCACGAGGCTGGGCAGGAATACTTTCAGGATGATGGCTCCGGTGCTAACCTGACCGCCGATCCAGAGCATGATGGTGGTGACGTCGCCGATGGGTGACCAGGCACCGCCCGAGTTGGCCGCCAGGATGATGAGCCCGGCCATGAGCCACCGCTGTTCCTTGCCGGCTATCAGCTTCCGGAGGAGCGCTACCATCACGATGGTGGTGGTGAGGTTGTCGAGCACCGCCGACATGAAAAAGGTAAGAAAGCTCAGAATCCACATCAGACGTGTAAATCCGGTGGTCCGGATCCGGTCGGTGATCACCTGGAAGCCCCGGTGCTGATCGATGATCTCCACAATCGTCATGGCCCCGAGGAGGAAGAAGATGATGGCGGCAGTCTCCGACAGGTGCTCCAGCACTTCATGTTGCCCCACAAACTGAACCATCTCATGGATGCCTGCAGAAGGATCGGCCGTACGGATCGCATTCCAGCCCTCGTTGAAGCCGAGATCCAGAATACCGGGAAGCCCGATCATATAGAGCACCCAGGTAAGCGTGGCGATTATCAGGGCGGTTGCAGCCTTGTTGACTTTTAACGGATGTTCCAGGGCAATGACCATGTAGCCCAGGACAAAAACGATGATCATCAGTAGAAACATGAGCTGTTGCTGTTTTAGGATTGAGGTTATTGGCGGATGATGCGTAAGGTTTGAGGGGGAGAGTTGCGGGTAAGGATCCGGAGCAGGTAGGGGCCGGGCGGAAGGTTGTTCAGATCGAGTGTGATGGAGCGGGATCCTTCAGGATTTTCTTTCTGATACAGGGTCCGTCCGGCAATGTCGGTGACCTGAATCAGGGCGGGGCCCGGCCGGTTTTCCGGCAGTTCGATCCGGAGGAAGCCGGTGAAAGGGTTTGGCCAGGCTTTGATATTGGAAGCGAGGGGTTCCGGATCGGGAATGCCGGCCGACCAGAAATTGGAAAAGCGTTCGCGTGACAGCGGGTTCCAGAATCCCTGCACGCCGGTTCCGGATGACACCCATTCCCAGGCGTTTCTTTCAACAGGGAAACCATCGGTCCAGGTGATCTCCCACTTCAGGCCGAAGTCCATGCGCCACAGGCCCGGGTCCCAGTCATTTTCCTTCCATTTTTCACGGGTGTTGAGGGTCATGTTCCAGGGTTCATCATACTCATATACTGAACGATACAGCGTGTCCCAGTGAAAGGCGATCTCGTCCCACTTGTCGGTGCTCCAGCTGATTTTGCGGGCATCGCGCCGGTAGATGTAACGAAAATCGGGCTTCCACCAGCCAACCGCCCAGATTTCGCTGGGATCCACCCAGTGGTAGTAGGTGACCGAATCTGGCTCCCGGCTGTCAACATTCTGCGGATACCAGTATTCATTAAGGCTGGAGAATTTCCAGGCTCCATCCTCGAATTTTTCGACCGTATCCCGGCACTGGTGTCCATACAGATCATATGCATACCGGAAACGCGAGATCGTATCGTAGCGGCCGGTTTCAGGATTGAAATTCAAATTTACCGTGGCTGTCCAGCGCCCCAGCCCGTCGAATACCCGCGTGTTGGCACTTCCGTACACGGTGAGCCAGTCATTTCCGCTTTTCTGTTGAAAAAAATATTTTGTTGAGTAGGCATTGCGGTCATCCAGGAGGTCCCATTCGAACACCGAACGGCTCTTGTCGACCCACATCGTGTCCTGCCAGATTTGTTCCACCGTGCTGGTATTCAGAGGCATGGTGTTATAGATCCAGTCGCAGACCTTCCGGCTCTTTCGCAGGGTATCCGTGCGCACCTCCTCGGAGAGAACCACGAGATATTCACCCACGTACCCATAGGTATAATGGATGGTGTTGCCGGGGGACCAGCCGGTGTTGTCATAATGAAACCAATCGACATGTTTTGCAAACGCCCCGAAAACAGGGGTCCGCTGAGCGGTGCCGGACTGCGCAAGCGCCAGCCAGCAAACCAGGCAAACATAGAATTTAGCTTTCATGGTCAGGTTGATTATCAACGCATAAAGTAGGAAGAAAGTTTGAAACCACCAAGTAGGGGCGCACTGCGTGCGCCCGTGCTGCCAACAACGAAATTCGTGACCCGTGACGCGTGATGTGTGAATTATGTAACATTTGCCTTTTAAAGTATAATACTTATCTGGAAAGAGTTGCGGAAATTGCATCTGCATGAACGGGCTCTCCAATGGTGCATGAATCGGGATAAAACATCGTCTGTCAACAGATAAAAAATGTTAAAGAAAAAAAGTGTCGGCGGGCAGAAGCCAGTGCTCGTCCTTCCGGCTCTCAATGGCAAACAGGACCAGCTCGCCGCAGACCTGATCTCGGCAGACAAGAAGCTGGCCTATCAAAAAGAGGAGAAGGCAAAACGGGCGGCTGAGCTCATTGTGGCCAACCGGGAACTTGTTTTCCAGAACCGTGAGAAAGAAAAACGGGCCGACGAGCTGATCATAGCCAATAAAGAGCTGGCTTATCAGAATCAGGAGAAAGAAAAACGGGCCAAGGAACTGATCATTGCGAACAAAGAGCTGGCGATTCAGAATGAAGAGAAGGAAAAACGGGCCAGGGAGCTGATCATAGCGAACAAGGAGCTGGAATTTCAGAACCGTGAAAAAGAGAAGCGGGCCGATGAGCTGTTTATGGCCAACAAGGAACTGGCCTTTCAAAATCTGGAAAAAGAAAAAAGAGCCGACGAACTGATTATTGCCAACAAAGAGCTTTTATTTCAGATCGAGGAGAAGGGCAAGCGTGCCGAAGAGCTCATCATTGCCATGAGGGAACTGGAATACCAGACTGTGGAAAAAGAAAAAGGGGAGGTTGCCAACAAGGAACTGGAAGCCTTCAGTTATTCAGTATCGCACGATTTACGCGCTCCCCTGAGGCATATCGGCGGATTTGTCAATCTCCTGCTCAGGAACAATTCCTCGCAGCTTGACGAATCGGGATTGCGGTACCTGAACATCATTTCTGAGTCCTATATCGAGATGGGAAACCTCATCGATGCCTTGCTGACCTTTTCGAGGCTGAGCAGGGCCGGGCTGCAACGGACCCGGATCAATTCAAATGAAATGGTTGCCAGGGTGCTGAAAACATTCAACGATGAAACGGTCGGCCGGAAAGTTGAAATCAATGTGGCGGATCTTCCCGATATCATGGGGGACGAAACCCTGATCAACCAGGTATGGGTTAACCTGATCTCAAACGCCCTGAAATATTCCAGGAAAAAAGAGACGGCGAAGATTGACATCGGGGGAAAAACCGAGATGGGAACGACTATTTTTTACATCCGTGATAATGGGGCCGGATTTGACATGAAATATGCCGACAAGCTGTTCGGGGTTTTCCAGCGGCTTCACAAGACCCGCGACTTTGAAGGGATCGGCATCGGGCTGGCTAATGTGAACCGCATAGTCATGCGGCATGGAGGAACCTGCTGGGCCAAAGGGGAAGTTGGGAAGGGAGCCACTTTCTACTTTAGCAAGCCGGCAGATTAAATCATTATTGAAAAAAAATCATGCATGCAGAAGTAAAGAAAATATTGATTGTGGATGACAGTCCCAAAGATGTGGAACTTGCCATCACAGCTCTCCGCGAGAAGAACCTTGCCAACGAAGTTATCGTTGCCGAGGACGGGGAAGAGGCGCTGGACTATCTGTACCGGCGAGGCAGCTTTGAGAATTATGAAAAAGGGAATCCGGCGGTTATCCTGCTGGATATCAAAATGCCAAAAATGAATGGGATTGAGTTACTTAAGCAAATCCGGACCGATCCGGAGTTACAGCTTATTCCGGTGATCATGCTGACCTCTTCCCGCGAAGAGAAGGATCTGGTTGAATGCTACAGGCTCGGCGCTAATTCATATGTTGTTAAACCCGTGGATATCAGCCAATTCATTGATTCCATCAAAGCGGTTGGGCAATATTGGGCGATCATTAATGTAGTGCCGGTAGTATGATTCCAGCTATTAAAATTTTGCATCTGGAGGATTCTGATAAGGATTCCGAACTCATTCGCTCAATGATTGAATCCGGAGGCATCCGGCATGACTATTTCCTGGTTGACAACGAAACAGATTATAAGAAAATCCTGGAAAAGGAAAAGATCGACATTATTTTGTCGGATTATAATCTGCCCGATTACAATGGACAGGATGCACTCAGGGTTGCCCGCGAAAAATATTTCCATATTCCCTTCCTGTTTGTTTCCGGCACCATCGTTGAAGATGCCGCAATTAACGCGATGTTGAACGGGGCAACGGATTACGTGTTGAAAAACAAACTTACGCGGCTGGTTCCTGCAATTAAAAGGGCAATACACGAATGCGAACTTGAGAATGAGAGGAAAGAAGCGGAGCTTGCGCTGAAAGAAAGCGAAAAGTTGCTTCGGGAGGCCCAGAAACTGGCCCATTTAGGGGTCTGGTCATGGAACGCAGACCTTGACCTGGTTACCTGGACGGATGAACTGTATCAAATTGCGGGACTCAACCCAATGCTTCCTGCGCCCAGCTATGCCGGACACTCAGCCCTGTATACTCCCCAAAGCTGGCAGCTCCTGAAAACCTCCAGAGAAAAAGCATTAAAAACCGGCAAACCGTATAAGATTGAACTGGAGCTTATCCGTCCTGACGGCTCGATCCGGAATCTGATCGTATTTGGTGGCAGAAAAGTTGACAGCCAGGGTCGGGTAACCGGACTTATCGGAACCGTGCAGGACATCACCGATCGCAAGATGGCTGAGCGGGAGCTGATTCTGGCTAAGGAGAAAGCCGAGGAGAGCGACAATCTTAAGACTGCCTTTCTGCAGAACATTTCCCATGAAATCCGCACACCCCTGAACAGCATTATCGGCTTTTCGTCGCTTCTGACGGAGGAAGGCATCACCAAGGAAGATATCAAGACCTATACGGCCATCATCAATCACAGCGGGATTCGTTTGATTGACATTGTAACCAGTGTCCTTGATATTTCAAGAATCCAGACCGGGCAGGTTACCGTCGATCATAAAACAGTTGAAATAAAGCCTGTCATTTCAAGGCTTCTGGCCCATTTTAAACCCCTAGCCGCAGGAAAAAAAATGGTTCTGGCCTTTCACAATCCGAAAAATGACCTGAAAACAATCTGTACCGATGAGGCGCTACTGTATCAGGTTCTCAGCAATATACTGCTCAACGCCATTAAGTTCACGGAAGCCGGCCGCATTGATTTCGGTTATAAAATCAGGAAGGCTGATATTCAGTTCTTTGTAAGGGATACCGGTATCGGGATCAGTCCTGAACATTATGGGCTTATTTTTGGCCGCTTCATGCAAACCGAGCTGACAACGTCGAAAACGTATGAGGGTGCCGGTCTGGGACTGGCCATCTGCAAGGGGCTGGTGGAACTGCTGGGGGGGAGGATATGGGTGGAGTCGGAGATCGGCGAGGGGTCGACGTTCTTTTTTACGCTGCCGGCGTAGCCCGGTTGCCGGTTAAGACCCGTTACCGGTTGCCGGCAACTAAGACGCATTTATGTGTCTCTACAGTTTCTCCGCCAGGGCAAAGCGGTTCACCGCCTGCTGTTTCAGCTGGGTGAGGGCGGAGGTGAAGTCGCTGATGCCGTTGCGGAGGAAGGTATAGCCCGATTTTTCGCGCGAAGCAGCGTCCCGTATCAGGCCTGACCAATAGTCATACGTGACACTCATTTTTCCGGGTTCGAAAACCGATGCGGCAAATTCCTTTGCATAGACCTTGTACCTGGAATAGAACTCCTCATCGCCTGCGATGAAATTGATCAGCGGCCATTTGCTGGTGATTCCGCTGAGGTTCATGTTTATGGCGCCGCCCTGCTTGCCGTCCTGGAGGGCCTCGTTGTTATCCCAGGGTATCCAGATGAATTTCGATTTCGAAGGATCGTTGTAGAGATAATAGTTATGTGTCATCCGGCCGTAGGTATCCCAATTTTGCATTACTGCATTGGCTGCGAGCCACTTAAGATATTGATCCATATCCAGGACCGACTCCATTAGTGTCCGCCAGGCGGCCGGATCGGAAGTTCGCAGGCTGCTGTGGAGTGCATCATACAGGGCGCGCGCATCGGAATAATCGCCTGCCTCCTCGTTGGTTTTCGGGTAGAGATCGGAAGTATCCCAGGAACCCGATGCGAAGCTGGCGCCGTTACCCTCTGGTTTATAGAGGTTACCGGCCGGATCGGCGAACTGGTCGCCGATCACCGTGTCGTCAACCTCCTCCACCAGTGTGTAGAGCCCGAAATAGACAGGCCCGCCACCCGTATCCACATACAATTCGCAGAAAGTGGCGTGTGCGGCCGGAACGCCGAACTCGCGGAACAGGTCGCCCGCCACCTTCTCACGCATCAGCGACTTATCCTCGAAATTGTTGTTCAGGTTTAACTGCTTAAAGCCATGGAAGCGCTGATCCCGGATGGCGGGATACGTGTCCTCGAACTGATCAAGATCGAGCTTGAATGACAGTTTCTTGATTCCCGACTGAACGGCTGTCCGGAGGCTTGAGTTCCCCTTGGCACGGATACCGGCCTTGTACCACTGCTTTCCGTTGTAAAAAAGATCGCAGGGGATCCAGATCGGATAAAAGCTGCCGTCGAGGTCCTGTCCCGGGCCCCCTTTGGGCATGTTATTCAGGTCATCCTGGAGAGTGGTCCAGTCGCTTGCGGTTATCTCGATATCGAGCCGTTGCACCTTGTCCTGGGGGAAGACTGTGGGATAGTCGGGAGCGGCGGAGTGGGTTGCGGCGGTCCAGTCGGGAGTCTCGAGGTAGATCTCTTGCGAAAGTTTTTCGCAAGCTATCAGGAAGAAGACTGAGAGACCTAGAGACCAAGGGACCAAGAGACTTAGGGACCGAGGGACTGAGAGACGGGAGGGGGGCATGGGGGGGGTTAGAATTTTAGGGAGTATGCGAGTTCTGCGATGTGGTAGCGGGTGAGGTTGCTGAATTTATCGGCGTAGGAGTAGATCAGCGAGAGGGCGTGGTGCTTGTTGAGGGCATATTCAGCGCCGAGGGTATATCGGGCCTTGGAGAAGAGGCCGCTGCTCATCTTCTGGTAGAATTCAACGTTTACATAGGGTTTGAGCGGAATTCCTTTGATATCATAGTCCACGCCGAGCCGGTAGCGGAGGTAGTTGGTGCGGTCGTCGGTTTCATTGTCGAAATCGGTGAAATTGCTGAACCGCAGCCGTGCTTTCGGGGTAAGGCGGCCCATCCTGATTTTGGTGGCGGCATCGAAGGCGAAGCGGTTTGAATAGTCAATCGCTGCCCCGGCACTGCTTTCTGCATCCGTTTGCGACTCACCCTCGAGCCTGTAGGAAGCTCCGAAGCTGAGCCAGGAGACCACCCTGTAATCCAGTCCGGTTGTGGCCATCAGCGTGGAAGCGCCCGTGCCGGGGTCGTACCGGAACTCGGGCGAAATATCGAGCTTCAATTTTTTAATCAGTTTAACCTTGATATTGGCCGAGGTGCGGAGGGAATAATCGGAGTCCTGGGAAAAGAGGTTTACGGTAGCGGTGAGGGGGAGGCAACAGAGGGTGGCGGCAGCAAGAAATTTGTTCATAATCATTTAATAGGGTCCGTGGTAAAAGTAACAATTTTACGTAGGGCATAGGGCACAAGGCACAAGGCAGAAGGCACAAGGGCATATCAGGATAAATCATTATCTTTATCCACCCTTGTTACTTTTCCACCCCCTTTTCTGTTATATCATCAAATTGCAAATTCTTAATTATGGAAGCAATCCATGCGAAAACCACTCTCAAGGGGATACTGTTTACCGCTTTTTTGATTATGAATTTTCTCCCGCTTGTGGCGCAGAAGTTTACGATAAGCGGAACGGTGGAGGATCGTTCATCCGGGGAGCGGCTGATCAATGCAAACCTCTTTGATCCGGCCGGTAATCGTGGTGCCATAACCAATAATTACGGATTCTACAGCATTACCATGCCTGCCGGGCCGGTTAAGCTTGTATGCTCGTATGTGGGTTTCAGGCAACAAGATATCGGCCTTAATCTCCGGAATGATACGGTGATTAACGTTGTTCTCGAGCCTCTGACCAACCTGGCCGAAGTGACGGTTATTGGTGAAGTTAACCGGCCCGCGCTGGAGCGAACGCAAATGAGCATGACGGAGCTGAGCGGAAAATCGATCGATAAAATTCCGGCCCTCCTGGGAGAGGTTGATGTACTGAAAGCACTGCAATTGCTTCCGGGTGTAAAATCCGGTACAGAAGGGGCAAGTGGTATTTATGTCCGCGGAGGAGGTCCGGATGAAAACCTGATTTTGCTCGATGGTGTCCCTGTTTATAATGCGAACCACCTGTTCGGATTTTTCTCCGTATTCAATACCGATGCCATCCAGAGTGTCAGGCTGATCCAGGGTGGATTTCCGGCCCGGTACGGAGGACGCCTGTCAAGCGTTCTGGATATCCGGTTGAAAGAGGGTAACAACAAAAAAATCGGCGTGGAAGGGAGTATCGGACTGATCTCCTCGCGGTTAACCGTGGAGGGCCCAATAATCAAGGATCGAACCTCCTTCATCGTCTCAGCCCGGCGAACCTATGCGGAAGTGCTGACGAAGCCCTATATGTGGTATCTGGCTGCCCGTGATTCCCTGTTCGGATCATCGGGAAAATACTTTTTCCAGGATATGACCGCCAAGATCAACCACCGCCTTTCCGACCGGAGCAGGCTTTATCTGAGTGCGTATGCGGGCCGTGACAAAGCTTCCGTGCAGGGTTTTGAGGTACATGAGGATAATCTGTTAAAAGAGGATTTTGGACTGGGTTGGGGCAACATAACCACTGCTCTACGATGGAACTACATCCTGTCGCCGAAACTGTTCAGCAATACAACGCTTACCTATAGCAAATACGACTTCCTCACCCAAATGAATTCATCCCAATCGGTGCAGGACTCCCTGATCGGGGAAAGCAATTTTTCTTATGATTCCGGGATTCGTGACCTGGCAGCTAAAGTGGATTTCGACTGGCAACCCTCACCCGTTCATTCTGTCAAGTTCGGCTATGGCCATATTTTCCACCAATTCAAGCCGGGAGTAACCGTGTATCAGTTGAATATGGGAGCGCCGGCAACAGGTGTTGACACCACTTTCGGCAATGAGAATATCCATGCTCAGGAGATGGATCTCTACATTGAGGACGACTGGCAGATCGGTACCCGGTTTAAGGTCAATGCCGGATTGCACGGATCTGCATTCAAAGTTCAGGATTCCACCTACACTTCCTTACAACCCAGAATATCAGTCCTTTTCATGGCCAATGAGAAATGGAGTCTTAAGGCGTCGTACACCCACATGACCCAGTATATTCATCTTCTGACGAATTCGACAATCGGGTTGCCAACAGATCTGTGGGTTCCATCCACCGCTCTCATCAGGCCTCAGAAATCGGTTCAGTATGCGCTGGGATCCGTTTGGGAATTCAGGGATGGATTTGAATTGAGCGTTGAAGGGTACTTCAAAACGATGAGCAACCTGATCGAATACAAAGAGGGTTCCAGTTTCTTCGTGATCGGAGGCTCGTGGGAAGACCGGCTGGAATTTGGAAAGGGGGTAGCCTACGGGGGAGAGTTTCTGCTGCGAAAGACCGCTGGCAAGACTACCGGCTGGATCGGATATACCCTTTCCTGGTCGAACCGGAAATTTGAGAACCTCAATTTCGGGGAATGGTTTCCCTACCGGTACGACCGGCGGCATGATATCTCCATTGTTCTCAATCATCAGTTCAACAACCGGATCGATGTTGGGGCGACCTGGGTGTATGCCACCGGAAATGCGGTTACCCTTCCGGTGATGACCTACACACGAAATATCTGGACAGACATGAAGGTGTATCCGCAATACATCACTGCCTTTGAGGGGCGCAACTCCTACCGGATGCCGGCCTACCACCGCCTGGATATCGGGATAAACTTTCATAAAGAGAAAAAATGGGGGACCCGCACCTGGTCGTTTGGGGCGTACAACGCCTACAACCGGCAGAATCCGTTTTTTATGACCCAGGACGTTCATACTCCCAATAATGGTCCGCAGTTCGTCCAGTTTAAACAATTCAGCCTGATACCCATCATTCCTTACTTCAGCTATAATTTCACAATCAAATGAAATCCCGATTAAAACCTATCATAACCTTATCAGTGCTCATATCCATCGTATTGGCGAGTTGTGAAAAAGTGGTCTATATCAATCTTAAAGATTCAGACCGGAAAATTGTGGTGAGTTCCCTGCTGTGCCCGGATTCTAACCTGGTAGTCAGTGTATCGGTCACCACACAGTTCGCTCGCCTTGATGAATATTGGAATAGTTATGATACCGTACCCATAGTTTTCACCGACCTGAACTTTTACGAAAACGACCGGTTGATCGGGATGCTGACGCACAAAAAAACAACGTTTTATGAGCTCCCGGGATTCAGGCCGCTCCCGGGCAATGCTTACCGGGTTGAAGCATCCTACGGAGAAATGGAGCCGGCATGGGCAACGGTTACCGTTCCTGACCTCATCCCGCTCATTGATTTTGACACCACGATGGTCCGGGACAGTTCAGGAACCGTTGCAGTCAGGATATCGTTCCGATTTGCCGATCCGGAAGACGAAGTGAATTTTTATGCGATAAAAGCAACGGGTATTCAAAGGTATTATAGCCACTTTCATGAGAATTATTACGAGGATTCCCTGTATCCCTATAACTATTCTCCCCAACTGACACCGAAAACGGAAGGGGGCTTGTTTCAAAGCTTTGTAAACGTGAGGGAGACCGCTTACCTCGACGGTAAAACCCTGTTCACCGATGAACTGTTCAATGGAAAGGTATTTTATCATGTTTTTGAGATTCGGAAAAATGCAAATGACCATATGGACGATAGGGTTTTATTCAGGATTGATATACAGCAGGTTGATAAATCCTCCTACCTGTATGCCTTATCAGAACGAAAGTATATGCAGTCAAAGG
>Ga0209417_1005345_pt1 | contig 14256 bp, 12 predicted proteins | sample RifGroF2_FD_184002 | JGI IMG/M metagenome (GOLD analysis project Ga0209417, IMG submission 184002) | Groundwater microbial communities from Rifle, Colorado, USA - Groundwater F2 (SPAdes) (version 2) | ecosystem: Environmental > Aquatic > Deep subsurface > Groundwater | place: Rifle, Colorado... | reverse complement strand
CAATATGCGGAAATTAATAGCCGCATATTTGTCTGCGCTGCTGGAAATGGGCATGGTTTTGCAAAATCTGCTGCGAGAGCTGGCAAAATGTTTGAGACAAACAATTTTTACCTGTCCAAATTTATTGCAAAAGGACTTTTTCAGGGACGACTAACCTACTTGGTTAAACATTCATAAAGGATTATGATATGGCATACAATTTTCTGCCTTGCGACAGAAATCAGTCTTATCTGCTGCCGCCATCTTTGGTTGACTGGCTGCCCCAGGATCATCTGGCGTGGTTTGTCCTCGATGCAGTCGAGCAGATTGACCTGAAACAATTCTACAAAAAATACCGCAGTGATGGCGTTGGCAACTCGGCCTTTAACCCATCTATAATGGTCGGTCTGCTGATATATTCTTACTGTACGGGTGAGCGATCCAGCAGGCGGATTGAAAAACACTGTCAGACTGATGTGGCGTACAAAGTCATCATGGCAAACCAGTTGCCAGACCACACTACGATAAGTCGTTTTCGTAAGGATAATGAGTCGTATTTGAAATCGCTATTCCTCGAAATACTTCGGCTGTGTGCTGATGCCGGATTAGTCAAACTCGACAAGGTCTCATTAGATGGCACGAAGATTAAGGCAGATGCTTCGCTGGCGTCCAATCGCACATTGAAGCATTTAGAGCAGGAAATAGATAAGATGCTTTCCGAAGCGGCGGCAAAAGATGCCGAAGAAGACAAAGCTTTTGGTCCGGACAAACGCGGCGATGAAATGCCCGAAGATTTGCGGAATCGCGACAGCCGTATAAATCGTTTAAAAGCCTGTAAAGAGCGTTTGGAGCAGGAAAAGGCACAAGCTGTTCAAACACAGCAGGACAAGATAGACCGGAGTAAAGTCAAAGAAGAAAGTACTGGCAAGAAGCCTCGCGGCCGCAAGCCCAGGTTGCCCGAAGAGGCTGAGAACAAAGATGCCAAAGCCAATGTTACCGACCCTGACAGCCGGATTATGAAAACACGAAAGGGTTTTGTTCAGGGTCTTAATGCCCAGGCTGTGGTAACAGAACAACAGGTAATAGTTGCCGAAGATGTAACACAAGAGGAAAATGATAAGCGGCAATTACACCCTATGCTTGAGCAGACCGAATCGAACCGAAAGACAGTTGGAATAAAAGAAAAAACAGGCGTTGCTTTAGCTGATGCGGGATATTGCAGTGATGACAATTTTGCGAAGAGACCGGCAGGTAATGTTGAGTTATTGGTAGCTGTACAGAAAGATTACAAACAGCGAAAAGCTATGGAAGCACAACCTCTGCCAGAAGAACCGATACCGGAAGATCTGTCGGCGACGGAGTTGATGGAGCGAAAACTTCTGACCGAGCGTGGCAGAGAATTGTATAAGCTGCGAAGCCAGACGGTTGAGCCGGTGTTTGGACAGATTAAGAATGTTCGCGGCTTTGACAGGTTTATGCGGCGTGGAATTGAGGCATGCCGCAGTGAGTGGTCGCTTGTTTGCGCTACGCATAACCTTCTGAAGTTGTGGCGGAGCGGAAAAGTCTGCTGGAATTGATAGGAATTAGTGTTTGTCGGCAAATTAGGCGAAGATTAAATCTGTCGAGCCGAAAGTAAGTGAAAGTTATAGTTGAAATTTGAATAACGGTTAGTGAGGACAGGAAAATGAGCCATCCTGCTCACATAGCCATAGAATCCAACGGTTGGATTCGAAAAACATTGTGCAACAGGCTCTCAAGTTCTTTCATTTTTTCATTTCCTATATTTATATTACATAATCTTGTGGGAAAATACGAGGATTATGCAGGTTAATGAATACTAATTCTCCAGAGCGAAGCTGCAATTGAACGTAATGCTGTCTCGTTATTTCCGCTTCAACAATTTCATTCGTATCAAGCCTCACAAGTTGTATTTTTGCTACCGGGCCGGTAGTGCTGATATGAACGATTTTGGACTGTATCGCATCTTTCTGGGGAGTTCTCGAAACTTCAATATCGTGCGGCCTGACATAAGCCACTACTGATGAATGTTCAGTATGTCCCGGAGATACCTCGGTCAGTTCGCTTTCTCCGACATGAAGCCGGTTGTTATGCACTCTGCAGTGAAAAAGATTTACATTGCCTAAAAAATCATAAACAAAAGGATTTGCCGGATTATCATATACTTCTTCTGGCGTGCCTTCCTGTTCAATGACGCCGGTATTAAGAACCGCAATTCTATCCGCCACCTCAAGAGCTTCTTCCTGATCGTGTGTAACAAACACGGTAGTAACGGACATTTCATCATGAAGCCTGCGCAGCCATTGTCTCAGCTCCTTGCGTACTTTAGCGTCAAGTGCGCCGAAAGGTTCGTCAAGCAGCAAAATCTTGGGTTCAACAGCCAACGCCCTGACCAGCGCCACTCGCTGTCTCTGACCTCCGGAAAGCTGTGATGGATAGAGTTGTGCAACCCTTTCTAATTGAACAAGTTTAAGCAATTCAAGCACTCGTTCTTTAATTTTGGTTTTGCTTGGCCGAGATTTTCGCGGACGAACGGTAAGGCCGAAAGCGACATTATCAAAGATATTCATATGCTTGAACAGCGAATAATGCTGAAATACAAATCCTACCTGACGCTCTCCGGTGTCATAACTGCTTACATCATCATCATGGAACAAAATTGGTCCACTGCCGGCATCGGCAAAATCGAGTCCGGCAATTATCCGAAGCAAAGTAGTCTTGCCGGAACCCGATGGGCCAAGTAATGCTACCAGCTTGCCTGTGGGTATTTTCAGACTCACATTCCGCAGTGCGGCAAAAGTCCCAAATGTTCTGTTTATATTGCAAACTTCTATACTCATATCAACTCCTGTTCGAACCGTCAGAACATTCCTGTAAATTCTCAGCAGATTTCCACTCGATAAAACTCTTTATAGCGAGCGTTAAAAACGCAAGCATCGTAAGAAGCGAAGCGACCGCAAATGCCCCGACGAAATTATATTCATTATAGAGTATCTCGATATGCAGCGGAACAGTATTCGTTTGCCCGCGAATATGCCCTGACACGACGGAAACTGCTCCGAATTCGCCGATGGCTCTTGCGTTGCAGAGAATGACTCCATATAAAAGCCCCCACTTTATATTTGGTAATGTGATTTTAAAAAAGGTACGCCATCCGCCTGCACCAAGAACGAGAGCGGCCTGTTCCTCTTCTGTTCCCTGCGACTGCATCAGAGGTATAAGTTCGCGGGCAATAAAAGGAAAGGTTACAAATATCGTCGCAAGAACAATGCCTGGTATTGCAAAAATAATTTTTATATTGTGTTCGACAAGCCACGGGCCGAACCAGCCGTTCAAACCGAAAAGCAGTACGAAGACAAGCCCTGATACCACCGGCGAAACAGCAAAAGGCAAATCGATAAGAGTTATAAGAATGCCTTTTCCTCGAAATTCGAATTTTGCTATCGCCCATGCCGCCGCTACCCCAAAAACCAGATTAAGCGGAACAGTAATCGTGGCGGTTATTAGCGTCAGACGTATCGCGGAAATAGTGTCATGGTCTGTGAATGACGAAAAATATGCCCTGAAACCATTTCTTAATGCTTCAGCGAATACAGCTGCAAGCGGCAACAACAGGAATAAACAGAGAAAAAGAACTGCAATGGTGATAAGTGTCCATTTTGCAGGCCGTGATTCGCCGGATATTTTGCTGTGTTTATAATATTTTATATTTTTTATGCTCATTTTTTTTCTTACTTTAAAACTGATTTCTTGCTACCCACCTTTGCAGCAGATTGATAATTAAAAGCATTGCAAACGATATGACGAGCATAACGACAGCGATTGCTGTTGCGCCTGCATAATCAAACTGCTCTAATTTAGTAATAATCAATAACGGTGTAATTTCTGTTTTCATCGGCATATTACCTGAAATAAAGACCACTGACCCGTATTCGCCAACAGCCCTTGCAAACGCCAATGCTGAACCAGTCAAAACAGATGGAAATATTTCAGGGAATATGATTCTTTTAAATACCTGAATACGGGTTGCGCCAAGACTGGCGGCAGCATCCTCATTCTCTTTACTTAAATCAGCCAGAACCGGCTGAACCGTTCTGACTACAAACGGAAGCCCCGTAAAGGTTAGCGCAATTACAACTCCTGCCGGAGCAAACGCTGTCTTTATGCCTAAAGGTTCAAGGAAACCGCCAAGCCATCCGGTAGGAGCATAAACAGCGGTAAGAGCTATTCCCGCAACTGCGGTAGGAAGTGCGAACGGCAGGTCGATAATCGCATCCAAAAATTTTCTTCCTCTGAACTGATAACGTACCAGTACCCAGGCCACAAGCAGCCCGAAAACAGCATTAACTGCCGCAGCGATAAATGATGCGCCGAAACTAAGGCGATATGAGGCCAGCACTCTCGGCGAAGTTACCGTCGTCCAGAATTGTTCCCAGTTGAGCCTGCCTGCATAAGCAAACACTGACGCAAGAGGTATCAAAACAATCAGACTTAAATAAAATATCGTATAGCCAAGGGACAAGCCAAACCCCGGCAGGATACTCTGTTGTTTGAATTTTAATGACATATCTTATCTCGTATTATAAGTAAAGCTATGGCCGATGGTTTTATTATGCACCGGCCACAGCAATTTTAACGGCTAATTGCCCGGTTGATAAATTTGGTCGAAAGTGCCCCCATCAGCAAAGTGGGTCTTTTGGGCTTTCTGCCAGCCCCCAAAAACTTCATCGATAGTAAAAAGGCTTACTTTGGCAAAATTACCGGCATATTTATCGGCAACAGATTTCAGTCTTGGGCGGTAATAATGTTTAGCGGCAATTTCCTGGCCTTTTTCAGAATAGAGGTATTCGAGATAAGCATCGGCGAGTTCTCTTGTATGGCGGCGGTCGACAACTTTATCCACTATAGTTACAGAAGGTTCGGCAAGGATACTTACAGATGGCACGACTATCTCAAATTTATCTTTCCCAAGTTCGTTTATCGCGAGAAAAGCCTCATTTTCCCAGGCAAGGAACACATCGCCTATGCCGCGCTGTACAAAGGTAGTGGTTGAACCTCGTGCGCCGGAATCAAGTACCGGCACATTTTTAAACAAGCTGGCTACAAATTTTTGAGCGTAAATTTCCGCTCCATTCGGGTCGTTTGCATCCTTATTATTTTTAAGTGCATAACCCCACGCTGCCAGATAGTTCCAGCGAGCGCCGCCCGATGTTTTGGGATTGGGCGTAATCACAGAGACTCCGGGTTTGATTAAATCATCCCAATCTTTTATATTTTTGGGATTACCTTTGTGAACAAGAAAAACAATTGTCGAGGTATATGGTGCGCTGTTGTTGGGAAACCGCAACTGCCAATTTTTCGGTAACAGATTAGCCTTTTCGCTTATTGCATCGATGTCATACGCCAGCGCCAATGTAACTACATCGGCTTCAAGCCCATCTATTACCGCACGCGCCTGCTTGCCCGAACCGCCGTGCGATTGATTAATTGTAACGGTGTCGCCTGTCTTTTCTTTCCAATATTTTGAAAATTCAGCGTTAACCTCCTGATACAATTCACGTGTCGGGTCGTAAGACACGTTTAACAAAGTGATTTCTTTTGCGCCTGTCGTTTGAACAAAAACAGCAGCAATAGTCAGTACAAGTATTGTAAAAATATATGTTTTTGTAGTCATTTTTATTTACCTTTCATTTTCATGCGTTATTAAAATGTTTAGAAAAAGTTCTAAAACACCAGTGCCAACTAATATAAGTATTGTATAAATAAATGGTTCTACCATTTTATATCCTTTCGTTTGTGTTATTGGCTCTTATTAGAAACTAAGCTGAACACGTGCCAGAATTGCTCTTTCCTTTTGGCGGTCTCCACTTGAGCTGCCGCCCGAAAAAGCGGTCTGTTCGTAGTCCAGCGAAGCCTTTACATTGTTATTCAGGTACCAATTTATGCCCATGCCCCAGGCTGTAGCGGCATTCGCGGATGTCGATGAGCTGGCAATCGCAGATGCCGTTGAGCCGGCAAACGCATTGTCATCAATATTTAATTGACTCATACGTCCGACTAATTCGAATGCTCCCAATTTACCTGTTTTAGGGTCGAAAGGATTTTTGGGCTTAACACCTTTATAAGAAGCTGATTCCCCGGTAAGCACATACGAGGCGGCAACTTGCCATGCTTTATTTTTCAGGCTTTGCGAGTTTGTACCTCTTTTAACATTTTGTTCCGAAAGTACATACTCACCCAGTAAGCCAAAAGAGCCGTAATGATAATAAAGCTGAGGTGAATACCGCGTATGCTGGCCATCCGCCACAACACCGGAATTGTACTTAAAAAATGTCTGCTGTCCGACTGTTTTGTAGGTTGATGAAGTTGTGCCGGTTTTGTCTCCGAGCGTTGTTGCAAAGCCGACACCTAATCCTTCAATAAGCGAATTGCCGCTGTCTTTCCACGGTTGGGCAAAAATTCTTCCCGCATATTCTTTATTGCCATCAACGTCAGAATCACTGCTGGCGTTATCAGCTGCTCCGTTGAAAATGCCAATTGCATAGCTCAACTTGTTGTTGAACAGACTTTCGCTGTGCAGTGCCGCACCGACATCATAATTAGGCGTCAAATTACTCGAAAGTGCCAGCTCGGTAAATAACGTGTCAGCGCTGGATTGCAGGCGCTCGATACCGAACGGCACCTTAAACCTGCCGACCTGAAGTTTTGCCTTGGGGAAGTATTTGAAATCAAGGTATGCATCCTGCAGCGCGGTTGTTCCGCCGCCGAAGTCAGGCACAAACTTAAAATCTATGTCCTTCCAGACAGTACCTTCAAAAATCGGCCGCAGCCTTCTAAGCAGAAACGTATCATCGTTGGTAGTAGCAGTAGAATCTTTTTTCCCGCTTACGAATCTTGAATCAGCCTGTATCAAGCCCCTAAACCTGAGGACAAAATCGTTACTCGGGCTTTTGATTGAAAAGCCGTCCTTACTGTTGGCAGTGATGATTGGCGTTGTCTTAGCCTTTTCTGCAGACGCTTCACGCTCAATTTCCAGTTGTCTTTCTAAAATCTTTTGTTTTTGTTCCAATTCAGCCAATCGCTCTTCCAATGTTTTTGTTGTTGTATTTGGTTCGTTTGATTCAGCAATGCCGATGTTCGGACTGATGAAATTCAAACCCGTAAAAATAATTATTGTTAATAAACCATAAGCTTTCATTCTTAAGGTCCTTTCCATTTCTTTTGTGTAAGGACCTCCGGTTATCCAGTCAGACCTACTTTCTAATTTTTATGCTTATGCCGCCAGTTCGTTCAGGTAGGCACTGTCTCGGATAATTCGTTAACAATATCTCATAGTTACATATCCTTTCTTTATCTATCCTGGTTTTTGTCTGTTTGTGATTCAAATCGCATTTTTTCAGTTCGCTCAATTTGAACTACTTTGGAGCTATGAACGACTATCTGAACCACTCCAAAATCGAGCGACTCGACAGTTTTCTGCACAACTGGAAGCCAGTTAGATGGCTGGTAATTTTTCATATTCATTTCCCTTTAGAACGGCCATATTAGTCGTTATTTATTCTTGCTTTAGTAAGTATTCCCATAGAATTTGTGGGAATAATAATCAAAAAAAATTATTACACTTTATCAATTCATTAAATAGTATAATCCGGTTTATATGTCTTTCTTGTTTTCATTTCTATTTCAGCGATTTCCGAAAATGTTTTATTGTTACAAATCTCTGATATCGCATTATTTATCTCTTTCCAAAGCTTTTCAAAAGAACTCGCAGTGCTACGACAATCTGCCTTAGTTTTTTGAGTTTCCGATACTACTGATATAGGCCCTTGCGTATATTCGATTATTTCGCCAACTGTGATATTTTCTGCTGGCTTTGTTAGTGCATATCCACCATCACGGCCGCGTCTTGATTCAATAAATCCACCATGCTTCAGTTCGTTCAAAATCGTTTCCATAAATCGCAGCGATACCTTTTGAGCATTGGCAATGTCGCGACTTTTGACAGGATTATCCGCGTTTCGCAATGACAGCTCCAGTATAGCCTTCAAAGCATATTGGCATTTCTTGGATATTTTCATCATAAATAAATCCTCATTTAATCAATAGGAATGGTATTGTATTAAAGAGGCTGAAAATTGTCAAGACTTTTTTTTGCTAAAAGTAAAAGCGATATTGTGAGCAATTCTGTTCGGCATTAATTTGCGTGATTGCTTACGAGGACTTTTTTTTTGTAAATCACATTTTTACACTTTAACACTCCACAATTGTCTGTTTGAATCCAGCCATCAGTAATATAAATCTTTTGAAACTCAAGCAATTGTGAAGTAATTATAATGAAAATCTCTGTTTTTCCCGATGTTTATAGTAGATAAGGTTGATTTGATTAGAACATTTTCTGGACACCACCGTATAAAAAAATTATAATAATACCGAGTATTCCTATGGAGTAGGTATGAAATATCGCTTGTTGGTAGTTTATTTAGTGTTGGTCGTCCTGTGTCAAATCGGTACCGCCGATACTAATCTCCCCGATTCAAATAATTTTAAAACTATCGAGGACTATATAAACTTTGCTTCTTCTAACAGTGCCGAGTTGAAAGCCAAATTTGAAGAATGGCAGGCTGCTGTTGAGCAAATTCCGCAGGCTAAATCCTTAGACGACCCAATATTCACCTACAAAACCGAAGAGTTTTCCTCATCGAGACAGCCGGATATGCAAAAATACGGCATAGAACAAATGTTTCCATGGTTTGGAACACTGAAAGTTAGGGGCGATGTGGCATCAGCACAATCAAAAGCAGTTTATAAGGAATATGAGGCCGCCAGACTAAAAGTTTTCCAGCAGGTTAAATACGCCTTCTACGAGTATCTATATCTAAAAGAAGCAATTGATATTGCAGAAGAAAATCTGCAACTGCTGAAGAATTTCGAAATCATCGCAAGGACAAATTATCAAACCTCTACGGCAAATCACCCCGATGTAATCCGCGCACAAATTGAACTGGCCGAGCTTGAAAATGTTCTGACAAGTCTGCAAAAATTAAAAACGCCGACAACCGTAATGCTCAACGCATCCATGAACAGGCCGATAGCTCTGCCGTTGGTTTGGCCGCAAAAACCGACAATAACAAACGTTGTCATTGAACAGTCAAAATTAATAGAGTTTGTTATAGATAATAATCCTCAAATACAAGGGATGAGTTGGGAGATTGAGGCGGCAAGAAGTAATGTTCAGCTTGCCAAGAAGAGGTTTTATCCGAATATCGGAGTCGGTTTTGAATATGTCGATAGGGCAGAGGTAGGTGAACGCGGGAGGACGCCTTTGTCGCTTATGTTCTCTGTAAATATCCCTCTTTGGCAGGACAATTATAAAGCTGCTAAACGACAGGCAGAGGCAAATCTAAGTAAATCCGTTCAGCAGAAAATAAGTTTTCAGAATATCACCATATCACAGACTATGCAGGTGTTATATGATTATCAGGACGCACAAAGAAAATTTAAATTATACAGCGATGTTTTGATTCCTAAAACACAGGAGCTTCTTTTAGCATCTGAAAGCACTTATAAATCAGGAAAAGTTGATTTTCTTTCGCTTATTGATGCGCAAAGGACTCTGCTGAAATATCAACTCGACTATAACAGGGCATTAGCGGATAGCCAGCAAAAACTGGCTGAACTTGAAATGCTGGCAGGAACGGAACTGGCTGTAAAGTAAAACAAGGGAACAGTTATGACAAAACGTAAATTGGCAATAATAGTGGTTATCGCCGTTCTGTCGGGGTTTGTTTTGCGGGGCTGGATGGCCGGAGATAAAAACAACCGACAAACAGCAGTTGAAGAAAAACAGCAAGTCTGGACGTGCTCAATGCACCCGCAAATCCGTCAGCCAAAATCAGGCAAATGCCCCATCTGCTTTATGGACCTTATACCGGTCAATCTGGAACATACCGATTCGGCAGAAAGGCAAATCTCTTTTTCACCGCAGGCCGTCAAGCTAATGGAGGTGCAAACAACGCCGGTTGAACGCAAATTTGTTGAAGCACAGATATATATGGTTGGCAAAATTGACTATGACGAAACAAAAGTCAAACACATTACCGCATGGGCAGCTGGCAGAATAGACAGGTTGTATGTTGATTTTACCGGCATACAGGTCTCAAAAGGCGACCATATGGTTTATCTCTACAGCCCGGAACTCATCAGCGCACAGGCTGAACTGCTAAGTGCAATAGATGCCCAGAAAAAAATCAAGCCCGACAGCTCAGAATTAATTACGCGCTCAACGCTTTTGACGCTTGAGGCGACAAAAGAGAAACTTAAATTGCTTGGATTAGAAGATACACAAATAGAAGACATTCAAAAAACCGAACAGCCCGCAGACCATATAACAATTTATGCACCTGTAGGTGGAATTGTTATTGAAAAAATGGTCAACGAAGGAATGTATATAGAAACCGGCACAAGAATTTATACGATTGCCGATTTATCCGAAGTTTGGGTAAAACTCGATGCTTATGAATCTGACTTGATATGGATAAGATATGGCCAGGAAGTTGAATTTACCACAGAGGCTTACCCCGGCGAACTTTTCAAAGGCAAAATAAGTTTTATATCTCCGACTCTCGATCCGCAAACCAGAACCTTCAAACTCAGAGTCAATGTAAAAAATCAGGACGAAAAACTCAAGCCTGAGATGTTTGTTCATGCCATCGTTAGGTCAGGTATCGCTATGAGCGGAATAGTAATGGATCCCAATATGGCCAGCAAGTGGATATGCCCAATGCACGCTTCGGTCGTTAAAGACGCCGCCGGCAAATGCGATATATGCGGAATGGATTTGGTAACGACCGAATCTCTCGGCTATGTCAGAGCGGATACTCCTAAAACAGCTCCTCTTGTAATACCGGTAACGGCACCGCTGATAACAGGCAAAAAAGCAGTTGTATATGTTCAATTGCCGGACGCGAATAAACCGACTTTTGAAGGCAGAGAAATTACGCTTGGACCGAGAGCTGGAGATTACTACATAGTTGAGAAAGGATTGGCACAGGGCGAGATTGTCGTTACGAACGGAAATTTCAAAATCGACGCATCGCTTCAGATACAGGCTAAACCAAGTATGATGAGTCCGCAGGGTACGGAAAAACCAATGCCTGCCGGACATAAGCACTAACTTTATGAAAGGGATAGAAAATGAAAAATGGAATGAAATTTATTGCAGCGGTAGTATTAGTCAGCATCGTACTTCTGGCCGGCTGTCAAAAGAAAAGCGAACCTGTCGCCCCATCTGCTCCGGCAATCGAAGCTAACTCGTCAACAGTAATGGTAATCGAACAGACGATTTGTCCGGTAATGGGCGGAGCAATCAACAAGGAAATTTTCGCAGAGTACCAGGGTAAAAAAGTTTATTTCTGCTGTCCCGAATGCAAAGGAAAGTTCGAGAAAGAGCCTGAAAAATATATATCAGAACTGCCTCAATTTAAGAAATAACACAACAATAATATTGGTTCACAAAACGGTTTGCGTTTATGAATGAAATCAAGTACGAACAGACACCTGAACAGAAATCCGTTATCGGCAGGATACTGGGGTTCTGCATTTACAACAAATTGGTTGTAGGACTGATAACGCTTTTTATCATACTCTGGGGCGTTTATGTTGCTCCGTTTGATTGGGAGTTTAAGAATTTTCCCCGTAATCCTGTCTCTGTGGATGCCATTCCAGACATCGGCGAAAATCAGCAAATTGTTTTTACCGATTGGCCGGGACGCTCACCGCAGGATGTTGAAAATCAGATTACCTATCCGCTTACAACCGCCCTGATGGGTGTTGCCGATGTGAAAACCATCCGCAGCAATTCCATGTTCGGCTTTTCGTCCATTTACATTATTTTTAAGGAATTTTCAGCTTCCGAAAAACTGACGCAAGGCAAAAATTTTTACTGGACTCGCAGCAGGGTTTTGGAAAAACTGAACTCGCTGCCGGCCGGCACGCTTCCTCAAGGCGTTCAGCCCATGCTCGGGCCGGACGCTACCGGTCTTGGGCAAATTTTCTGGTACACACTCGAAGGACGAGACCGTCAGGGAAATACCACAGCTCCGATCTCGCAGGAAGAACTGCGAACTATTCAGGATTGGCAGGTTAGATTAAAGCTTCGTTCGGCATTCGGGGTTAGCGAAGTCGCTTCCATAGGCGGCTTTGTGCGGGAATACCAGATAGACGCTGACCCTGATGCGATGCGGGTATATGGCGTTACGCTTGAAGATGTTTTTCAGGCCGTCAGGCAGTCAAACATTGATGTCGGCGCACAGACTATAGAAATAAACCGCGTTGAATATCTTATTCGCGGCATCGGCTTTGTCAAAAGCATCGGCGACATTGAAAACAGCGTCGTCAAGGTGAACAAAAATGTTCCTGTATTAGTTAAACACGTCGCCAAGGTTGTTATGGGGCCGCAGGTAAGGGTTGGCGCTCTGAATAAAAACGGCGCTGATGCTGTGGGCGGAGTGATAGTAGCGAGGTACGGCTCTAATCCGCTGGCTGTAATTAAAAACGTCAAAAAGAAAATCGCGGAACTGTCGCCTGCGTTACCCCAAAAGACGCTTGCTGACGGCACAACTTCTCAGGTGCAAATTGTGCCGTTCTATGACCGCACAGGCTTGATTTACGAAACACTCGGCACGCTCAACGACGCTATTTATCAGGAAGTTCTCGTTACGGCCATAGTAGTCATCATAATGTTAATGCACCTTCGCAGCAGTATTCTCATCAGTTCGGTAATGCCGCTGGCCGTTCTGGGCTGCTTCATAACAATGAAAATCTTCAACGTTGATGCCAACATTGTGTCTCTGTCCGGCATAGCCATAGCCGTAGGTACGATTGTCGATATGGGCATTGTAATATGCGAAAACATACTCCGGCACCTGGATGAAGATCCAGCAGATATGCCGCGAGCGGATGTAATCCATCGTGCCGCCGCTGAGGTCGGCAGTGCAATCGTATCAGCCGTTGCCTCGACCATTATCAGTTTCCTTCCAGTCTTTTTTATGACCGGCCCCGAAGGAAAATTGTTCAAACCACTGGCGTTCACAAAAACCTTCGCCCTTTTCGCATCAATTGTCATTGCCCTGACTATTATCCCGCCTATCGCCCATCTTATTTTCTTTCCAAAGAAAATCCGCAGCAGACATCTGCGAACGGTTTTTTACGCAGCTATTACGACAATAGGGCTGATTATTGGCTTTACTTTTAGTTGGCTGACAGGAATTGTGATTATAGTTTTTGCAGGGTATTTTCTGTTCAAAGACCTCATTCCGTCGCAGATTCAAAAAGCTGCGCCGTTTATGGCCAATGTCATCGTATTGCTGATTGTCGGACTGCTGCTCACGCTCGACTGGGAGCCGCTCGGACCACAAAAAGGACTGCTGCGAAATATCATATTTGTAAGCGGCCTTATCGGCGGCTTAATGGCTCTGGTTCTTTTGTATCAGCACTTTTACGCCCCCATTCTGCAATGGTGTCTGAAGCATAAGCTGCGGTTTCTATCTATTCCCGCAACACTGCTGCTGATGGGCATAATAATATGGTTGGGATTCGACAGGGTATTTGGCTTTGTGCCGCATTTTCTTCGCACAAACTCGCTGTGGTCGGCTGTTTCGCATAAGTTTCCAGGATTAGGCAGGGAATTTATGCCGCCGTTAGACGAAGGCTCTTTTTTGTATATGCCTACTACTATGCCTCACGCATCTATAGGCGAGGCTTTAGACATTCTGCAAAAACAGAACGCCTCTATAAGTAATGTCCCCGAAATAGATACAGTAGTCGGCAAAATCGGCAGAGTTGAATCCGCTCTCGACCCGGCACCGGTCGGAATGATTGAGACAGTTATTAACTATAAATCTGAATTTATAACTGACAAAAACGGTCGACGCGTCAATTTCCATTATGACGAAAAAATCGGTGAATTTCCCCGTGATTCCAATGGCCGGCTCATCCCTGATTTGTCAGGCCGTCCATATCGACAGTGGCGCGACCATATCCATTCGCCGGGGGATATCTGGAAAGAAATAATCTCCGCTGCCGAAATTCCCGGTGCAACTTCGGCTCCGAAACTTCAGCCGATTGCTGCTCGGTTAGTTATGCTGCAAAGTGGAATGCGGGCGCCTATGGGCATAAAAATCAAAGGGCCTGACCTGGCAACTATCGAGAAGGTCGGTTTTGAAATAGAACGGATACTAAAAGAGGTTCCCAATATCGAGC
>Ga0209417_1005341_pt1 | contig 14263 bp, 10 predicted proteins | sample RifGroF2_FD_184002 | JGI IMG/M metagenome (GOLD analysis project Ga0209417, IMG submission 184002) | Groundwater microbial communities from Rifle, Colorado, USA - Groundwater F2 (SPAdes) (version 2) | ecosystem: Environmental > Aquatic > Deep subsurface > Groundwater | place: Rifle, Colorado... | reverse complement strand
CTCGATCAGTTTGTTGAACGAACGAATGAGAAAAGGAGATTTTCCGCAGATCGTGCATGAATCGGAAAGCGCTTACGAAACACAACTCGATACCGCAGCGGAACTGATAAAAGAAAGAAGCAGCGAACTTAAAATGGTGATGGTTAGCGGTCCTTCTTCATCCGGTAAAACTACAACAACTTATAAACTTGAACAACGTTTGAAAAAAGCGGGAATGCGTTTCGTCCCTCTTATTGTTGATAATTATTTTTTCGATCTGGAACTTCATCCGAAAGATGAATTCGGCGATTATGATTTTGAAACACCGCAATCACTTGATCTTGAATTGATAAACAAACATCTTAAACAGCTTGCCGATGGCGAAGAAGTGAGAATTCCTTATTATGATTTTAAAGAAGGAAAAGGATATCCCGACCGCACTCCAATTCAGCTTCACGAGAATGAAGTTCTTTTAATTGACAGCTTGTATGGATTGTATCCCGACTTCAGCAGAGAAATTTCTGCTGCGCAAAAATTTAAACTTTATTTGGAACCATTGCTGCAGATGAAAAACAGCGAAGGAAATTATTTGCGATGGACAGACTTGCGGTTGATCCGCCGGATGCTGCGCGATTCAGTTCACCGCGCTTACAAACCGGAACAGACGTTATTACATTGGCATTATGTACGCTCTGCGGAAAAGAGAAATATACTGCCTTACTCAAGCACAGCAGATTATATTGTGAACACTTCTATGGCTTATGAAGTGCCGCTTTATCGACCGAAACTTTTAACAGAGTTTGCCGAATGGGAAAAGAAATATGCTGGTGATCCGCTGCGCGAAGACGCATACGTGAGAGCTGTTCGTGTAAAGAAAATGCTTGAAGAAGTTGATCCGATTGAAGATGATTCTCCAGTGCCGGGTGATTCTGTATTGCGCGAATTTATCGGAGGAAGTACGACTAATGTTCATTGATTTTGTAGAGAACACTCCTGAGCATTCCGTTTTGTGGCGGAACGCTCTCGACCATTCCCCAAATTCCTAATTCGTAATTCCTCATTCCTAATTAACAAAGTCATCGTACCAAAACGGTTTTGTCTTTAACTCATCAAAATGAAGAATTGATTTGAACAATTCAATTTCATTCCCGGTTAAGTAGGGAAGAATTGTTGTAGGCAGACCGGTAATTCTTTTTGAAGATAAAATTTTGACAAGCATTTCTTCGGTAAGAAAGTTTATTCGCCGGAATTCGTTAAAGACAAAAATAAGATCGAAAATATTGGTTTTGCCCGATTCAAACTCCTCCAATATTCTTTCTGCAAACGGTTGTAGATATTCAACAGGGACAGCATCAATCGCATAAAACAGTTCTGCTACTTTTCTCCTTCCGTCTTTTTGCTGTTTGGAAATGAAGAAGAGAAAAAACTCTCCGCGCTTCATATCATTCAATTTCTCTCTGAATTCTTCTTTTTTGATTTGAGAAAAGTGAAAGAAAATATCGGAAGGGTAGTGGAGACTTTTCAAAAAGCCATATCCTTTTTCATCAATCTTTTTTACACGGCAGAAATCCAAAGGTTCCATTTTATGTTTCTAATTATTTTATAAATGTAAGTTGATATGAAACTATTTTAAAACTACCATCTTCTTTGTCTGTAAAGACCCACCAACACGTAGCTGATAAAAATAAATACCTGAAGTTAATTCGTAATTCCTAATTCCTAATTCGTAATTATAGCTCCCGACTTGCTGGAATTCATTCACTAAAGTTGCAACTTCATTTCCAAGTATATCGTAGATTTTTAATGTTACGTAACTTCCTACTGCCAACTGCCAACTTATTACTGTTTCTGGATTAAACGGATTTGGATAATTCTGATAAAGTACAAATTCACCTGGAAGAATTGAAGATTCATTTTCGATTTTTGTGTAAACATCATTTAACTTTCCCGGTGTTCCGTACATAGATGAAGCTCGCCAACTTTGCGGAAGTGTATTATCGAGTTGGGGATTTCTAAGTGCAAGCGTTCGTCCGGTTCCATTCGCTAACGAATCCCATTCGCCGGTAGAAGAAAAAGATACTTCATCAACAAGATTTCCACCGGTATCAAACAATTTAATGGTATCCCCCGAACTGCTCAATCCAAATTGAAAGTCCCCTATAACATTAAGTTCGTTTTGATAAAATGATTTAAACTTTGTAGTGTCTCTGCAAAGCAGAAGATAGCCGTGCTCTTTCACATAAATATTTTCCGGGAAAAGAAAAACGTTCATCTTACTGTCTTGAAACTTCCACCCGGAAAGTGAAATCGATTGTGCGCTTGGATTATAGAGTTCAATCCAATCTTCCGTATCAAGAGATGAAGACGATTTATAGTTGATTTCATTGATTACAACACTTGTTATGTTTAGTTCTACCGGTTCAAAAATTGCGGTTAAATAAGAATCGCTTTGCGGAAGAATTGTTAAGATCGGTGAAGTTGAATCCGAAATTCCTTCCCATCTTACAAAGTGGTAACCGGGCATTGCAAATGCTCTAACTTTGAGCGGAATGTTTTTGAAAAATACGTTTTGGGAATCGTTGTTCTTCACTTCAACTTCATGTGTAAAGATTTTTCCCCACGCAGGATTATTTCTTCCAATTTTAATTTTGCAAGTTTCTGCTAAACCAAATTTTGTAGAAATAAATTTTCTCATTGTGTCGGGACGGTTTATGGCAAAATCTCTCATCACTTGAACGTTGATGAGCCAGTCTTTTCCCATTGTAATAGATTTTTCCCATCGCTGTTTGTGTCGTGGAATTTCCGAAGCGATCACTCCACTCAAACTATCGATAACAGAAACTACGTGCGCCGGTTCGTACGTTGTATTCATATGAACGGCAAACCGCTGAATAAATTCATTCCTAAATTCTTCGTTCTCCAAAAGTTTTCTCAGCATCAACGTTGACCATGGGGGATTGGGCCAGCTCGGACCATCGGTTGCGGTTGCCAGCGCGAGAGTGTTTGAGTAATACTGCCCATTTGCATTCCCGCCAAATGTAAAATCAAGATCATAGATCATCCAGCGCCATTTACCGTTTGGAGATTTTTCACGCCACAATTTCATATTTGAGCCGGGCCAATCACCGTTCGCAGAAAAAATTTCGGCGATCTGGTAATCAATATATTCGTCAATATCAACGATTGATTTTACATGTTCATAATTTGTAGCTGCCGCAATATTATAATTGGTGAAAAAAGTCATCATCTCGTTGTAAGCAATAATATCGCCGTAATTAGCGCTACCCGCTTTGCTTATTTGTATTAGATCAACTGAATCTTTGTTTACGCCGAAATGAGAAGCGAGGTAATTATCATCTAATTTTTCGCGAACATTATGAATGCCCCAGTATTGCCCGTTAATAAAAAGAATTGAAGGACGATACGCTTGATGGTCGACTTTCATCCCTTGTTCAATTAACGATTGCGCAATTTCTTCTCTGCACAATGTCCGCCACCAATCTTGCGCACCGCTACGAAGCACAATATTTTCAAATTCGTTGATCAAAAGACTCGGGAACATCCGGTAATGAAGCGTCCCCATTCCATATTCAGGACGAAAATAAAATGCAAGTGATTTCATTGGATAGATGCGGCTGCACCCGCCGTAAATTTTTACACCGGCGGAAGTTTTAAAGGCAAGCGATCTATCTTTTTCAAAAAATTCCAACTCAATCGGTCGCTCCCAATCCTGATTCCAGTTTTTAGGTCCGTCACTGCATAATGCTGTAATTCCATTTGTGCCTGCAACGTAAATGCCGATTGAATCGCTGAAAAAATTTACCGGATCGGTAACTATTGAAAAAACGGGAAGTTCTGTCTGCTCATTTATAAAATAAGAATAGGTTAAAATGTTGCTTGGTAGAAATCCATCTTGAAATGATCTTATCCGCAGGACGGAAGTCGAATTAATTTGAATTGAACCGGTGAAGATAGAGCTTTTATTTGTCGGTGTGGTTCCATCTGTTGTGTAATAAATAACCGTATTAGTTTCCAGCGGAGTGATGGTAAGAGTAATCGGGGTATCATAAAATCCGCTTTGCTGTGATACTAACGGCTCACTAAGTTTATTGAAAATTGAAGAGTTCAGATTTGTTGTACCGGGAGAAGAAGGAGAAAATTTGTACCAATCACTTACTCCATCAGGAAATCTTCCAAAAGAAATATCGGTTTGCTGAATAAAAAAAGTAATTGAATCTACCAACTCACCCAGCGGATTAAACAAACAAACTTGCTGGCCGGAGGCGCTCAATTTAAAATTTGTATGAATGCCGGAATCTTTCCCATCGCACCAAATAACCAAATAACCTTGCGGAGGAACAATTACATCGGTTTGAAAAATGAATTTTTGTGGTTGGGAAAAATCATCGGTTACACTGTAGTTCTTAAGATTAACCGGAAAGAGATTGTTATTATGAAGTTCAAACCAATCGGAGTATACATGATAATCGGGATCAGCAATTGCCGCAGTGTTGGAAGCCATGATCTCGTTTATATAGAGCGATTGCGCTAAACTTTTCTCTTGAACAAAAAAGCAAAGAAGAAAAGAGAAAAAGAGGAAGTAAGATGGACTATGATTTTTCATATTGTGTCGAATTCATAATCCAAATTACAAAGAATAAAAAGAAGATACTGTGCTGAAATATTACCTCAGTAAAACCATCTTTTTCGTCTCAACAAAACTACCGGCGCGAAGTTGATAGAAATATACGCCGCTTGGGAGATTGTTAGTGGGCTGTTGTTGGTGGTTAGCTGCATCGAAATTAATTGAATAATTGCCTGCAGCTTGTTCTTCATTGACTAATATTGCAACTTCGTTCCCAATTACATCGAAGACCTTTAATGTAACATGACTGCCGGCTGCCAACTGCCAACTGATTATTGTTTCGGGATTAAACGGATTCGGATAATTTTGCATCAACGAAAAGTCGAGCGGAGCCGAGACTTCATTTTTAATATCGGTAGCAACGAGATCAAATTTTACAAAGTTAACATTAAATCCGCCGAAGTAATAATTAAGAGAAAAAGTATGTTTCCCCTTTGTCAACTCAACATTGTTAATGGGCAGACTCATCCATTTTGTCCAGCCGCCGGTTGCCGGAATATCGATGAACGTTCCAATATTTACTCCATCCCATCGCATTAATACTTTTCCACCGGAAGCATTTGCAGCTATTCGCAAAGCCAAATTATATGTACCGGTTTGCTCAACGTTTACGGTGTAGTTCAAGTATTCACCGGTGTTTGTCCAACCTACATCATATCCATTTGTTAGAACGTCGGTACATTTTTCAATATCAACACCATCGTTGCGATACTGTCCGCCGCTATTCCAGCTTCCGTTGTTACCGGTATTTTGGTAATCGATGTCTTTATAGGCGTAACCGTTTTGCCCTATGTCATAATCGGCGGCATAAATTATTCCCGGAATTGTATTGGGTTTAAATGGAAGAGTCACAGTGGTTTGTACTTGTCTAAACATTGCATCAAGTACACCGCTGTTTGTTTTACAGCTATCGATGTTGAGACTCATAGCAAATTTTGTTAATGCGTTTACAGCATAATCCACAGTCGGTTTCGTCGCTTGTCCACTCCAATATTTTAAAAGATAATCATACTCAGCCGGTTTGTTCACGAACATTAGACTGTTATTTCCTTCCACTTTTTTCAACGTCCACCAAGCCCAACCTATGTTGTAAGATTCCATTAACTTGATCGCATCGGTAAACCATTGATTGGAATTTTCTCCCGATTCGCCAAGCCACAATGGGCGTTGGAAATTATTTCTTAAACTTACAAGATAGTTTATTGAACCGGCATCTGTTCCATTCCAGTATTTATGAAAGCTGTAAACCATATTATCATCCCAGGCGGGACTTAAATTATCAAAACTTGTCGCGTACCAATTTCCTTCGATAAAAATTATATGATTTTTATCCACCGCTCGAATTCCGCTAGTGATGGTAACAAAAAGATCTCTCAACGGTTGATTATTGCCGGTGCTAAAAGAGTAAGCTGTTTCATTAATTAGGTCGTAACCACCGATCCATTGTTTATCTACATAACGGGTGGCGATTGTTTTCCAGAGATAAACAGTTCGTTGTTGTGCAATCGGGTCTTCCCACAACGGAAGATACGCCGGATTGTAATCGGCAATATTGTCTTTACTTTGTCCGCCGGGCGCCGCGTGTAAATCAAGAATTAAATAAATTTTGCTCTCTTCGCACCATTGCAAAAGGCTGTCGATGATTGCGAAGCCTTCTTCCGAATAAACGTATGGTGTTTCTTGCGGAGTGAGAAGATTAAAGTGCAGTGGAAGTCTAATTGAATTAAAACCCCACTCAGCAATTTTTTGAACATCTTTTCTTGTTACAAAATTTGCTCTGTAAAGTTTGAAAAATTCATCTGCTTTTTGTGTTCCGATCAAATCTTCAATCTTCTGTTTGAATTGCCACCCTGCATTTGCGAACGAGGAAGTTTGCAGCATGTAACCTTCGGGAACAAGCCAGCCGCCAAGTCCAATACCGCGAAGTAAAACATTCTGTCCGTTGCCGTCAACTATTTTTATGCCCGATGTTTTAAGAAAACCTTGCGGGACTACCGAGTTCGAAAAAAAGAATAAAAAAAGAAACGGGAGAAGAAGTTTGTAAGTTAATATTTTCATACCTAAGAACTCTTTGTGGCTATAATGATTAAGTGAAGCTATGTTTAACCAACAGAGCAAAAATCAATCCAAAATATTTTCATGTGTTTATTTATGTTTAGAAGTTTTTTCTCCTCGATATGTTAATTTGTTTATTATAATAATAACATGAAAATTATCGCTTTAATAAGGAAATACACGGTCTTGTAAGTTGTGTTTGTTCTTTCTAAAAAAAACAAAAAATGAAATTTCCGCGAGTGAAAATGAAAAAAATTATGTATGTTTTAAAGGACAATGGCGTTGGTTTTGATATGCGTTTTGTTGATAAAGTGTTTGGAGTTTTTCAACGCCTCCACACTTCCGATGAGTTTGAAGGAACGGGGGTTGGACTGGCGATAGCTCATCGGATTGTTCATAAACATGCCGGTAGAATTTGGTGTGAAGCCAAAGTTAATGAAGGCGCTGTGTTTACTTTCGCTTTGCCCAAAATTAAAAGATGAACATGTGCTGTATTAGTTAAATAGGTAACAAAAATATTCAAATAAAATGGTAAGAATATTTATCCAAAAAACCGGGAAAATAGCTGAATGGAGTTGAATGGATGAATGGTTTTCATTCAGTCATACAGCCATTCAATCATCCAATGAATGATTGGTAATTTTTTGGTTATGGATTTCAAGTTTATGAGTTAGTACACCTTACTTTAACAATTTGTAAATATGTTAACGTAAGTTTCAAAATTGAAGCAAGAAAAAACATCTTCAGGTCAAATATGTTCACAAGTGAAATAGAAATTCTTTTAGTTGAAGATAATCCCGCGGATGCTGAATTAACGCTGCGCGCTCTCAAGAAAGTCCATATCGCAAATAAAATATTTTTAGTGAATGACGGTGATGAAGCGCTCGACTTTCTTTTTGCAAGAGGAAAATATACCGGCAGAGAACATTCTCAAAATCCCAAGGTAATTTTACTCGATCTCAAACTTCCTAAGATCAGCGGACTTGAGGTACTTCAATCGATAAAATCCAGCGAAAAATTAAAAAGTATTCCGGTTGTTGTGCTCACCTCCTCAAAAGAAGACCCCGATGTTAGGCGATGTTATGACCTTGGAGCCAACAGTTACGTGGTAAAACCTGTCGGGTTTGAGAACTTTCTAAAAGCAGTATCCGAATTAGGTTTGTACTGGCTCTTGTTAAATCAACCGCCGGTTTAATGATTATTAACTAATATCATTTTTTTGCCTTGACAAAAGAAATAAAAATATTAATCCTGGAAGACGTCCCCGAAGATGCGGAGATAATCGAAAAACACCTAAAGAGATTTGGTTTCACATTTATCTCAAAGAGGGTTGAAACTGAATCTGAATTTCTTAAATCTCTCACAAGATTTTCTCCTGACATTATTCTCGCCGATTATTTACTCCCTTCTTTTAACGCAGTCTACGCGTTATCTGATAAAAAATCAGTCTCTCCTGATGTTCCCTTCATTGTAGTTACCGGTTCGGTTAGTGAAGACATAGCTGTGGAGTGCATGAAAGCAGGCGCGGAAGACTACATTTTAAAAACTAATTTAAAAAGATTAGGTCCGGCAATTGAATCGGCGCTTAAAAGATCCGAAATTGTAAAAGGGAAAAAAATAGCTGAAAGAAAAATCGTTCAGCTTCTGCGCGCTATTGAACAAAGTCCTACGGTAATAGTAATTACGGATATAAAAGGAAATATAGAATACGTTAACCCAAAGTTTGAAGAATTGAGTGGATACGGTTCAGAAGAGGTCCTTGGGAAAAATCCCCGCTTTTTGAAATCGGGTGAAATGAAAAATGAAGAGTATAAGTTACTTTGGGAAAAGATCACGAAGGGGAAAATGTGGAAAGGGGAATTCCATAACAGTAAAAAAAATGGAGAACTTTATTGGGTTTCAGCTTCTATTTCTCCGGTAAAACTTGAAAACGGATCAATAATTAACTACGTATGTATTCAAGAGGATATTACAGAAAAGAAAAAATTTCTCACTGAACTGGAAGTTGCAAAAAAATTAGCTGAAGATTCAAATCAGATGAAATCGCATCTTCTGGAAAATTTAAGCCACGAATTTCGTACTCCGCTTAATGGTATTTTAGGATTTTCCGATATCATACAAGGCGAGACTCAAGATGAAGAGATTCAAGATATGGCAAAGGGAATCCACAAATCCGGCAGAAGATTGTTAGATACACTAACTGCCATTTTAGACTTATCCCAACTGGGAGCCGAAGAACAACAAATCAGTCTAAAATCATTTAACATATCCTCGATTGTTAATCCTGTCATCGATGAATATTTACCCTATGCTCAACTAAAGGAATTGGATCTTCAAGTTAAATTTAATGAACAATCAGCTCTGGTTCTTGGAGACGAACGGTTGTTAACCAAAGTCCTTTCTTATGTTGTTGATAACGCAATAAAATTTACCTTAAAGGGGAAAATAATTATTGAAGCTTCTCTTATAGAAAAAGAAAATCGCCCGTTTGTCCGTTTTGATATTACCGATACCGGGATTGGCATCAGGGAAGAAGAGCAATCGATTATTTTCGAAGAATTTAGACAAGCAAGTGAAGGCTTGGGTAGGGGTTACGAAGGAACCGGAATTGGTCTCTTTTTAGCAAAGAAAATGATCGGGTACTTAAACGGAGAGATTAAAGTAAAAAGTATTTTTGGTATTGGTTCAACTTTTTCAATTATTATTCCAGCGGAAAAAAAAGATATGCCTTCAAGTGATCAGATTTTACAGCAAGACAAGAACGCCCTCCCGAACAACTCAGAGAAGCGTTCCATTCTTTCGGTTGAAGACAACCTTGAGAACCGGACAATTATAACAAAATTTTTAGAGGGACTGTTCGTAGTGGAAGATGCCGTTAATGCTATAGAAGCTATTCAAAAGGCAAAGAAGAGAATGTATGATCTGATTCTGATGGATATTAGTTTGGAAGGTGCGATTGACGGGCGAACCGCTGCAAAAGAAATTAGAAAAATTCCGGGTTATAATAACGTACCGATTATCGCAATTACAGGTTACGCGCTTTTTGCAGATAAGGACCAATTTTTACAAGAAGGTTTTAACGGGTATCTGGCAAAACCCTACCGGAAAAAACAACTCATCGATATCATTGATCAGCATCTAAATAAAATTGAATAACATCTTTTCTGGACAAATAATTGGTTCCTAATCTTAATCATAATCTTACTCTCGGGATTAAGATTATGAAAATGATTCAGCCAAAGGCTGACAGGTATGATTAAGATAATATTATTGAGTCGTGGCCAATCAGTATTTTTTGTACACCGCAAAACCGGCTTTGACAAGTTCATCATTCACCTTAATGTATTTCCCCTTCGGATCGGTAATCCAAATTTCTCCGAGATACCTGCCATATTTTTCCCTCGCATCTTTGATAGTGTGGAGAGTAATTTCTCTGTTCAAGATCAAACCACGGAGAAAATCGCGAGCTACTAAACCTTGCGGTCTTTCTTTTCCTCTAAGCTCAGGAGCATTTATTCCGTACAATCTTATCTTTTCTTTTTTTATCCATGTGTGTAAACCAAGATCAATATCTACCGTACAGGTATCGCCGTCGTATACAGCAGTAACAATCGCCTTGTATTGAAAGAGTTGAGATTCCATCTTTTTCCTTTCGAATAAATTAAATAATTTGCTATCAACTTAAAGAACAACTTAAAATTAGAAAAGCTATATGAGAAAAAAAACGATAATCTTTTTTTGCATCTTTATTGTAATCCTCATCCGATACAACCAAGCGCAAATAAGACTGAAAACGATTGGTACGTCTTTGGGTGTTGGAACGATCAGTGGAAATTCCCCTCAAATATTTTCTTCTTCACTATCACTCTTCTCTGATGTTAGTATCGGATATACAATTCCGGTCGATGTAAGATTTCAATTAGTTTTTATGAATGATTTTAATAAGCTCATTCCGGAAAACCGGCAAAACAAATATTATCCATCTTTAAAAGGTGGTTCGGTGCAGATGTTGTTTCAACAGCAGATGTTCAAGAAAATATATTTTGAAGAAGGATTTGGTGCGCTGGTAATTAATGATAGAACATTTAGCGATGTGAACGTATGGAGTTATGGTGCGGTTTTTTCATTTTCAGCAGGAATTAGTTTTGCTGAAAAAGGGGAGAAAGGTTTTGCGCTTGCAATAATTTCTGAGTTGGGGAACACTTTTACACAAACTACTCCGCAATATTTATCACTTGCGTTACAGTTGAAATATCTCAACTGAAAGCTTTGTGCAAAAAAAAGGCTGTCAATTTCTTGACAGCCTTAACTTTTTTCTGTTAAGAAAAAATATTATAAACCGAAGTTATAAATAACGTTAACACCAATAAAATTAGCATCACTTGCTAAGGTTTGATATTTTAACACGATATCGATTGCGGATAATTGATATCCAACGCCTAAAGCATAACCAAATTTAGTTTCAGAGGCTGAAACTGTTTGCGAAGGGTATAACACAGTGGTTCCGTATTTAATTTCAGGTGTTGTGGCTTCGATGGTAAGCATATTTAGACCTAATTCAAAAGAACCATAAAAACTAGAAGCGAATGGGTACTTAGCTCCAACAAGAATCGGGATAGCTGACCAAGTTGATTTATAACCAGCTACATCTTTTCCGCCAAAAGTTAAATAGCCAACGGAAGCAGTTCCAATTATGCTGCCAAATCCCATTTCGCCTTTAACTAATCCGCCAAAACCCATTTCGGCTACATCACCAAATGTTCCCATAGGTAATGCCAATGTTCCGCCAACACCTAAGGTAATTTTAGATTGTCCATTGGTATAACCGGCGAACAAAACAAGAACAACAATCAAAGAAAGTACTTTTTTCATCAGAGAACTCCTGTAAATTATGGATAATAATTATTTTTCATGGTCCTTCATATCTCCTTTACATAGGTTCTATGAAAACCGCGTGTAAATTTTGCTATATTTTTTTTAAAAAACAACAATCTCGTGCCCTATATTTTACTTATTTTCTATGTACACCTTAGGAATAAATGTATTATTAACTAAAAAGTGTATTCAAGTTCTCCTAACTAAATCAATAACTTCAATAAAATTCGTATTTTTAAATAAAGAAGTCTTAGAAATTTCAGATTAATGTTACAAACTAATTATTGATGAAAAACGAATTTCAAAATATACCTGAGAACTTTTCAGCGATCTTCATCCGTTCAGACAAAGAATATCAAAAAATAGTTTTTCTTTCCGCTTCAGTAAATAAATACTTCGGATATACCTCTGAAGAAATTATCAGGAGTCCAAAATTATTATTTAAGAGAATTGATGCGACCTATTTTAGTGAAGTGAAACAATTTTTTCGCACGCTAAAAAAGGGGCATCCGGCAACTGTAGATTTCATTGTTCAAAAAAATGATACGGAGAAATATTTACTCCGGTTTCGAGCTGTTCCTCATTTTGAAAATGATGAGGTAAAGTATTTCGATGGGATTCTGTTTGAGGTTTATGATGAACTTCAACAAAAAGCGCTGTTAGAAGAATCGGAAAAACAATTAAAAATTTTATTCGAAACCGCTGAGGATTTGATCTTTATTTTGGACGCCAGTGGAAATTTTGTTCTTGTTAATGCGAATGGAGCTTTGGCGCTTGAGTATTTAACTGATGAAATGAAGGGGAAACACGTTCTTTCGTTTATTGATGAATCGGTCAAAGGCGCGTTCATCAAAGCCTTTTATCAGTTGCTGGCATCTTCTTCCGTTCAGACGTTCGAGACTAAATTCCTGAGCAAGTACGGAAAAAGTATTATTTTTGAACTGAACGCAAGAACAATTTTTGATGATTATAAAAAAATTATCGGCGTAATTGCAATCGGCAGAAACATTACCTCCAGAAACTCTTTAGAAGATAAGGTTAAAGACCTCTCAAACAAATTAGTTGAGGCAAGAAGAATTATCTCTGTTGAGCGGGATCGTGCAAAGCAAAGAATTTCTGTGTTGGAAGAATTGAACAGATTGAAAAATGAATTCGTTTCAAACATCTCTCATGAGTTGCGCACCCCTTTAGCCTCCATCATCGGGTTTTCCGAAACAATTGATTCCGATTCTTCTATGCCCGATGAGATGAGAAAAGAATTCAATAAAATTATTTTGGAAGAAGCGAAACGCCTCGCAAATTTAATAAACGATGTACTCGATATTTCTAAAATAGAGGGAGGCAAAATTGTTCTTAGTAAAACGGAATTTGATATCAATGAAATTCTAAGAAAATGTGTAGAGAAAGTACGCGCTAACGCAAAAGCAAAGCGAATAACTTTATCTGTCGATATCCCGCCGGAAGCGGTTTTAGTTTATGCGGATGAAGAAAGAATAACTCAGCTTTTTGAAAATCTTTTAGCCAACGCCGTTAAATTTAATGTTGAAGAGGGAAGAGTTACCGTCTTAGCGCAAAATCTTTTTAAAGAATACGAAGTAATAATTAGCGATACAGGCGTTGGAATTCCCGCGCAGGACTTACCTTTTATCTTTCAAAAATTTTATAGGGTCAGCAGACCCGGAACAGAAATTCCCGGAACCGGTTTGGGACTTGCGTTAGTAAAACAAATTGTCGATCACCACAAAGGTTTAATTACGCTGCAAAGTGAAGAGAACAAAGGAACTACGTTAATCATCAAATTACCGTTAATTAACAATCAAGGATAACCAATTGAAAAAATTAATCTACATTGTTGACGACGAACCTGCAATTGCAAAATTGCTTTCGTATTGGGTGCATGACAAGTGGGATTATGCCGTTGAAGTTTTTACGGACGGAGAACAAGCGCTAAAAAAACTTACGGCTAAACCCGATTTAGTTTTGCTTGACATTATGCTGCCCGGGTTAAACGGAATTGAAACTTTAAAAAGAATAAAACAGCACGATGAGAACCTTCCGGTAATTATTCTTTCGGCGCAAGGCAGAATTGAAACCGCGTTGGAAGCGCTAAGGAACGGCGCATATGATTATTTCCCGAAACCAATTGATACACAGCGCCTCGAACCGGCAATTAAAAATGCAATAAAAAATTACGACCTTACCCGCGAAGTGCAAAACCTGCGCGAAAATGTTCACCGGGAATTTAAGTTTGAAAATATTATCTCTGCCGATGGCAAAATGCAGGATGTATTTAAACTTGTAAGCAAAGTGCTTAACAACGATATCACTGTTTTGATCCATGGTGAAAGCGGAACAGGTAAAGAACTGATCGCTAAAGCAATTCACTACAACGGAATTCGTAAAGAGAAACCGTTTATTGTAGTAAACTGCGCGTCAATTCCGCGGGAACTTCTGGAAAGTGAATTGTTCGGGCACGAAAAAGGTTCTTTTACCGGAGCTCATCAACGGAAACTTGGAAAATTTGAAATAGCAAACGAAGGAACGATTTTTCTGGATGAAGTCGGTGAACTTGAAATGATGCTTCAGGCAAAACTGCTTCGGGTTATTCAACAAAGAGAGTTTGAACGTGTTGGAGGAAACGAGTTATTAAAAACCGATGTGCGAATTATCTCAGCTACTAATAGAGATTTGCGCAAAGCTGTTGAGAAC
>Ga0209417_1005334_pt1 | contig 14275 bp, 19 predicted proteins | sample RifGroF2_FD_184002 | JGI IMG/M metagenome (GOLD analysis project Ga0209417, IMG submission 184002) | Groundwater microbial communities from Rifle, Colorado, USA - Groundwater F2 (SPAdes) (version 2) | ecosystem: Environmental > Aquatic > Deep subsurface > Groundwater | place: Rifle, Colorado... | reverse complement strand
CCCCGCCACCAAAGTCTATCGCAAAAGAAAAAGAAGATGTATAATCTGCAAGATCAGTTTCTCTGGAGGGGGTATTATTTAGCTCTAACACCTCTTTTGTAGACATTACAAAAACTAAATTTGGGCCGGCAAAAGCATACGGGGTTATATCGGAATTAGGTATCGGGACTTTTAATTTTAGTAGAATTGGAATTTCCAGATAAGATAATTTGTATGTATCTGTACCGCCGGCTCCGCTAAATTTACAACCGGCACCCGTTACAAACATTGGCTCTACTTGAACAGCCAGCATCGGGATAAAACTTAATTCAGCCACAGCACCAAATGTCTAAACCGGCTCTTGCGCCTAATGCAAAATTTGTTTGAGCCGATACATTGCTGAATGATAAAATCAGCAATAAAAATAGAAACGGCATTAATGCTTTTTTCATAGAATTTAGACCTTTCTTTTTGTTATTAAATTTAAGGTAACTCGTATCTTATTCCGGTTGTGATTGCAATATAAAAAACATTTCCTCCGGTGATAAAAACCGGACCCAATTGTAAATCAGCCGGGATATAAAGATTATTTGCAATTTTGAAATTAGCGCCGCCGCCGAAACGCAAACCGACATACGGCCCGCCTGTTACGAACCACAAACCCATTCCACCGTTTGCGTATAATTTAATTCCCGGGTTTTGAGTATCGAAATAATATTTAAAATATGCCGCCCACTCAACCGGTGTACCGGTTTGGGTGTTAATATTTAGCTCGGAACCTACAGCCATATTTTTATTGAAAAGAACTTCAGCCATCGGTCCAATTTGTAATCCTGCGGAAGATGCGCCGCCGCCGCTGCCAATAGACAATCCGAATCTTCCACCGATCATCCAATTAACCCCGGGACCTGCTGCAGGAGATTCCGATACGGAAGAAAGGTTAGAATAATTCTGTGCCCTGGTTAATGATGCAGATAAAAATAAAATTAAGATAATTGCAAAAAAACTGCGGGAGATGATTGTTTGTAATTTCATTTTTTCTCCTTATTTGTGTTTTGAAAATTTATTTAGTGTGAAAACTAATTTCTTTTATAGATTTTTTGTCCTAATAGAAAATACTATTTACAATTTCGATTGTCAATTTGCGGCAGCACATGAACTTAAAAAATGATTTAGATTGTCTTGCAATACTTCGGCAGAGAAATTGAGATTGTTGTTTTATCATTAAGAATAGAAAGTATTCCTTTTTTTCTTTGCAGTTTTCTCGACTTTTTGCGGTTGAGCTTGAGCATAAATGCTTGTTGAGAAAGCAACGATTACTAATAATGTTACTGCTTCTTCGTTTGATGCTCCTTGTAATTATGTGATTGTTAATTATTATTGTTTAATTTGTACGTGTAAAACATAGTATTTACAGATTAAGAATTAATTAAAGTACGATTAAAAAATTTTAATGATTCTTATATTAAACAGGATTATTTGAAGATTTTGAATGATATCAGTTCTGAAAATTTTTAATAAGAAATTTTAGCATAAAATTATGACTGTATTTTTTTCAAAAGCATGTGAGCTGGGAATTCAAGCGGTTCTTTTTCTATCAACAAAAGAAAAGAGAATATTTAACGCCGAGGAAGTTTCCAAAGAATTGAAAGTTCCTAAGGAATTTGTCTCTAAAGTAATGCAGATGTTAACGCCAAGCGGAATTATCGGTTCTAAAAAAGGAAAGAACGGCGGATTTTATCTGGCCAAAAATCCCATAGATATTAAACTGATAAACATTGTTGAAGCGATAGACGGGCTGGATGCTTTTAAGACTTGTGTTCTGGGATTTCCCGGGTGTTCAATGGAAACGCCGTGCCCGGTACATAATCAATGGGGAAAGCTTCGCGAGGAGACATTCAAAATGTTAAGTGAAGAAACTTTAGAAAATTTGAAGGAGAAAACCGTTAATAAAATTGCATCCTTATAATTTTTACAAGAGGAAAAGCAAATGAGAACCCCGCTTAGGAAAGACGAACAAATACTTTTTGAAACTCACAAACATTGGTATGTGCTTATCATACCATTTTTGTTTTCACTAATTCTAATCTTATTATCATTCTACTTTTATACTAAACTAGACCCATTACGTTGGTGGTATTTTGCTATTCCATTTATAGCACTAATCTATTTTGTCTTTAAGTACTATTCATGGAAATTTGATCTCTGGGTGGTTACAAATTATCGCGTCATTGATGAATTTGGTGTTTTCTCCATTAGCTCAAAAGAAAGTCCGATTGATAAAATAAATAACGTTTCGTATCAGCAGTCCCTCATAGGAAGAATAATGGGATTTGGAGACGTGCAGATTCAAACGGCGGCGGAGATGGGCGAAACAAGCTACGCAAATATTTCCCGTCCGCAGCAATTAAAAGAAGCTCTTTCTAATGCGCAAGAATTATATAAAGAATATCAGATGAACAAACAGGCATTTAAGCTTGCCGATGCCGTTGACGGTGAGATTGATGAAGAGATGAAAGAGTGTCCGTATTGTGCTGAGAAAATAAAAGCGAAAGCAAAGGTGTGCAGGTATTGTAAAAGAGAATTATAATTTCTTTACTGCTTCGACAAACAGATCTTTCGAATTACCCGCATTAAATTCCCCGCCGGCAAAATCTTTTGTGAATTTTATTTTAGTAAATCCCGCTGCTTTAAGATAAGCCCCGATTTCGTTTTTAGTGTGCGGATAATGTTTTGTTGTAACTAATTTAAATTCTTTCGGTGAGTTATGCTGAAACGAAAGAATGTTGAAATCAAGATTATCCTTTCTAAAATCATAAAATCGGATAATTATTTTCCCATCGCGGTTGGCAATGTTATTTATTCTTCTCTTTTCCTTTTTGATTAACTGATAATTAAGTATATGAAGAAATATTTTGCCGCCGGGAAGAAGCATACGGTGCATTACGTTTATTGCTTCTCTCAGTTGGGTCGCATTAACATGAGCGATTGTATTTCCTACCGAGATAACATAATTAAAATTGCCGCCGAACTTTTTCGGAATTGTTTTGAAAGAATGAACATGAGAAGAAATGTTAACATTATATTTCGCTGCATTAAGTATTGCTTGTTCAACCATTTTCGGAGAAATATCAAAAGCGGTTACACTATGCCCGTTTAAAGCCAGCGCAATAGAATCCAATCCTATTCCGCACCCAATGTCTGCGGCTTTTCCATTAACAGAAAATATTTTTTTGTACGCCTCTTCCCGCAAGACAAGATTTTTCTTAAAATCAATCATCTGCTCGTAGATATCCGAAACCTCATCGTAAAAGTTATTAGCGCTAATAATTTTTGAAAATTGTTGTTTCATTTTTTCTTAAACAAATAGTTTTTAAAATTTTTCTCCCTTGGCTTCACGAATATAACTGCCAACAGACCTAATCCTTCCCCACATTGAAATAAAGAAGATTATCAAACCGGCGATCTGATCAAGCGAGGAAATCATTAGGATAAATTTTAATATTTCATTTGGCGCGATGATAGATAATAAAACCTGGGAGATGAATCTTACGGCAGTTGAAATTGCCATTAAATAATAACTGATTAAAATCAATTCGGGTTTGTAAAGCGGGTCGTCTTTTTCAGGACGTGGGAAAAACCAAAGAGCGACTCCCATTATCATCATCATTACCGATCCGGAAAGCATGATATGAGTGTGAGCTGAAACTAATTCCGGATGAGGCCATATATTCAAATAGCTCTTGGCAAACAACATATAGAGCCCGGATAGTAACCCGATCAGAAGGAAAATGATGCTTGTCTTAATAAAGTATCTTACGGTTGAAAACATTTGCCGCCTGCTTTCATTGTTTTATTTATTTTCGCTTAATAATACTTCTTCCATCTCTATTGCACGGGGGAAGAGTATATTGTTTTCCAAATGTACATGTTTATGCAAATCTTTTTCAAATTCATCAAGCTCTTTATATGTTACTTTAAAGGTTGTACATGCATCTTTTGGTAATGTGTAATTACCGGTTAAAGTTCTAATTGTCTCAACAGCACCGCCGGCAGAAATATGTTCTGCTTCCATTTGCCGGATCGGATTTTTTATCGTTCCGAATCCTTTGGTCCTTGGCTTTTCGTTAAACATTTTGGATTCCGCTAAATATTTTATTAATGGAAAAAGAATTCGCTCCTCTTTCATCATATGCGCCGTCATTTCATCTGCAACCTGGCTAAACGCACTCTGAATACCTGCTATATATGAATACTTGCTGCCATGAGCCGCTTGTACTTTTCGTAAAAGTTCTGTAATGCGAGGGATAGCACTTTTTACATAGCTATGATGATTATTTATGATGTACTGTGTAAGGAAAATTAAATCCCAATCATTATATCTTGGCATTTGGGATTCTGTTGATTGGTTAACCTTATTTAGTTCAACTGTAAATTTATCGCGGGAGATTTTATTTTTTTCAAGTGCCTCTTTTAGTACCTGGTTTCCATTACAGCAATAATCTATACCGGAACTTTCGAACAGTGACGCTGTCCAAAAGTTTTCCGTAACAATATCCTTTACTTTCATTTCCAAATAGTCTTTATTTTTTTCGATATATGATGTATCTGTTTTCATTTTTTGCTCCTATAATTTTTTTAGTTCGTCTAAAACATCTTGTACGTCCTGGTTCAATCCGAAATGCTGATAAGCAACTTCTCCGGTCTCATTTAAGACGTTAATAATATTTGAATGAGAAAAGCTTCCGTCCTGTTCCTTCTTGTATTTGAATCCGAGTACGGCAGCCAACTCACTAATGCTGTTTTCATCGCCGGTTAATAAACGCCATCTCTTCATATCAAGTTTGTTGTTCCGGGCATATTGCATTAGTGTTTCGGGCGTGTCGCGTTTGGGGTCAATTGAGATCAAAAGAAAATTTACATCGTTCCTTTTTATTTGTGATTCAATTTTTTTCATATCGTTTATGATCAATGGACATGCATACGTACAGCTTGTGAAAACCATAGCCATAATTTGTTTTTTACCTTTTAACTCACCAAGCATTATTTTTTTACCGGTCTCGGTCTTCCAGTTGGATTCTAGTTGATAGATAGAATTCTCGCTTGCGTCTCCGCTGGTTTCTTCCGCGCAGCAGGATTTTTTTTCACTTAAAATCTGTTTTGCTTGAACAGTATTTATGCCGGCCGAACCATTTTCCGAAATAATAAAATAGATTACACCGGCCAACAGTATTGAACTAAAAGAGATTGAAATAATTAATGCCTTTTTCATATTAGTTTCCTTTCTTATTAAGATCTTTTGCGCAGCGAAATCCCAGATTATTCGTTGTGTAATTTGCTTTTAAGCTGCTTCGAAATGCAAAACGCATGAATGCGGGATAATTCTTGAAATCGGAAGCATTTACAGATCCGCTTCCGCAAAAAAGATTTCTTTCTAATCCGCTGTCCCCGCGCGACTCTCCGGTTACAAGTGAACTGAAGAAATCCGAAGTCCATTCCCACACTAATCCGTGTATATCGTAAACGCCCCAATAATTTTTTCCGCGTTTACCAATTGCCGGGATTACTTCCTGCATCGGTCGCGAATACCACTCAAGAATTTGTTTAATAAAGTTTGGGTCTTTTGATCCGTCCGCAAGCGTTAAGCTTGACTTGGCAACTAATTCCCACTCCGAAACGCTTGGTAACCTTTTCCCGTAGTATTCACTATATGCTTTTGCAGCAAACCATGAAATGTTTGTTACCGGACTGTTTGGTAAAGCATTTTTGCCTAATTCTAAATCGTTCTTCCATTGACTCAAATAGTTTTTATCGGCAAAAAGTTTTTTCACATTCGATTTCTGCCATCTTGGATTTGCTTTTACGAATTCTAAAAACTGTGCATTAGTAACAGGATATTTATCAATGTAAAATGGCGCTACTTTTATTTTTACATCATTATTCTTGTCGCCGTATAACGGAGTATAAAGACCGCCGCTTATCATTGCCATTTCGTTTGGCGGATTGATTTTATCGCTTTGCGAATACAGAACGTTAATACAAAACAATAAAAGGAGTAAAATATTTTTTGTTGTTCTTTTCATTACTAAATACTCCATACTAAATACTATTTTCTCCCCGCTCTAACTTTTTTTACATCTTCGGGGGAAACAGAAACATCTTTTCCTCCAAATTTTTTGTAAACGTAAGTAAGAACTGCCGCGATTTGTTTGTCATCAATATTTTGAGGCGGCATAATTCCGTTATAAGTTTTGTTATTTACCGTAAGTTCCCCGGTTCTTCCTGCAATAACATTTCTAATCGCTTCATCTTTACTTTGTTTTGCAAGCCAATCGGAATTTGTTAGCGGCGGAAACACATTTGCAATTCCTTTTCCATCAGCTTGATGGCAAGCAACACAGCTCATATTATAAACCGTTTGACCAAGGTTGAATAGATTTCCGGTAGAAGAAGATTTATCCGAACCTGCCATCGCTGTTTTAAGAAGGTTTTCATCAACTTTGTTTTCACCCGCCGAATATTTTGAGGAATATTCTTCTTTCCCGTTGTTTTTATTTAATTCTCCCGTGAAAGAATTTACACCACCTGTAACGGAATTATTGCCTGAATAAAGTTCATCTTTCTGTTTGCCGGAATAAATTGTTTTATCGTCAGCCCCTTTTACTGTAATCATTCCTAAAGCGCCCTTGTTGAATGCACGGAAGATGGAATGATCCACCATAATAAAATCCCCGGGCACATTAACCTTAAATTCAACTATGGATGAACCGCCTGCCGGGATTAAGGTTGTCTGAACATTTTTTTGGACTGCGTTATTTCCACCCTCGTTATAAACCAAATCAAAGATTTCTCCGATAACGTGGAATGATGAAATTAAATTTGGTCCGCCGTTACCGATATATAACCGCACACTTTCGCCGACATTTGCTTTCAATGATTTATCCCCGACCGTAGAGCCGACCGAACCGTTGAATACAACATAATCCGGAGTTTCCGTTAACGCTTTCTGCATACTAAACGGCTGAAGCCCCGCATCACCGTAATTTCCTTCCGTATAGAATTCACTTTGCATCACATAATATTCTCTGTCAACCGGCGGTAATCCTTCTTTCGGTTCAACTAAAATCAATCCGTACATTCCGTTAACCCGGCATTTTTTACAGTGAAAGAAAAAATTGATGTGTGTCCCGGTGCAGTGAATGAAGACGTTGCACCGCCGCCCGGTCCGGTTACAGCATGAAGATCAATGTTATGTGGAAGTTTGTTAAGCGGATGATTGTGAAGATGGAATTCAACGAAATCTCCTTCACGGACACGAATAAAATTACCCGGTACATCGCCGCCGAATGTCCAGAACACATATTCAACCCCATCTGCAAGTTGTTTAACAACTTCACGTACTTCCAGATCAACAATTACTTTGGTTGGATGCGTTCTTGTAATTGGCGGTGGGACGTACGGCGCTTGTGTTAATTGAGCATGTTCTTCACCGCTAATTTGATCTGAAGAACCGCCGCTACAGCCAACTGCAACGAACAAAGTTATTAATGCCACCAGCACATTTCTTAATTTTTTTGATTCAGTCATTGTTTATTCCTTTCTTAAAGAGAATAAAATGTCTTATTTTATAGCAAAAGATTTTCTTTATTATTAAACAAAATCATCAATAAATATAAAAAGAATAATAAATCCGATTATAAAATAATGATATAAAGATGCTCTGTCAAGTTAAATTTTTTGAGGGTCATCTTTATCCTATTTAAACTATAACAAATTGAAAAATTATAACCGCAGAAGGAAAAAGCACAAGAAGCTTAAATAACTTAAATAGTTTGAAGAATCATTCCGGTTGGGCTAATAATAGTAATGTTAAGAGGAATTTTATTTTCCGCAAGTTCAATCGCCTGTTGTGCAAGCTGGGCAAGTCCGCTGCAGCAGGGTACCTGCATAATTAAAACAGTAATGGATCTAAGATTTGATTCTTTGATCATCGCTACTAATTTGTCTAAGTAGATTTGTTTGTTGGTATCAAGTTTTGGGCAGGCAATAGCGAGGCTTTTTCCTTTTAAAAAATCTTTATGGAAATCCGGATAAGCAAAACCACAGCAATCCGCTGCAAGAAGCAAGTCGGAATTTCTAAAATATACCGCATGAGGAGATACAAGATGAAGCTGTATCGGCCATTGCCGCAGATGAGATGCTCGAACGCCGCTCTCATTCGCATTTTCATCAATGTTTTCAATGCTAATCTCTTGAGAGCCGGGACATCCGCCGTGAGATCTTTTCTCTTGCAGATCATTATATGAAAGAGGATTGTCAATTTTATTGTCTCGTAAATATTCAAGCGCCTCGCTCAAATATTCAAACTCTTCATGATCGCGCAAATGTTTAAGATGTGCTTTAATTACATTTAGTCCGCCCGCAGCAATTTAAGATATGCTAATGCCTGTTTAAAATACTCATCTTGATTGTGGCTTTTTAGATGCACAAGATGAGCCTTGATCACATTTTTCCCTTGCCTGATAATGTTTTCCATAACTTTTTTTTCATCATACCTTATCGCCTCGCGTTCTACAATGGTTAAAGCATTTGTAGGACAGTGCCCAAGGCAGGCTCCTAGGCCGTCGCAAAATAGATCGCTAATTAATCTTGCCTTACCGTCAATTATTTGTAATGCACCTTCATGACATTCCGGTATACAATTTCCACAACCATCGCAAATGTCTTCATTAATATTTATGATTTTTCGAAGCATAAAGGACACAATTTGATAAACAGAATTATTTTTCTGATATTAACATAGTTGTTTTTTTCTCCTTTATCAAAAAAATTATGTATCAAATATGAAAGTTGTCAGATGAGTACCAAGTATATTAAAAATACAGACATGTCCATCCAGAAAGTTAGATTTGCAGTGCAATTGGTTTTTGCTCTTCTTTGTATTTGGATCGGTTTCGAGTTCTATCAGTTTATTTCCTATCTAGAATCCAATGGCTCAATAGCGTTTTATCAAAGACCCCCGGGAGTTGAAGGATTTCTTCCTATCAGCGCATTAATGAGCGTAGTATATTTTTTTCAAACAGGGCAAATACACGATGTTCATCCGGCCGGATTTTTTATTTTCCTGGCAATAGTCGGTGTATCGTTCGTTTTTGGGAAGGCATTCTGCGGTTGGTTATGCCCGGTTGGATTTATTTCCGAACTAGTTGGAGATTTCGGAGAAAAAATTTGGAAGAAACTTTTCAAACGAAGAATAAAACTGCACAGGTTCATTGATTATCCCTTGCGTGCGGTAAAATATTTATTGCTCGCGTTTTTTGCCTTTGCAATATTTTCAATGACGGAAACCGCACTTGCAGTTTTTCTAAGTGATGCTTATAATATTGCCGCTGACGTAAAGATGTATTACTTTTTTGCAGAAATTTCACGGTTCAGTTTAATTGTTATTGGCGTTTTATTTATTCTTTCAATTTTTATTAGAAATTTCTGGTGCCGTTATCTTTGTCCTTACGGTGCATTGCTTGGTGTGATTGGATTTATCAGTCCGAACAAAATAAAAAGAAACACAATAAGCTGTATTGATTGCGGATTATGTGCCAAGGCGTGCCCGTCATTTATAAAAGTTGATAAAGTAAAAACAGTTCTTTCCGATGAATGTACTTCGTGCTTGAGCTGCGTTGATGCTTGCCCGGTTGCAAGCACGCTTGAAGTAAAAAATATTTTCGGAGAGAAAAAAGTCTCTAAAAAAGTAATTGCTTTCGGCATTGTTCTTCTGTTTATTTCAATAACAGGATTAGGGATGCTAACCGGTCACTGGCAGAATAAAGTATCTAAAGAAGAATATTTGATTATTCATAAACAGTTAGATGCGATCGGGCATCCGACGAGTACGGCAGAAATTAAGGAATTGAATAAATCGGTAGAGAAAGGAAAGGGAAATGGAATCAACTAAAAAAAGTTGGTTCAAAAAAATCTTCTCGCATATTATTCCGCCCAAACAATGGAGATACCCGGTAATAATTTTATTGGGAATTCTAACTGGTCTCGGGCTTTTTGTTCTTCAGATTTCAAATGCATTTTCATATTTATCGGACGATCCCAAAACATGTGTGAACTGCCATGTAATGTATCCTCAATATGCAACGTGGGAAAGAGGCAGCCACGGCAGGGGAGTAACATGTAACGATTGCCACGTTCCGCAAAATAATTTTATTGCTAAATACTTATTCAAAGCCAATGACGGATTACGGCATGCTACGTATTTTACAATGCGATGGGAACCTCAAGTAATACAAATCAAAGATGCAGGTAAAAGAGCGGTGCAGGATAATTGTATTCGATGTCATAGTAATTTGATCCACCCGATTGCTCTAAGATCAATCAACAATAAAAACGTTGAAGATCAAACCGAAAGGTATTGCTGGGACTGCCACCGCGAAACTCCCCATGGCAGAGTTCACAGTTTATCATCAACACCTTATGCAAGAGTACCGCAATTAGCCCCATCTGTTCCGGACTGGCTGGAAAAATTTATTTCAACGGAGAAGAAGAATTAATTTATAGAAAGGTCAATCAATGAAATCAATTCAAGAATTAACAAAGAACAAACCGTGGCTCGGTTGGGTTTTATTTGTCGGAACGGTTGTCGTTGTATTTTTGATAGGATTATTTGCATCATCAATCATCGAAAGAAGAAATGAAGCTTACACATTGCAGCAAGTAAAACCGATTGCAGATTGGGAACCGCGAAACGAAGTTTGGGGAGAAAATTATCCGCGTGAGTATGAAACTTATATGCAAATGCTCGACACTTCTTATGCAAGTAAATATGCAGGCTCGGCTACAAGAGATTATTTAAGTCAAAGCCCGGAACTTGTAATTATGTGGGCAGGTTATGCGTTCTCTAAAGAATATAAAGCGCCGCGCGGACATGCATACGCAATCAAAGATATAAGAAATATTTTACGGACAGGTGGAAACAAAGTTAGTCCTCAGCCGGCAACTTGCTGGTCATGTAAAAGTCCCGATGTTCCGCGCATGATGCAGAAAATGGGAGTTGCAGAATTCTACAAATCGAAATGGAAAGATTTAGGCGCAGAGATTGTAAATCCAATCGGCTGCCAGGATTGCCACGATCCGAAAACAATGGACTTAAGAATTACTCGTCCGGCACTTATCGAAGCTTTGCAGAGACAGGGTAAAGACATAAAAAGTTTTAGTCACAATGAAATGCGTTCGCTTGTTTGCGCTCAATGCCACGTTGAGTATTATTTTAAAGGAGAAGGAAAGTGTTTAACTTTTCCGTGGGATAACGGATTCAGCGCCGATGCAATGGAAGAATATTATGACAAAGCGGAATTTACAGATTGGACACATCAACTTAGCCGCACACCTATGCTGAAAGCTCAGCATCCGGATTATGAATTATTTAAAACCGGCATTCATGCGGATAGAGGAGTATCTTGTGCCGATTGCCACATGCCGTATAAATCCGAAGGCGGAGTAAAGTTTACGGATCATCACATTCAAAGTCCGCTGAATAATGTTGAAAATTCCTGCCAGGTCTGCCACAGGGAAAAATCAGAAAAGTTAATTGCAAATGTATATGAACGGCAGGATAAGATTGACGAATTAAAAAGACTCGCCGAAAAAACTTTAGCAGCAACTCACATAGAAGCAAAAATTGCCTGGGATAAAGGTGCAACTGAGACAGAAATGAAAACAGCACTCCAATTAATTCGCCATGCGCAATGGAGATGGGACTGGGTTGCGGCATCAAACGGAATGGGTTTTCATTCTCCCGTTGAGGCGATGAGAGTGCTGGGAACTTCAATACAAAAAGCAGAACAAGCGCGGAAAGAAATTGCACTGATTCTTGTTAAACATGGTGTAAAATATCCTGTTGCGCTGCCGGACTATTCCTCAAAAGAGAAAGCACAAAAATTTATTGGTTTGAACATGCAAGAATTAATAGCAGACAAAACAGATTTTCTGAAAACAACAGTACCGGAATGGAATAAAAAAGCTAAAGAGAGACAGGGAATGTTAAATAATTATTGATCATAGTCTATTTGATGGCAGTTGTTAATTTGTAATAATTAAAAGAAGGAAGCGAAAGCCGGGTTAAGCCCGGCGTTTTGTTTTATGAAAATATTTTTTGATTGGCTGATTAAGATTAATTAATGATATTTAATACGCCGATTCATGAGTGAGGATTTTATCCGATGAATAAAACTGTTCAAAAATTATTAAGCCAGATATTTTTAACCGTCATTTTATTATTTCTATTTGTCTTGAATACGGCGGCTCAATTCGAAGAGGGCGCGCTTGTGAAAGGGAATAAGGAAGCTGTATTTCTGATATCGAAAGGAAAAGCATGCTGGATCCCAAACGAGAATGTGTTTAATCTGCTTGGTCTAAATTGGAATAAAGTAAAAAAGGTTTCGGATAAAGATCTGGCAAAAATCCCTAAAGGTTGGATTATAGTTAAAGGCAGGAACGAACCGCTTTATATTATTGAGAGCGGAACCGCTTGTAAAGTAACCAATGCATCAACACTTAAAGCTTTGGGTCTTGATAATAATTCTATTTGGAGCGTGCCCGATGAAAAATTAGCCAAGCTTCCGCAGAGACCCTTGCTCGTTAAAGGAAGCGAGGCATCGGTTTACTTGATACATAATTCCAAAGCTTGCTGGATTCCGGACGAATCTGTTCTTAAAGCACTTGGTTACGATATAAAAATGGTAATTCAAATTCCGGATAAAGAAATGATACAGATACCAAAATCACAGCTTTTGCTGAGAGGAAGCAGTGATAAGATCTATAGAATAGAAAACAGTAAGCGAAGATGGATAACCGGCGCTGTTCTTTTTACACGGCTCGGTTATGATTGGAATTCCGTTTTGAATGTGAGTGATATACAATTAAAAAATATTCCCGAAGGCGAACCTCTTAAATAATTATAGATGAAATATGAAAATTCAAGATGTAGATTTTTGCGTAACCGATTGGAGTAAATTAACACCAAAAGAATTTCCGGGGGAAACCGGAAAGGCATTTTGGAAAACTTTGGAGAAGGGAAACATTCGGGTTAGAATCGTCGAATATTCACCCGGATATCTTGCCGATCATTGGTGTAGCCGCGGACATGTGATTTATGTTTTGGAGGGAGAGTTGATAACTGAACTGAAAGACGGAAGCGTGCATGTACTTAAACCGGGAATGAGCTATCAAGTTGCAGATGATGCGGTACCTCACCGCTCACGGACAGATACCGGCGCGAAATTATTTGTTGTTGATTGATTTACAAAATTATTTCTAATCGTCTTCTTTTATATTTGTTTCAACAAATATAATTTCATTTTTGGAAGTCAACGGAATAATCTTAGTAATTTTTTCAGCGATTTGTTTTTCGACCATCTCCTTAAATCTAAGAAAATCATTTTCAGATTCAAATTTAATTTGTGATGTGTAAGTATATTCTTTGCCTTTCTCGAACGGCAGAACATAAATCTCGAAATTCCGGAATTGGTCAAACAGATCACTCCACGCGGGGAAACCGTTTTGTAGTCCTAATTTTCCTTTGATGAATTTAAGATTGTTTACAAACGGCTTGAAAAAATCTTTATTAAAATAATCCGGAATATCGAAAAGGGTTTCGGTTGTTCCTGATAAAATATTATTAAAGAGTTGAAGCGATAATTTTTCGGCTTCATTATTCCCTTTATCATTTGCGACGGAGACGTAAATTTTTCCGAGAGCCGACTGAATTTGGTAAGGTGTAATACAAATAAATTTTGTAAGTATGTCGTTCTTATCGCATTTGTATTGAGAGACGGAATAAATTCCGAAAGCAGATTTTTCATCGTTCATTCTGTAGAACTCAATTCTAAATTTAATCCCGCGCCACTCAATTTCCTGAAGGAGAAGTTTATCAAATCCGTATTCCAAATAAAGATCGGCACCGCCGTCAATCAATCCCCATAATGCATCGCCGTTATAATAACTTGCGCGCGTTATTCTGCCCCCCGGAATATCACTCTCAACAATTGCGGGAAAATGGTTTTCCGATTGAGCAAAAAGAGGCAGGGCAAGGAAACAAAAAAAGATAGTTGTGCTAATAAATTTCATAATAGTTTTTAATCGCTATTCCCCGACGCTTGCGTCGTGGGTTACAACTTAATGACAAAGGTCGAGGATTAAATACCTCGACCGAATTTAAAAGCCCTTCCCTTTGGCATAGCCACAATGTGGGAAGGGTAGGGGTGGGCTTTTATTTCAGCTCGATTTTATGTAA
>Ga0209417_1005330_pt1 | contig 14277 bp, 9 predicted proteins | sample RifGroF2_FD_184002 | JGI IMG/M metagenome (GOLD analysis project Ga0209417, IMG submission 184002) | Groundwater microbial communities from Rifle, Colorado, USA - Groundwater F2 (SPAdes) (version 2) | ecosystem: Environmental > Aquatic > Deep subsurface > Groundwater | place: Rifle, Colorado... | reverse complement strand
TGCTTATATCATCTTTTAATTCTTTTCTAAGAGTATTATTAGAATTAACTATAGTAAATAAAATAGCTATAAATCCTGTAAGTATAGTAATAAATTGATAATCCATTTTTATAAAGCCTCTTTTTAAACAACTTTATTTAATTATAAACGAATTGATCTTATTTTTCATTAAAATTATAAAAAAAATATTAAAATAAGGCTATTTAAAAAATATGTAGATTAAAATAAAGTTATTATTATATTTAAATAATGCGAATTGCTAATTAACCAAAATAGTCATTGCGAGCGAAGCGAAGCAATCCATAAAAAACAAAATGGATTGCCGCGTCGAGGCTAAAGCCTCTTCTCGCAATGACGCAAAAAAATTAATTAGGAATTGGAGTTAAATAGAGAGAATTAATGTAAGGAGGATTGTAATAATGATTGATTTTAATAAGCTGACTCAGCAGACGCAAAATACTGTAATGGCAGCGCAAAATATAATGATGCGTTTTAATAATGGGCAACTGCTTCCTGAACATGTACTTCTTGCTATGATTGAAGATGAAAAGGGTTTTGCTGTAACCGTTTTTAATAAATTAAATGTTAATATTTCTTTAATTAAAGAACAAACAGAGAAAATTCTTGCAGCTAAACCTAAATTGGCTTATCCTGTTCAGGGGCAAATTTATATAAGCATGGAGCTTAAAAACCTTTTTGATATGGCGGAAGAAGAAGCTAAAAGGCTAAAAGACAGTTATATAGACCTCGGGCATGTTTTACTTTCTATGAGTAATAACAGGTCTACGGATTGTGGAAAAATTTTAAATGATAACGGCATAACTAAAGAAGCTCTTTATAAAGTTCTTAAGGAAATAAGAGGTTCGGCTTCTGTTGATAGTCCTGATGCGGAGAATAAATATCAGGCTCTTCAAAAATACAGCATTGATTTGACGGATCTTGCAAGAAAAGGCAAGCTTGATCCTGTTATAGGCAGGGATGAAGAAATTAGAAGGACTATACAGGTTTTAAACAGAAGAACAAAAAACAATCCTGTCTTGATAGGAGAGCCTGGTGTAGGTAAAACAGCTATTGCTGAAGGTTTGGCGCTTAGAATTGTAAAAGAAGACGTGCCGGAAGGATTAAAAGGAACAAAATTAATTTCTTTAGACATGGGTTCGCTTGTAGCTGGCGCGAAATTCCGCGGGGAATTTGAAGAAAGGCTAAAAGCAGTCTTGAAGGAAGTTCAAAGCAGTGAAGGCGAAATTATTATGTTTATTGACGAACTTCACACGGTTATCGGAGCAGGCGCTGCCGAAGGCTCGATGGATGCGGGAAATATTCTAAAGCCGCTTCTTGCAAGAGGCGCGTTAAGATGTATCGGAGCCACTACAATAAATGAATACAGGAAGTATATAGAACGCGATGCCGCTTTTGAAAGAAGATTTCAGCCTGTATTAATTGATGAGCCTTCGGTGGAAGATACTATAAGTATTCTTAGAGGGTTGAAAGAGCGTTATGAAGTTCATCATGGCGTAAGAATAAAAGATTCCGCGCTTATAGCCGCGGCAAAACTTTCTGACAGGTATATAACTGACAGGTTTTTGCCTGATAAAGCCATAGACCTTATAGATGAAGCGGCTTCCAAGCTTAGAATAGAAATTGACAGCATGCCGGTTGAAATAGATACTCTTGAAAGGCAAAAAACACAGCTTGAAATTGAAAGAGAAGCTATAAAAAAAGAAACCGACGAAGCCTCAAAAGGAAAAATCGCTCAGCTTGATGTTCAGATTGCTGCTCTTCAAAAAGAGGTTGATACTCTTAGAACTCAATGGGAATCGGAAAAAAATGCTATATCGTCTTTCAGCAAAGTAAAAGAGGATATAGAAATAACTAAACAGCAGATAGAAAATGCCGAAAGAGAAGCTGATCTGGCAAAAGCTGCGGAATTAAAATATGGAAAGCTTATTGAACTTGAAAAACAACTGAAAACAGAAGAAGACATACTTACAAAGCGTGAAGCTAAAGGCGCAATGCTTAAAGAAGAAATTGACGAGGAAGATATAGCCGAAGTCGTTGCAAAATGGACGGGGATTCCTGTTAATAAGCTTATGGAGAGTGAACTTAAAAAACTTCTTTCTATGGAAGACGAACTTCATAAAAAAGTTATCGGGCAGGATGAAGCCGTAACCGTGGTTTCTGATGCGGTAAGAAGAGCAAGAGCCGGACTTAAAGACCCGAATAGACCGATAGGCTCATTTATTTTTCTTGGGCCGACGGGAGTTGGAAAAACAGAATTAGGCAAAGCTCTGGCTGCATTTTTGTTTAATGATGAAAATGCTATGGTAAGGATTGACATGACGGAATATATGGAGAAACATTCCGTTGCAAGACTTATTGGAGCTCCTCCCGGCTATGTGGGTTACGAGGAAGGCGGACAACTTACGGAGCAGGTTCGTAGAAAACCTTATAGCGTAGTACTTTTTGATGAAATAGAAAAAGCTCATGGCGATGTTTTCAATATAATGCTTCAAATTCTTGATGATGGTCGGCTTACTGACTCAAAAGGCAGGACAGTTGACTTCAAAAATACTGTCATAATTATGACAAGCAATATCGGAAGCAGTATTATCCTTGAAGGAACATTGAGTAAAATGGTTTCTCCTGAAAGTAGCATCGATTCTGTGAAGGATCGTGTAATGGAGCTGATGCGGCAGCAATTCAAGCCGGAATTTCTTAATAGAATAGATGAAATTGTTTTCTTTAGCGGTTTGTCGCTTCAACAGCTATATGAAATTGTTGATATTCAAGTTAATAATCTTAAAAAACTTCTTAAAGAAAAGGATATTAGTATCGAAATCACTGATGATGCAAAAGAAATTCTTGCTGCAAGGGGTTATAATCCTGCTTACGGGGCAAGACCTCTTAAGCGGGTTATACGTCAGGATATAGAAAATCCGCTTTCCAAAAAAATCCTTGAAGGGGTATTTGGAGAAGGAGATAATATACTTATAGACGTGAAAAATGACGATATTGTTTTTATAAAGAAGTAGGTATCGTCATGCTGAACTTGTTTCAGCATCTGTCCAACGAGTGTTAGATCCCGAAACAAGTTCGGGATGACGCAAAACTTGTTATTGAATCACTTTGTCTCTTTGTCTTTTTCTATAAGAATGAGTGCGCTTCTTCCGTTACAAATGAGTTTGTCACTTGTTACAGGAACTTCTTCGCCGGATTTTTTGATGTTTTCGTGGTTTAAACGTTCATTGGGGCACATGGATGTGTCTGCTACAAGAAACCATTGTTTGTTTGGCAGTTGATGTTCGGGTAATGTTACAGGAAAAGCGCCAGTTCCTTTATTATAGGCAACATATATAGATGTAGCCGGATCAGTTTTTGATGTAACAGTATCTCTAAATTCTGTTGAGTCTATTCTAAATGCAAGAACAGATTTATCGGGATTATTTAAGTATTCTCCGTCATTTTCATCACTTCCGTTTAGTTCTTTTGCATCGCCGTCAAGCCAGGTGATATCTTTGCCGTTTATTTTATTATGGTCTTTGCCGCCAAAATATTTGTAGGGTCTTAAAGATGGATGATCTTTTCTGAAATTAAATAATCTGCTTGTAAATAAAGTTAATTCTTCTTTTTCATGTTCAGTCATTTGATGAGTTTTATCTGCATCTCTTTTTTCACATTTATCCGGGAATTTTAATTTACCGGCTTCTCTTAATTTATTAACTTCTGTTTGATGAACAGGATTGCCCCAATCTATATAATTGAGAGCGCTGTCAATATTCCATGTGTTGTTATTACCAAGGGTTGTTCTGTATCTTTCATCGCCGCCCTGAATCATCGGAGTTCCCGCTGAAACGGCAAGCAGTGTTTGAGCTGTTCTTACAGCTTGTTTTCTCATATTTACATCGCCGCCCTGACTCCAGGAAAGATTGCCGGCATCATCTGTTCCGCCTTCGGAACCTTGTTCATAAGTTCTTCTTTTGTCATAAGCAAATAGATCATGCATTGTATATCCGTCATGGCAGTCAATGAAATTAACTGATCTTGGATTTTTGCTTTTAAAAGTATCATAAGAACCTGAAAAGACTCTGAGCAAGTCCATTAGTGATACATTTTTACCGTCGTTTATATTAATCGCTTTTCTCAAGAGATTTCGTGATTTATCATTCCATTCTGCATAATTATCCGAGAAATTGCCTACTTGATATGTTCCTTCTCCATATCCCCAAGGTTCAGCTATAAGATCAACACCTTGACCGCAAGTTTTTGATCTTATACCGAGGTTTTCGATTTTTTGCAGCAAGCTGTCTTTGTGTGTTGAATCAAAGTGGAAACCATGTTCCGCTGCTCTTGTATTTCCTAAAACAGGAGCAAGGTCAAATCTTAAGCTGTCAACTCTCATTTCATCTTTCCAGTATTTGAGAGTATCAGTTGTTAATTGTTGTGCTATCGAGTTGGCTGCATTAAGATTTGCGCCGCAACCGTTGCTGTCATAGTAATGTTTTTTGTCAGAAGATGTTTCATAGTAGGAAGTATTATCAATTCCTCTTAAATTAAATAAGTTGGTTTTATTAACATCAACGCTGTCAGAAATAGAAGGATCGGTATTTTTATAGCAATCGCTTTCTGCTGTGTGGTTGTATACCACATCCATGCATATTTTTATGTCTTGTTTATGGAATTCATTAACCATTTCTTTGAATTCTCTTGTTGGTCCGCCCGGAGCTTTATCAAAGGCATAATTTCTTTCAGGGGCTTTATAAGAGAGTGTCATGTATCCCCAGTAATTTTTCCAGAAATTATCTTTTTCTGAGTTTTGGAATTCCTGCATCGGTAAAAATTCAATTGCTGTTTGACCTAATAATTTAATATAAAGAGGCATAAAGCTTGCGCCTTTATAAGTTCCGGCATATTTGTTATCCCAACCGCCTTTTTCAGCAGGTGACTGGATTTTTTTTACCATATCTTTTATTTGTTGTTCTTCAGGTTTGCCTTTATATTCAGGAATAAATGAATTATAAAGTTTTACCAGAGTTTCTTTTGTATGACCGGCCGTTAAACCTTTTAAATGTGTTTCATAAACAGCATCACTTGTTAATGGACGTGAAGGTTTTGGGGCTATTTCTTTGAGATCTTCTTTTGGCATTATAAATATTGATTTTGGTGCAAAAGGTGCTGTATCAACTTTATAAGTCCTATCACCCGTTGCATATAAAAATCCGTCTTCATTAACGCCTACAGTTATAGGGTCATGGCTTATTTCTGTAGCTTCAGGGTCAGTCAGAAGTTTATTTGGATTGAAACGATTTCCTTTATCATCTACATGGGATTTAAATCCTTCATCAGAACCGGGAGTCCAGTTTTTATTGTATTCCCAGTTTGAACCTTCTTTTCCCCATACTCTGTAGCCGTAAAATACAGCGTCTTTATCAATATCTATGCCGTTTTCTTTCAAAACATCTTTAGGTAAAGAAGTTACCCATTTATTATCACCCATCTTTTCCATTGGGATAACAGCAGCTTCGGTATAATTTTTTTTGTCAGTCGTTTCTTTCCAGTGAGGCTGCTTGTAAATACAGAGTTCTACATGTCCCGCGTTTTTGGAAAGAAGCCCAAAATCAAGGGCATTTTTATCTTTGTTATAATTGCACCCCGGTTTTATATTTGCCAGTTCAAGAAGTTTATTTGTTTCATCTGTGTACCCAAAAGATACTTTTGAGGGAGCTATTAAGCTACTAAAATAATAAGCTTTTAAATTTTCGGCAGCAGGCATGGTTTTCATGGCAGAATTAATAATTGGATTAGTTTGCAGACTAATAACAGGCTTTTTTGAATCAGCCTGTTGTGTTGCATTTTGTTTAAAAGAAATTAATGAAGAGTTTTTTACTTGCATTTATTTTTCCCATAGAAAACTTACCTATATATACAAAACTTCTAAAAAAAAAAATTGATAGAAAGAAAAACTTTTTATCAATTTTTTACATTTATTTACAATACAAATAGGATGTTTAAGAAATCGCTTCCCGGCATGCAGGGCAGATGCCCTCAGAAAGAGTTTCTGAAAATTTCCAGCACCTGTCGCATTTTACGCCAACAGCAGAAGTTACATAAATTTCATAATCTCCTTCCGAATACTGATTTAAGAGATTTTGAGGCTCTTCTGAATTATTGGTTAAACATGCTTGCGAAGTTATAAATACTCCTGCGAGTTCGCCTTCTACTGTTCTTAAAATCGCTTCAATTTCAGGACTGTTAACTTTTATCGAAACAGAAGCTTCAAGAGAACTTCCGATTTTCTTTTCGGCTCTTACAGGCTCAATTGCTTTGGTTACGATTTCTCTAAGCGTAATTATTTTGTCCCATTTTGCTGTTAATTCTTCGTTAAGGAACTGCGGATTAACTTTTGACCAATCAGTAAGCAAGACACTTTCGAAGTCGCCGCGTTGTTCAGGAATTACGTGCTGCCAGATGTCTTCCGCAAGGTGAGGCGTTACGGGAACAAGCATCCTGACGAGCGCCTGAAGAATCTCAAAAAGCACTGTCTGCGTTGAGCGTCTGGAAAGAGAATCTTTCCCCGCAGTATAAAGTCTGTCTTTTACGATATCAAAGTAAAGAGAGCTTAAGTCTACAGATGCAAAATTCTGAATAAGCTGGTAATATTTGTAAAACTCATAATCTTCAAACGCTGCTGTCACGTTTTCAATGAGAACTTGAAGTTTATGCAGCGCGTATTTGTCTATTTCATTGAGTTTGTCGTATTCTACATAATTTTCGGCGGGATTAAAATCGTATAAGTTTCCGAGAATAAATCTTGAGGTGTTTCTGACTTTTTTAAATACTTCAACGAGTTGAAGTATTATATTTTCGCCGATTTTAACGTCGTTTGTGTAGTCAACACTTGCTGTCCAGAGTCTTAAGACATCCGCGCCGTATTTATTAACTATTTTTTGCGGCTCAACAACGTTGCCCATGCTTTTGCTCATTTTTCTTCCGTCTGCTGCAAGCACAAAACCGTGAGTTAATACGGATTTGTAAGGAGCTCTTTCTTTAATGGCAACGCTGGTTAAGAGTGAAGATTGGAACCAGCCTCTATGTTGGTCAGAGCCTTCAAGATAAAGCTCGACGGGAGTTTCTCCGAGTTCGTCTTTTCTGGCGTCAACCACGGCATAATGGGTTACACCGCTGTCAAACCAAACATCCATAATGTCATTTTCTTTTCTTAAGTTTTGGCTGGAGCATTTTGGACATTTAAATCCTGTCGGAAGCAGTTCTTTCGCGGAATATTTTGTCCATGCGTCCGATGATTCTTTTGCGAAAATTTCTGATACGTTGTTTATGGTTTCGTCTGTGATAATGGATTCCCCACAGTCATCGCAGTAAAAGACAGGGATCGGAACCCCCCACGCTCTTTGTCTGCTTATACACCAGTCAGAGCGGGATTCTACCATTTTATAAATTCTTTGGTGTCCGCTTGCGGGAATCCATTTTGTTTCGTCAACGGCTTTAAGTGCTTTATCTCTGTAAGATTCAACATTTACAAACCATTGTTCCGTTGCTCTGTATATTACAGGATGTTTGCATCTCCAACAATGCGGATAACTGTGGGAAATTTCCCCATGTTGCAATAACGCATTAAGTTCTTTAAGTTCGTTTATAATTTCGGTATTTGCCTTGTAATATGGCATTCCTTCAAATTTTCCGGCGTCGGAAGTGAATATGCCTTTGTTGTTAACCGGTGAAAGCACGCCGATTTTGTATTTATTGCCGACTTCGTAATCTTCAAGACCATGTCCCGGCGCTGTATGTACCAAGCCTGTTCCTGCTTCGGTGGTAACGTGTTCTCCAAGTATGATTAAGCTGTCCCTGTCAAGGAAAGGGTGTCTTGCTTTAAGAAGTTCGAGTTTTTCTCCGACTACAGAACCGATTATTGTGTAAGAATTTTCATCCCACCCTAAACTTTGTGACACAGTCGCCAGAAGTTCTTTTGCAATTATATAAACCTCTTTGTCATTCTGAGGAGCGTCAACGACGTGAGAATCTCTTTGAACAAAAACATATTCAAATTTAGGATGAAGAGATATAGCAAGGTTTGCAGGAAGTGTCCACGGGGTTGTTGTCCAGATAACTGCAAATAAAGGTTTGTCTGAATCAATTCCTGCTTTTTCATATGCTTTTTGGGCTTCATCGCCTTCAAATTTGAATTTAACGTAAACGCTGTGAGAAGTGTGGTCGGCGTATTCAACTTCTGCTTCTGCAAGTGCGGTTTCGCAGCATGTACACCAGTAAACAGGTTTTAAACCTTTGTAGATGTACCCTCTTTTCGCCATTTCCCCAAAAACTCTGATTTGAGCCGCTTCAAATTTGGCATCAATTGTGATGTAAGGATGTTCCCAGTTGCCTAAAACACCTAATCTCTTAAAGTTTTCTTCCTGTCCTTTGAGGTTTTTAAGGGCAAATTCTCTGCATTGTCCTCTTAATTCGGTAGGGGTCACTGCTTCTCTGCCGCCTTTTATAGATTTTACGACAGCATTTTCTATAGGAAGCCCGTGACCGTCGTATCCCGGAACATAAGGGCTGTAAAAACCGCATTGGGATTTGTATTTAACAACTATATCCTTTAAAATCTTGTTTAAAGCTGTTCCAATGTGGATTTTGTCCGAGCTGAGATAGGGAGGACCGTCATGGAGTATGAATTTATTAGTTTTATCACGCTGTGAAAGATTTTTTTCGTAAATTTTATTTTCTTCCCAGAACTTTTGAATATCTAGTTCCCTGACTGCTGCATCTGCTTTCATCTTAAAGTCAGTTGTAGGAAGATTTAATGTGTCTTTATAATTAACTTTTTCTTGTTCTGTCATGTCGCCCGTACCTTTTTATTCTGTTTTTTTAACTGTCATTGCGAGGCTTAAAAAGCCAAAGCAATCTCATAAACCTACAAAATCTTGCGATTGCTTCGCTTCGCTCGCAATGACAAATTTGACAATTTACGTTAATTAAATTATATGACAAAAACATTAAAACCATTAGAGAAATGGGTAATGAAACAAAATTTCCTAGCCCAAAAGGCTAAGAAATTTAAATTAGATTATTCTATCAAATAGTAAATTAGCTAATATATTCATGAAAATAATTTTGGTTATATATAAATGTGCATATTCCACTCTCACTCATAAGCTGTTTGTAGATCGGTTTCAAAACCGGTCTTTTTTATTTTAAGAATATCTCGACCCTTGGGTTGTTTTTGTCATCCCGTGCTTGACACGGGATCTTTTCAGCGTACGTTGTTTTGTTTTCAATTGTTTTCTGGATAGATGCCGGATCAAGTCCGGCATGACATTTTATTTAGATACCCCGTATGCTTGCATCAGGGTACTTCATCAACTTTCCATTTCACAAAGATAATTGATTACTTCAATAGCTAATTTTTTTTGAATTTCCAAAGAAGCTGTTTTTAAGTATTCCATCGCCATGCAAAGTTCTTCGTCGACATCATACCATCTTCTGCGAAAGGTTCTTACGTATGGTGAAACATCTTTTATTAAAAGATCATGGGCTTTAGCAATTTCAATGATTTTTCTGGATGCCAAAATTTGTTTATCTATATCAGCATTTCTCAAAATGCTTACAGCAAGACTTACTGTCGCATCATTGTCATACCATCTGTTTTTACTTTCAATTCCGATAATAATAGCTTAAGCACCTCTGAATAACACTTCACAACAACCAAAACGTGTTTATAATTTTTGAATTATAAAACAAATTTATTACAGACCTCATAAATTTAGATTAAACGATTTTAATAACAAAATTCAATCTTTTTTTGGATAATAAGAAATTATATTAAGTTTCTTAATAATTTGTATATCTTTTTAATATTTTATAAATAAATAGTATTAATTTTACTGTTTATTTTCATGGCGGTTTTTATTCCATCTCCGGTGGCAATAGAGCTTTGTCGATAATTGCCGTTTGCCACATCTCCGACAAAATAAAGCAGTTCCTGATTTTGTAGGTCAGATAAATTTTTTGTCAGGTTTTCATCAAGAAAATCAAGACATGCCTCCCTGCCAATCGCAATAATAATATAATCAAAACCTTTGTCATTCCGAACTTGATTCGGAATCTGTCCATTTGGAGATTTTAGTAATAATTCATCATTGGATAGACCCTGAATCGAGTTCAGGGTGACATTTTTGATATGTTCAATTTTTCCTGTTTCCTCGGCTCTTTTTTCCAGAAGCGGCAGGCATTTGGCTTTGTCGTTTCTGTTTAAGATAACAACTTCAGAAACTTTATAATTATTAACAAGATTTATTGCATAGTCAAAAGCCGCATCTCCCGCGCCGACAATAGCAAATTTTTTCCCCGAGTAGTCTTTTTTCGGCAAATCCGCGATTTCGTAAAAAAACTTCATCTCGTCATTGCGAGGACATTTGTCCGAAGCAATCCACAAATTGTCGTTTATTTCTGTTTTGGATTGCTTCGTCGGCAGCAAAGCCTCCTCCTCGCAATGACAATAAGGGAAACTTCCGGGCTTTGTTCCGCTGGCAATAACAAGAATTTCTGATGTGAATAAGCCGTTATCTGTTTCCAGCCGAAAAATCCCCTCTGCAAAAGAAACTTTCTGCGTTTCCTCAAAAATCGGTGTAACTCCTGAATTTTCGAGGTTTTTCCTGATGAATTTTTCTAGATCTTTCCCTGAAATTCCTTTTTCAAAGCCTAAATAATTTTCAACAAGATTAGCATTTCTTAAAAGCCCGCCAATTTGGTTTTTTTCAAACAAGAGTGGTTCTAATCCATATCTTTTAAGCTGGACAGCGCATGCAATCCCTGCCGGTCCCGCGCCTATTATTGCAATTTTACTGTGCTTCATTATGTAATTTCCTGCAAATTTCTTCGGCAAGAACCGGAGAAGATACCCCATGCGCAAGATTTATCAGGGAAGACACATGATAAACTTCTTTGTATGTAACTGTAGCATCTACACAGAAAAAAGTTTCAAAGCCCCTTATAAAGGCTCCCCTTGCTGTTGATTCGCAGCATAAATGGGTAAGTAAACCTGTTATTACAAGCTGGGTAATCCCTCTTTTTTTTAAGAAGTCTTCCAGCTCTGTGTTATAAAAGGCATCGTATTGTGTTTTGTCTAATATTAATGTATTTAGATTCTCACGCTCGTTTTGCTCGCTGAGAAAGACAGTACGGCTCGTTGCAAGCTCGGGAATAATTTTACTTAAGTCGCTTTCGGGGGAAATTGTATGTCTCCACCATCCGGACATCATTCCGGCATCTTTTGGGGTATTCATCTGGCGTGTAAAGATGACAGGCAGGTTTTTAGCGGTATATTCTTCCGCAAGCTGTTTTATTTTAGGAATTATTGCAGGAACAGAAGGCACAAAAGGGATTGAAGCTTCGTCACAAAAATATTTCTGCATATCAATAACTAAAAGAGCAGATTTTTGCGGAATAAATTCCTGTGTTTTTAGTTTCCCTACGATGGTTTTTATATCTTCAAGCATTTTTGATGCTTTATTATCAATCGTTTCAGGAGAAAAATATTGTTCTTTGGCAGCCATAATTTATATTCTGTCTATTTTTTCATTAAATTTTCGATTACTTTTAACTGGTATTTTGCGTTTTTAATTTCTACGTCGATAATATTTCTGCTTTCTTCCGCAAATTTGAGTTCGTCTGATATAGAAGATTTTCTTAGACCAAAACCGTTTGAGGAACCTCTTATTCCCTGACTTTTGTAAAGAAGGTCAAGTCTTTGTCCTGAAATTGTACTTAATTTTTTTATAAGAATATGTAATTGCTCTTTTTTGCATTCAAGATTTAAGCAATGACTCATTGCTTTTTTCTTTACTTCTTCAAGCTTATCTATATCTAATCCTGAAAGTTTATCCATCAAGTTCCACTTCTTCAAATATTATCAATCTTTGAGAAAATCTCTCCTCCAACTTATTTAAATATAATACAATTATTTCATTTTGGTTTTTTGTAAACTCTTTGTGTTTATGGCTATAACTTGTTAGCAGACGTCAAAATACTCCTATATGCAGGTAAAACAATCTTTTTCCATGTTGGGTTAACATTTGAATTAAAATTTTACAAATTGTTTTAATAAAACATGGGCAAAGTTAGTGATATTTCTGTGTTTTTAATGTTTGAACAGGATAATTTTATTATGAATCATGGAAGAAATATTTTCCAATAAGCTGTTTCATGTCAACGGCGACTTTATAAACAGTTTTATTCTTCAAAACGCATGTCGAATCCATGTAAGCATGTATTTTGTTTTTTAAAAATTCTTAAAAAAAATTTACTTTTATTTTTTGTAAATTTTTTTAAATCATGAAGAAATATAAATAAATTCTTTCAAAACCTTAATTAAAAAGCGTTTCGCATGCTTAATATTTCTTAAAATATTTTTAAATGTAAATTGTTTCACTAATATACGCAATTGTTGAATAATTTTAGTTTTTATATAGATATGAATAAATAATTAAAAATAAAGAAAGGAAGGTGCCGGCACACTAATAACAGTAAGATAGCTATTACATATTAGAGAGAGAATTAAATTTAATTTTAAAGTGTATTTAGTTTAAAAAAGGAGTATAAAAATTTCAATTTTGAGTTACAACAAATAGAAAACGGAGGATTTAATCAAACAAATATTAGTATAAAGAGGCTGTCCCAAAAAAATGGACAGCCTCTTTATTAAAAATTATATTAGATAGAAAAATTAGTTAGTAGCGTAAACACTAACCTGTGTTCTGTCTCTTCTGTGTTTTTCAAAAGTTACAACGCCATCAATAGTTGCAAATAGTGTATCATCTGAACCGATACCGACATTATTTCCGGGATGGAATTTTGTTCCTCTTTGACGTACTAATATATTACCGGATTTAACAACCTGACCGCCGTATTTTTTTACGCCCAATCGCTGCGCATGACTGTCGCGACCGTTCTTTGTTGAGCCTACACCCTTCTTATGAGCCATTAGGATTCACCACCTTTTATTTTAATAATAACTTAATTTTCTTCTTTAACTTCTTCTGTTGTAACTTCAGCTGTTTTTGCTTTAGTTTCGGTTTTGGTTTTTTCTGACTTTGGAGCTGTTGTTTTTTTAGTAGTTTTTGCTTTAGTCTCGGTTTTAGCTGTTACTTTTTTAGCGGTTTTAGTTGTTGTTTCTTTAGGTTCTGCAGCCAAAACATCAGCTTTTCCCGGAAAATCAATACTTTCTATCATAATTCTGGAAAATTGCTGTCTATGACCATTTTTTTTGCGATATCCTTTTTTACGTCTTTGTTTGTAAACAAGAACTTTTTTTTCTTTTCCGTTTTTAAGCACGGTTACTTTTACAGTAGCTCCTTCAAGGTATGGTTGACCAATTTGTGACTGGTTACCTGCTACTATCATCACTACTTTATCAAGTTCAAGGGTTTCGTTTTCGTCTTTACCTAAAAACTCAACGTCAATATATCTGCCCTCTTGTATTTCATATTGTTTTCCACAAGTTTCAACTATTGCAAGCATTTGCTCGTCCCTTATCTTTTCTCTTAATTATCATACATAAATAACACACGCTATAGAAGCGCATGGTTAATATAACAACATCGTAGTTCATTGTCAATTTATTTTATTCAAATAGAATTTTAATTATTTGCTTTTATAAAGACTGCTCAACTGGCTTATGTAATCTTTAAAATAACGGATTTAAAATGGCATTTTATAACTAATTCACTTTGGAGATCAAGGGGAGAAAAACCTGTGAACAGGAAAAAGTTGTTGCCATTTATATTAGGAATGTTTTTATCTTTAAGTTGTCTTATTTCAGACAGCGCAAATGCTATAATAATCCCGTCTGAGGAATTTGACAGTCTTGAAAGAGGAAATGTACTCCAAAAATCACTTACAGCTCAATTAAGCGGTGGATTAAAAGGTTCTGAAAGCAAAATACTAATTAATGCACCGACAAGAAAAGTATGGAATGTCCTTGACGATAAGGAAAACCTTCCTAAATTTATTCATCAGGTAAAAAAAGCAGATGTTGTTGAAGAAAAAAATGAAAAACAAAAAGTTGTTACAACAGTGAAATTATGTGACCTGTTGCCAAGCTTTAATTATATTCTTGTTTTTGACACATCTGAAAAATACAGAAGAATGAAATTTAAAAAAGTAGGCGGCGCTTTTAAAGAGCTTTACGGCTACTTTGAAATAATTCCTCATGAAGACAAAACAATACTTGCATACAGGATTTATTCCGATCCGGGCTTTTAT
>Ga0209417_1005329_pt1 | contig 14282 bp, 12 predicted proteins | sample RifGroF2_FD_184002 | JGI IMG/M metagenome (GOLD analysis project Ga0209417, IMG submission 184002) | Groundwater microbial communities from Rifle, Colorado, USA - Groundwater F2 (SPAdes) (version 2) | ecosystem: Environmental > Aquatic > Deep subsurface > Groundwater | place: Rifle, Colorado... | reverse complement strand
TTTTTACTTCATCTGCTGCCTGATTTCTATTTTTTCGGATGATTGCGCTTAGTGGTGTTATGATATCTTTATGAGCGCTGTAAGCCAAACCAATGCGCTTTAGACCTAAATCTATTGCAAGATATTTCACTGCTATTTACCCAAACAAAAAGAGCCGAACATCTTATCAAGCATCTCATCATTTTCAAATGGACGCGTGATGCTTGCCATCTCTTTAATAGCTTCATTAAGATGAAAGGAGAAAATTTCCAACTCTTGCATCTGCAGAGGTTCATAAGCTTCTTCGATTGCATAGAGCGTATTTTGTACGGCAGATATCTGTCGTTGCGAAATAAGCATCATCTCATCAGAACTGTTTGTCTGGTCCATAATACCCTGAAGTGTTTCTATCAGAGAAAAAACACTCTCTTTTGTGTTGAGCTGCAGATCAAAACGCAACTCATGTGCATCAAATTTTTCTTCTAAATCTATTTTATTTTGAATTAAAAGGATTTTTTTGCATTTTGCATTTTCTTTTATAAGTGAAAGTATCTTTTCATCTTCATTATCTCGCTCTCGTGAAGCGTCAAAAAGTGCGATAACTATGTCACTCTGTTCTATAGCTTCAAGTGAACGTTCTATCCCAATACGCTCTATCTCATCACTTGCTTCACGGATACCTGCGGTATCTACGATACGGATTAGATGCGTACCTATCTTCACCTGTTCTTCTATCGTATCACGCGTTGTTCCTGCTATATCGCTCACTATAGCACGGTTGTAGCTCAAAAGAGAGTTTAAAAGTGAACTTTTCCCGACATTTGGTTTACCAACAATAGCCACACGAAAACCTTGCATGAGCCCTTCTCGCGCCTTTGAAGCAAGTAAAGTTTTTTCAAGACTTTTCGATAGTTCTTGAAGTTTCACTTCTATCTGCATAACAAGATCTTGAGGTAAATCTTCTTCAGCATAGTCGATACTCACTTCAGAGTAGGCCAAAATATGGATAATCTCATCGCGAATCTCTTCTATATAAACCTTGAGTGCGCCCTTCATCTGTGCCGCCAAAATCTTTGCCGCATCTTCACTTTTCGCTTCGATCAGTTGGGCAATCGCTTCAGCTTCACTCAGATCTATACGACCATTAAAAAAAGCGCGTTTGCTAAATTCTCCTGGAGTTGCTAGTCGTGCTCCGACTTTAAGTGTAGCTTTGAGAATACTTTGCGCTACGATAAAACCGCCATGACACTGTATCTCTACAACATCTTCACCACTAAAAGAGTGTGGTCCTTCAAAAAAGATGACGATAGCTTCATCAAGAAGTTCTTCATTTGTATTGTAAAGCGTGCTTAGGGTTGCGTAACGAGGTTGTAGTGTCTCTTTTTTTGTAAGTTGTTTTGATCGAGCCAATGCCATTGGCTGTTGCAATGGCGGCTATTGTATCAGTTTGTATGGTAGTCATTTACGATGATATATTTGAGGCCATCACGTGTTGAACGGATAACGACATATTTTTCAGGATATCTTTCTCTGAGTTCTCTGAGTGCGATTTGAATCAAAACACCATCAAGGATTTTTGTCTGTGCACGACCGTCTTTTTCGATTATATCGCATACATTAACAAGATATCTAGTGATAGATTCTTCTTGATTTTTCAAAAACTCCGCTATCTCTAAACGCAACTGTACTTGATATTTTGCGTTTATCCAGTTAAATATCATATAAGAGAGTGCCTTATATCTGTAGCCTTCTTTGCCGATAAGAAGTGCTGCATCTTCGCCTCTAAACTCGACTAAAAGTGTGTTTTCGTCATACACACTCACATCTATAGTGTCAATATTAAAACAGGCAAGATCAAAAAGTTGATTGATATCCTTTTGAACATTTTTTGCTATTGCTTGCATATCAACATGGATTTCGTCATTGTTATCATATGCATCATCATAATCAGCAGTATAATGGATACCTTCCAAATCATCTTCATAATCATCTTGATCACTTACAAATGAAGCTGGCATAATTGTGTTATTTATCATGTTGTGAGATTTTGGAGAGTTTATTTTTGGTGTTTGTGCTGGTTTTTCTACAGAAGCTTTTGGAGTGTTTTGGATTTTTTCTTTTCTAGGTTCTGTTTTTTTCTCTTGAAACTCTTGCGTTTGCTGTAATTTTTCTTTTTTTGGCTCTTCTCTTACTTCTTGTTTTACTACTTGTCTAATATTGTCAGCTTGACTCTGTTCTTGCATTTTTTTAGATGCTGTAGTTGTAGCAACAATCACTGCATTCTTTTTGAAAAGTCCAAACATCCCCTTATTTGGGTATTGAATAACTTCTACTTTAAGTTCAGTAACAGAACACTCGAGCGTAGAGGCAGCATTTTTAAATGCCTCTTCGAGTGTTAATGCTTCAATCTTAATCATTGTGTTTCTCCGCACCTTTTGCAATGGCGTCCCTTGCATCCTTAGCATTTTTAAACTGTTGGTTGACGATAAATTGTTGTGTGATTGAAAAAATATTATTCACTATCCAGTAAAGAACAAGACCCGATGGAAATGTTATAAAGAAAAATGTAAAAATAATCGGTAAAAATTTAAACACTTTTTCTTGTAAAGGATCTGTAAAGTTGTTTGGTGTTAATTTTTGCTGGTAATACATAGAAGCACCCATCAAAATAGGCAAGATGTAGTATGTGTCCATACGAGAAAGGTCGGTAATCCATAAAGCCCACTCAGCACCCTGAAGTTCGACTGCGTTTAGTAAAACGCGATAAATTGCGAAGAATACAGGAATCTGTAAAAGCATCGGCAAACATCCGCCTAGAGGGTTTGCTCCGTGTTTTTTGTACATATCCATAACTGCTGCGTTCATACGTTGCGGATCGCCTTTGTATTTCGCTTGAAGTTCTTTGATTTTGGGCGCAATCTCTTTTATCTTTTGCATAGAAACCATACCTTTGTAAGTCAAAGGATAGAGAATCATTCTAATGATAAGTGTAAGTGCTACGATAGCCCAACCCCAGTTTCCAAAGATGCCATACAACCATAAAAGAAGTGCGAAAAGAGGTTTTGCGGCAAAAGTAAACCAGCCATATTCTATTGCGTTTGTCAGAACAGGGTTAATATTTTTGAGTGTTTCAAAATCTTTATCCCCAACATAGCCGTGGAAGCTTGTTGATGCAAGTGCTTCAAAATAGACAACAGGATTGTCATTTTTATCTTTTTCAACCATGATGTTTGTATCTGCAGAAAATCCATACATGATAGAAGCAAAATATTGATCAAACGCAGAGATAAGTTCTACGCCGCTGAAAGTTTTTCGCCCTTGCGCATCCCCATCTTCGATGATAGTCACCAAGTCATCATTCGTATAAACCATAGCCCCCGAAACGGTCATCATTTGCTCTGTAATTTCAGGTCTCTGTCCTAGATAGATGAAATAGCGAGTGTCTTTAGAGAGTTTTATCGCTACATCATAATGGCCATCAGGATAAAAAGTAAGCTCTTTTGTGACACTCAATGAAGAAAGTGTCTGCGTAAGTATGATTTTTTGCGCTTGCGTTTGTAGATTTATTTCACGTACATCTGCAGTATAAGCCACAGTTGCCGCTTCTTTGTTGAGCGCTTCATCCAAAAATCTCACATAAAGAGGTTTTGCCCCGAGAGTTGGAATAAGTTGCGCATGTTTATTGTTTTGATCTCTAAACTTCTCTTGTAAAAGCTCTTTTGAAGAGATGCGACCCAATGTGTCTATTTTGAGTACAAATTTATCATTTGTGACTGTTACGATGTCGCTTGAAGCACTTTGGGCTATCTTCTCTTGTGCGGATATCTCATGTCCTGCTTGAGCCTGTGCTATTTCAGCTACATCCTTGATTACTACATTTTTGCTTTTGTTTGCATCAATTGTCTCTTCTTGTTTTGGCGGAAAAATCGCCGTATAAGCTACGAAAAATATTACTGAAAGCAACACTGCAACTATCAGTCTCTGATTTGGTGTCATTTTGTCTAGCACAAATTACCCTTTGTATGAAAAATTTTTTATAATGTAAAAACGGCCTGTTTTATTTGGGACCAACCAATATTTTATAGAATCAACATCAAGTTTTTTGGGCTTTGGAGTGAGTTTATCCAAGAGTGGATATTCAATACCGCCATCAAACAATTGATTACAACGCAGTATTCTAGTTAAAGAGTGGTAAAAAGCACTTGAAATTGAATTATTTTCGAAATGAAGACGTGCATATTCGCTACACGATGGGTAGTATCTGCAACTTCCAAAACCAATAAGCGTAAAAAATTTCTGATAAAGCCACAAAAGCTTAAGTAAAAGTCTTCGTATCATGAAACTAGTTCCACAAATGTATTTGCTTTTGAGAGGATTTTTTTGAAGTCAAGATGTATCTGCTCATAAGATGATTCAACAATAGATTGTTTTGCAACAAATATATATGTTCCATCTATGAGTGTGTTGGAATATTTACAAAAGAGAGCGCGAAGCCTTCTTTTGGCACGGTTGCGTTTAACAGCATTGCCAATTTTTTTGGTAGCTGTAAATCCAACTTTACGAATTCCATTTTGAGGAAGAAAAAAAAGAACAACATTAGAAGAGTGCTGATTTTTGCCCTTTTTATATATATACTGAAACTCTTTATGGAGCTTCAGCGTATAAAATCCGCCTAAACTGCCAATCTTTTACGACCTTTAGCACGACGACGATTTAATACACGACGACCATTTTTTGTAGCCATACGAGATCTGAAACCATGAGTTCTTTTTCTCGGTGTATTGTGAGGTTGGTATGTTCTTTTCATGACATATCCTTATATAGTTTTTAAGAGCGCAATGGTACAAAAAAGTTACTTAAACTGTGATTAAGGTTATAGGAAGTCGCCACTATTTTTAATGCAACAAAAAATCTTTAAGGGAATCAGGTGCGGATTGATTGAAAGATTTTGTCGCATCAAACATCTTTTCTACTTGTCCGACATGACAATCTCTGCAACCTTGAATAACATCATGTTCTTCCACATCCGCTTCATAAATCTTCACCATCGAGTGACAAGCAAAGCAGTCATTGCCGCATTGTGCCATTTTCTCTGGATTTGGTGAATGACATTTGATACAACCAAGCATAGGCTTGTGTCTCTCATCTGTGTCTATCTTCTCCATGAGCTTTGGATGGCAGCTCATGCAGTCACCACTGCAAGCAAACAAAGAGTACGTTAAAAGCAAAAATGTCAGCAAATATTTCATAGCGCAATTATAGCTTCACTTTTATTTACGATACAACTGCTTCAATTTCTCCGTTTTCTAAGACAAACGCAACCTTACTTCCTTCTTTAACAGTTCCCTCAAGAATTAAATCCGCCAATCTGTCTTCTACTATCTCATACAGAGCGCGTTTAAGCGGTCTAGCACCATACACTGGGTCAAAACCTGCTTCTGCCACATAAGCTTTGGCTTCTGGGCTTAATGTGAGTTCTATGTCACGCTGTTGTACTTTTTTGGCAATGTCTGCAAAGAAAAGGTCAACTATACCAGTAATCTGCTCTTGTCCAAGCGCATTAAAAATGACAATATCATCCAGACGGTTTAAAAACTCTGGCTTAAACGCAAGTCTGAGTTCTGCCATAACCATTGCGTTTAACTCTTCTGATTGGGGATTATTAATGATTTTATCACTTGCTATATTTGACGTCAAGATAATAATAGTATTTGAAAAATCTACCGTAACACCCTTGTTGTCAGTCAAACGTCCATCGTCTAAAACTTGCAATAACATATTAAAAACATCAGGATGCGCCTTTTCTACCTCGTCAAAAAGCACGACACTGTATGGTTTTCTGCGAACTGCTTCTGTAAGTTGTCCGCCCTCTTCATAACCCACATATCCTGGAGCCGCACCCACTAAACGCGACACTGCATGTTTTTCCATATATTCACTCATATCAATACGTATCAAAGCATCTGCATTATCAAACAAAAACTTCGCCAAAGTTTTGGCAGTCTGCGTTTTACCAACACCAGTAGGTCCCAAAAAGAGAAAACTTCCTATCGGTGAGGATGTGTTTGAAAGCCCTGCTTTGTTGCGTTTAATGGCACGTGCAACCGCATGAGTCGCTTTTTTTTGTCCTATAACATCTTTATTTAACTCATCCTCTACATGAAGGATTTTTGTCTGTTCAGACTGCAGCATTTTAGAAACCGGAATCTGCGTCCAACGTGAGACAATACTTGCAATCGCATCTTCATCTACGGAGTTTTTAAGCAGCGTTCCTTCACTTTGGAGCTTTTCCCAATTTTCATTGACTTTTTTCTCTTCTAAAAGCAGTGCCGGAATTTCTCCATATTCTATCTCAGCCGCACGATTAAACTCCGAATTACTTTTAGCTATATGTGCTTCTCTGCGTTTTTGTTCTATCTCATTTTTAATATTTGAAATTTTTCCAAAAACTTCTTTTTCATTATGAAACTGTGCGCTTAATCCACGAACCTCTTCTTCAACGTCGGCTAGTTCTTTGGTTATTGCTTCGAGGCGTTTTTCATTTGCCGGTGTTTTCTCCATTTTAAGCGCTTCACGTTCTACCTGAAGTTCTGAACTTTTTCTTTTTGCAACACTCAAAGCTTTCGGCTCTGATTCTATCTGCATTTTCAGCTCGGCTGCTGCTTCATCAATAAGGTCAATCGCTTTATCAGGCAAAAATCTGTCTGCAATGTATCTGTCTGAGAGTTTTGCAGCTGCTACAAGCGCACTGTCTGTTATGGTTACATTATGGTGCGTTTCTAGTCTCTCTTTTATTCCACGAAGTATTTGCAGAGTTTGATTTACCGTTGGCTCATCAAGATTAATCGGTAAAAACCTTCTTTGAAGTGCGGCATCTTTTTCAAAATATTTTCTATACTCTTTGAGCGTTGTAGCCCCAATTGTATGTAGTTCTCCACGGGCAAGCGCGGGTTTTAAGATATTTGCCGCATCCATGCTTCCCTCGCTCGCACCAGCTCCGACAATAGTATGAATTTCATCTATAAAAAGAATGATATTCCCGCTTTTTTTCACCTCATCTATGACGGCTTTGAGTCTATCTTCAAACTCTCCTCGGTATTTTGCGCCTGCGATGAGTGCGCTCATATCAAGGGCTATCACCTTTTTGTTTTTAAGTGAAGTCGGAACTTCTCCATTTTGAATTCTTTGGGCTAGTCCTTCTACAAGAGCTGTTTTACCAACTCCTGGTTCTCCTAAAAGCATAGGATTGTTTTTTGTTTTACGTATGAGAATCTGCATCACACGCGTAATCTCTTCATCACGCCCTATGACAGGAGAGAGTTTTCCCTCCGCCGCTTGAGCCGTTAAATCGATGCCGTATTTTTTCAAGCTCTCTAAGGTTTCATCGGAGCTTTGAGAATCTATCTTCGAGCTTCCACGTGCAGCTTCAAGATTTTTTTTGAGTTCTGAAATATCTATATATTTCCCCAAGACAGTAGAAAAAGGCTGCGTTTTAAGATTTGCCAAAATGTACGTGTCAACCGCCAAATAAGCATCTCCATTGTTAGTCATGAGCCCTGCCGCACTTTCAAGAGTTGTTGCGAAATTTCGAGAGAGTTTAATGTTCTCTTTGGAAACTGTAGATGATTTTGCAAGTTTTTCCGCCATACTTTTTACATCTAACTCCATAGCAACTTTGTCAATGCTCATTTTGTTGAACATCTGATTGAGCACTGAGTTAGAGTTTGCTAAAAGTGCCCATAAAAAATGTAATGGCTCTACTTCTTGATTTTTATTATGCAGGGCAAGGGAGATTGATGACTCAATCGTTTCATTCATATTGTGTGTGAGTTTTTCAAAAATATTTTTCATTATCTATTCCTTTTTTGGTATAAAAAAATTATAACACATTGAGTTACATCATGTCAAGTTACTTTACTAAATTGACTAAGAGTTAGAGCAAGTCTGCTTTTTATAAAACTTTGTCTATAATACTACTATATATGATAATTTATAAAGGATTTCGTATGCCAACAATACTAGAAGCTATCAATAACCGCTCATCTAAAAGAGCTTTTCTTCCAAAAGCTCTGCCTCAGGATGTCTTAGAAAATATCCTTCAAGCTGCTGCACAAACACCAAGCGGTGCAAATATGCAACCTTGGGTAGTTTACGCTATCAGCAACCAGTCACTACTCCAAAAAATTGGAGATGCCATCATAGAAAAAATGAATGATGGTGTTACAAACGATCAGTTTATTCAGTACTATCCTATAAAGTGGAGCAATCCTTACAAAAAACGAAGAATAGAAACAGGAGTAGGGCTTTATGCGCTCATGGAAGTTGACAGAAAAGACACACAAACAAGAATGAAGATGTGGCATGACAATTTTCGTTGGTTTGGCGCACAAAACGTCATCTTTGTATGTACGGACAAAAACAATATCGATGGGGCATCAGGAGCTTTACTAGATTGTGGGGCTTATATGCAAACACTGATGTTAGCTGCTCAGGAATTTGGAGTGGATAGTTGTCCGCAAGGCTCTACAACAGAGTTTGGAAGAGTTGTCGCTGAAGTTTTAGAACTACCTGAAAATCTTGCACTACTTTACAGTGTTGTCCTTGGATATGCAGATAATGATGCAAAAATCAATAGTTATCAACCTAAACGCGTTAGCCTTGAAGAGAGCGTCACATTTCTAAATTAAAGCTTTTTTCTCATAACGTCTAAGCATACTTGCGTTTCCACTCACACCGCCGCTGTGGACATATAAAATTTTCTCTTGCGTTTGTTCAAGTAGAGATTGCCACAAAAGTGGCGCGTACAAGAGATCAAATGCAATACCTGCGTTTAGAAGCCTTTTGTATATTTCTAAAAATTCCAGATAAGGTTTTGCAAAATGATATTTCTTTTTCGGTTCTAAGATAATAAGGTTTTGAGGGAGAGGTTCAAGCGCAGACATTTGTCTCTTGAGATAAATGCTATCTCCTACAGAAGGTGCCGTATAGACTTTATATTCAGGCAAAGCGAGTGCAAGATACAAAGCTGAAGTGCCGGTTCCAGAAGGTGTTGCTACCGCATCAATATCCAGATTTGCTTCGCGTATTTCATGAGCCAATACTTCCATACCTTTACGCACAGATGTATCAGCTCCACCCTGATCTATAATATAACTCTTCTCATCGAGGTTCAAACGCAGTGCAGCAACAAAATCCTTGTAATGCACCTCTTCTAGCTCGTTGTGTTGCATACCAAGAGAGAGTGCTTGAAAATAATTTCCTTCTTGTTGCGATTTTTGAGTATGGCTAAGAACTTTTGTATAATAAAAAAACTGCCACCCTTTTTGTTTGCACATCGCAGCGATTGCAAGCATTGCGTTTGACTGTGTTCCGCCATAGGAGATGATTGTGTCGTAGTTTTCTTTAGGAGTTTGTAGCAGTGTGTAGAGTTTCCGATATTTGTTTCCGGCCAAAAAGGGATCAATAAGATCATCCCTTTTGATAAGAAACTCTCTCCCGTCTAAAATAAGTTTAGAAACAGGAGAATTTTGCACTATTTTATAGTTGCTTTTTTCTGTAACTCATCCATTCTTGTGTTCATTACAGTTTTAAATTTTTCCATTTTAAGTCTTTGTTCGATAAATTGTTTAACTTCATCATAAGACTTAATTGCAGGTGCTTTTTTATCTTCAACATAGATAACATGGTAACCAAACTGTGTTTGAACAGCAGCAGGAGTAATAGAACCTACCTTCATAGCAAATACTGCATCATTAAACGCAGGAACCATTTGTCCTTGTGTGAAATAACCTAAATCTCCGCCCTTTGGTCCACTTGGGCCAGTTGATTTTGTTTGTGCAAGTTCGATAAATTTTTCTTTGAGTTTATCACCTGACAAAGATTTGAGTTCTGCGATGATAGTCTCTGCTTCTGCTTGCGTTTTTAGAAGTATGTGACGTGCATGGACACTCTCTTTTTCGTTAAATTCTTCTTTATTTTTGTTGTAATACTCTTTTAAATCATTTTCTGAAACTGTAATACCGTCAATAATCTTTTTTTGCCATACTTGAATGGCTAACTCTTTTTTAACTCTCTCTTGTACTTTTTCATATTCATCTTTAAACTCTTTAGAAGTTAAAACTCCTGTTTTTTTTGCATCATCATATGCAAGTTCTTTACCGATTAGTTGTTCAAGAACTTGCTGTCTAAACTGCGCTTGTTTTTCAGCAGGCACTTCATTAAATCTACCCTGAGTAGCATTCATAAGTGCAGAATCCACATCATTTTGTGTAATTTCTGAACCATTAACGGTTACCAAAGTCTGCGCGCTCAAAAACGTACTTGCTAGAAGGATAGTCGAGAGGATTATTTTTGCTTTTTTCATTCATTTTCCTTAGAATTCATCTATATTGTTGAAATAATATAACTCTTATGTTAATAGTAAATTAACAAGAATTATGAAGTCACTCTTAAATATTTTTATACTTTCACTGTGCTATCCCTGGTTTTATGTCTCGTAGTAGAAAAACGTCTTTAATATCTGCTATTAGGCATTAAATGGGCAAAGCCTATTTAGAGGCAGGGACTAAAAGTCCCTTGCAATCCCCTAAAACTACGAAAACTATGTTTTTCGAGAAAAAAGAGGTCAGATAACTTCTGAACTACAGAGATATTCTGTATCCCATCTCGTCAACAATTAAGATACACCTCGATTATCTTGCTCTTTGCAGTAAATACCGAATTACTCTTTTTTAAAAGTAGCACGATTTTGTGTTTGATGTGTTTATAAATTGTATTTATCACTGCTTCAAAATCACCATCGACAGGCGACATCTCTTGGTTGAGCCGATTAAGAGGACACCCATAACGCACCAGCTCCTCTTTTTGCACTACTTTTAACACGGCATCCATGAGGGTATCTATGGCATGTTGCCCCTCGCGCGCTTCAAAGCCGATAAAACTCATCCATACGAGGAGCAATCCGCTCACGTAAAACAGCCAAAACCATCACTTTTTTAGATTTGAAGTAGTGATGCAAAGAGCCTTGGCATCTCTCGTGCCATAAGTATCATCGACATGCTTGTGCTATTATAGCCATGGATATAAACGAGTTTAAACACTTCGTCTAGGATTTTTTCGCGGGTTGGTTGGGGCATGTTAATCTTTTTAATTCACAGTAGAATTAGTAAGATTATTAATATTTGTTTCTAATTTTTTTAATAAAATCAAAGTTTGTTTTATTTCTTTGTCACTCCAGTTGTGTTGCCCTGTTTGGCCATGAGAAAGTGAGTGCATAGAAACTTTCCTATAAAGTTTTAAAGTTTTAAGAATTTTTTTAATTTCATTTAATGTATCAATTTTATATTCATTAATTTTTGCTTGAACGTCCGTTAAATTGGTCGTAATTAATTCTAAATCATTAACAAGATTATTGCTATTTTTATATGTAACTTTTTTATCTTTGCCACTACCGTTTTCATGTTTTAGTAAATAAATATTTTTATCATCTAATAAAGCTTCTAAAATTTTGTTGCTTTCTTCAACTCCACCGACTGAAAGTATTTTAGAAAATTCATAAAGTAGCCGTTCAAATTTTTGTCGCAATTTATTACCAATTTCAGTAAAGTTTGGAGAAGTTTTTTTGACTTCATCTGCATACTCTTTTTGAAGTTTATCAACCTCAATATAAACATTGTTCATATAAATTTTATGCTCATTCCCAATCTCATACAGATTAGCAAATTGCCATTTTTTATCTGTTGTGCATATTTTGTCATTGACTAGATACATAATGAGATTGTAAAAATAAACATTATGAGTAAAGACTACTATATGAAAATCTTTAAATGTTTCGAGAATGTGTTTCATCAAAAAAGTTCGATTTGCCATATCAAGGCTTGTTATAAAATCATCAAAAATTAAAATATTCTTTTTTGTATCATTTTTAGATACTTCAATCGCAGAAAACAGTAAAGCAAAAATGACTAGATTGAGTCGTGCCTCATTGAAGTATTTAGTTAGTTCTTTTGTTTTTGCAATATTACGTTGAGTGTTTTCAATTTTAATAGAATAATCATCACTACTGTCAATCTCAATTCTTATATCCTCTAAACATGATTCTAGAAATGTATTGGCTTTTTGCTCTATATCTTTATATCCATAACAAATACTTTTAGGAAAATTGAAAAATACTTTTTCAAGCAATGTTGATAATTTAAGAGTTCTATCGAATGCAACGTCATCTAAGTTAAGCATATACACATTGTAATTATTTGTGTTAAAACTATTATAATTTTGACTGTTTATTTGAATTGCGAAATCTTGATTACTTATTTTGTTGTTAAATTCTCTATAAAATTCACTAATTTTTTCTGCTTCATTTTCAGCTGTAGCCTCTCTTTTAACAGGAGCCTCCAATCTATCTCGATAAAAAACAACTTTTAACGCTTCATAAAGAGAACTTTTCCCTGCACCATTATCACCGTATAATAAGAAATTTTGTCCATCAAATTTAATTTCCTCTAAATCTTGATGTGCTTTAAAATTTGTTAATTTCAAGCTATTCATACAAGTTCATCTCGAAAGAATTTTATAAGAACTTCTTTAAGTCTTTTATCTCTTTCTTCAAAATCTTCAAATGAGTAATCTTTCATTCGTTCAGATAAAGCTTTTACTTCATCTATTTTTGAAGTTTGATAATAATCTGCTTTTTTATCCAAAGTAAGATTTTTTTTGTCAATATCCAAAATTACAAAATTTCCAATGCTATTGATCGCATTTTCAATATGTAGATCAGTCCAATCAAAATGCAAATATTTTTTATCTTTATAATTTATGATTTTATCAATATGAAAGAAATTTAATGCAACATCTTGAGTTAAATAAAAAGCTAAAAGAGCATAACCATTTTTTAATAAACCCATATGATAAAAAAAGTCATTAGTAATATCTTTTTTATAAGTATCGAGTGGCTTATTGATACTTATATCTCTAATAATATTAAATATTTGAAATTTTATTGTGCTCGTAGAACCAGCATAATATGTAAATCTTATAAGCTTTTTCAAAAAATCAATAAGATTATCGCTACCATTATTGTTATTTAAAAATAAATAGACTATTAGCGCAATTTTTGGATATTGATTTGTATATATTTCTACGAGTTGTAGCCATTTAGCTAAAGCAGTATTTTTATTTTTTTCTTGCGCAATAAATTCAATTGCTTTTACAACTCTAAAAAGTTCTTCTAAAATTTCATTGTAATTTTTTGTCTCAAATGGTGAATATTCCATTTTTGTGAAAAAATCTCTTATGTTAATTTCAGCAGAAGTTTTCCCCTCTCTTCCTCGAATAACATGAGAGTAATATCGGAACACATCATCTATTTTAATACCTAAAAATTCACAACTTTCACGCAACTCTTTCCATTGTTCAATAAAAGACTGAACATCATTGTTTTTTGTTGCTTTTTCATAAAGTTTTCCTTTAAAAATATCTGCATCTTCTAAACTCTTACCGCGATTGTTGAGTGTTTCAAAAATTTTAAGTGCCTTTGTTCTAGCATCTTCAAACGTATTGCCGCTAAGTTCAATAGGAAGTAAATAGGTACTTTCAAGTAAAAACTTTATAAATTCTCTCAAATCTCCATTGTTTTTTTTGTAATAATCAATCCAACTATAGAAAAACAAAGCATTTCTTTCAAATCTATTATCAAATTGCTTAATGAGGAAATTGCCTTTTTTATCTTTGAAATGCTGGATTTTTTCTTCAAAATCTATTTGTTCATATTTGATAACTATTTCAAAATCTCCTTTATCTGGCACTTCAAATACTTGAGATTCAATTCTAAATATTTCATTTTTAGTATAAATATCTTTTTTAGTAAAACAATCTTTCAATATGTCAAAATCCGGCATAAAAGTATGCAATACTTTAAAAAATATCAATAGTGTTGTAAGTCGTTGTTGCCCATCGATAACTTCTAATTTACTTTTATCTTCATTGCTTTTTGCAATGACTAAGTTACCAATAAAATAATCTTGTTTTGTATTAAAAGCTTCCATAATATCTGAGTAAAGTTGATAACATTCATCATATTCCCACGAATAAGCCCGTTGATACGACGGGATAATATATTGTTGCTGAATATTGAAAATACTTAATAAATCTTTTTGTTCTGCTGATAAAGACAAACCCATTTCTTTTCCTTCTAAAACTTGATATTAATTGACTGATTTTATCTAAATTAGTCTGATAACTTGCTCGTGTAAATAAATTTTTGTGCTTGACAATGTAAGGTTGTTTACTACTAAAATTTCAATATA
>Ga0209417_1005327_pt1 | contig 14284 bp, 14 predicted proteins | sample RifGroF2_FD_184002 | JGI IMG/M metagenome (GOLD analysis project Ga0209417, IMG submission 184002) | Groundwater microbial communities from Rifle, Colorado, USA - Groundwater F2 (SPAdes) (version 2) | ecosystem: Environmental > Aquatic > Deep subsurface > Groundwater | place: Rifle, Colorado... | reverse complement strand
GTATACATTGATCATATGTCCAAATGACATTGTAAATCCATTTGTTATTTCCGCTTCCTGAAAGTTTGATCTGATGTCAATCTTTTCTTCAAACACTCCCCAAGCGTGTTCCGCATTTTTATTTGGAATTGTACACTCAAAAATTGCATATGAGTACCTTTGAACAATTTGTTCAAAGTCTGAATTGGTCTCGCACAAGTTAATTAAACTTTCAGACTTATCTAATTCCTCTGGTTTGTTTACTAAATCTTTTGGTTGGCGAAGTGCTAATATACAGATTAAAAATGTCAATACTCCAATAATGATATTTCTAATTTTGATACTCCTTTTAAACTGTGCGTTTGTTGTTTTCATTTTTTCTCCTTTTGTAAGATTTTGGATGGAAAAATAAGGTCAAGGGTTAACCTCGTTTTCCAATCCAAAATACACATTAAGAAGAAATGTAAGAGAGTTTTTAATGAGCAGTTATATCTATAATAGATATATGCATATTATACCAATAATTAGGAGAAATATATATACTATGGGGTACTAGACTCGTACCTATTGTAACTTTGCCCTACAGGATTTTTTGTAATCCCATAGGGCATTGTCTTTATATTACTTCATACTACTATGCATGAAAGATACAATTCAAGCATTGATTGCAGTTAGAAACTTCGGATGATAGTTTTACGTTTACAACACGTAAAAGAAATTTTTCTTTTACGGTTACCCACTCATCCTTTTTACATGTTGCTTTGATTGGTTGCCCAATCTCTGTTTCAAGAGAAATGTCTATTTTCTCATCCTGAGGAATATATTCGTCTAGGATGTCAATCACTTGCTCGAGAGAAAGATTTTCTCCCACTAGGCTATTAATAACTAGCTTCATTGATTTCTCCTTCTTGTTATTATGAAGATATAAAGATCAAAGTAGGATTATACTACATTACAATGCAAGATTACTATAGGTATATTAAAGGAAAATGTATTAATCGTGTCCCCCATCTATAACGACCACTGTGCCGGTAATATAGCTTGCTTCTGAACTTGCTAAGAATAGTGAAAGGCTAGCTATTTCATTTAATTCTGCAAATCTTTTTAGATATATTCTTTCAGATTCTTCTTTTAGTAATTCTTGTGGTAATTGAAGATTCATATCTGTATTAGCCCAACCTAGAGATGTGGCATTTACTCTGATATTTCTACTTGCAAGTTCTTTTGCAAAATTCTTTGTAATTAAAACGATACCTGCTTTAGATGCATCGTAGTCTATGGAGTTTGAATTTGGGATGTTGATTGCGTTAGTAGATGAAGCATTAACTATGGCTCCTCCATCTCTCATTTCTTTTGATATGAGCTTAGAGCATAGGTATGTACCCATGAGGTTTGTATCTATTGTTCTATGCCAGTCTTGGAGTGTTCTTTCTTCTATTGGTGTATCAAATACATAGCCTGCATTGTTTACTAGTATGTCTATTCCTCCGTATGTTTCCTTTGTTATATTTATGAGGTTTTGTATTTGTGTTTCTTCTCTTACATCACATTCTACCATTATGGCTTTTCCTCCTAATGTTTCTATTTCTTTTACTACTTGTTGTGCATTTTCTTTGGCATCTGGTTCGTAGTCGGATACATAGTAATCTATAACGATATTGGCTCCTTCTTTTGCAAAGAGTATGGCTGTTGCTTTTCCTATTCCTCTACTAGATCCTGTTATTATTGCTACTTTGTTTTGGAGTTTCATTTATATATGTTTAAGATATTTAAATATGTAGATTATAGCAAAATATAATTCTCTGTTCTAAAGTCTATTTTGACTAATAATAAATTTATAAATCTTTTTGATAAGTTCTTGAGTTGAAGGAGTCAATTGGTTGAAATTTGTTGTTTTTTGTATTGTTTTTTTGCAAAAATCCATTTTGTTTTTTATTGTTCCGCTCTTTTCTTTATATCCGCCTTTTCGAGTGCGCCTTTTTAGAATTTGATGTATATAATCTCCAAGGTAAATTGATTTATAATCATTCTCTGATATATTCGAGAGGTTAAGCTCTGTTTCTGTTTTTCCCTCGTATTCATGTATTACACTTGAAAGAATTTCCTTACTGATCAAGTTTTCAATTTCTCGAACAGGTAGGATAATCAGACGGTCGTCTAGCAATCTTTTTAAGCCTTGTTTACGAGTATTTTTTGTTATTCCATCTTTATCTGTAATCAATAATAGCTTTGAACAAAGAGTGCTTACGTTAATAGTTGGTTCTTCTCCGGTATCTAAAAAAGACCAATGGGTAATATTATTCCCCCCATATTCGACAAAACTATAATGAGTATCTTCTTCGATATCTAAATTCAATTTTTTCTTCTGTCTTAATGATGCAATATATAAAGATAGATAATGTCTCAAATATAATCGATCTGTAATTCCTTCAACCCATATAGTTGCATTAACTAGGAAAACGGAAGAATTTTTTACACCAAGTAATTCTAATGGCTCATCATCTTTTTTACTAACGTTATTAATGAATACTTCTCTTTTATTATCTTTTGAAGAAGTTTTAACTGTAAAAACTGACATATCGTATTCGTCCATTGTCATATCTAACAGATGGTTTGAATGTGTTGTTAAAAACAATTGAGCATTTGGATGCTTTTTAAAGACATTGAGTAGCTTCCTTTGCATACCAGGATGTAAATATAATTCAGGCTCTTCAATAAAAAATAACGTCTTTACTTCATCAAGCATAAAGAGATTAAAAGTAAGAATTATTAGGCTTTGTATACCATCACCCTTGTCATGGATAGGTTCTTCTTTATTTCCAATCTTAACAATTAAATAATCTTTATCGAGTTTTGGTACTAACGCAATTTCTTCTCCATCAAAGAAGGAGGTACTTAAAAAATTTTGATATTGTGAAATCTTTTCACGCTTACTATTATCACCCAATAAATGCTCCTTTATTTGGTCATATAAATCTTGCCCAGTAAAAACTTTTGGTTTTGGATTAATATCATCTGAACTAAAGTAATCCGTTTGTGTTTTAGTAGCATAATAATCTTTCTCTCCAACTTTTCGCAAGCCACGAAGTGTTGGAATATATATTTTAGAGAAATTGACCTCTTCATCGGGAAATGTTGAATCAATAACATTTTTGAAAAGCCCAGCTTCCTGAATTAATTGTGTATGAAAAGGAATCATATCTTGATTTGAATGATGAACCTGATAAGCAAAATTTTGTATATTATTCCATCCCAGAATTTCATCAACAACTGCAAGTGGGGCTTGTTTCATACTTACCCCTGTCTTTATATTTTCAATATTTGTTAATTGACTAAGCTTATTATCAATTTCACCATAATTAGAAATATGTAATGAAACGTATTGCCCAGTTAAGAAATTTTTGAACCTGTTAAAAGCTTCGTTATATGTGGCAATTTGACCATCAAATTGCTCTATCAATAGACTGTTTTGGATTAAGATTTTTCTAAGAAAACGACTTTTCCCTGAATTGTTTTCGCCAACAAAAATGTTGATTTGGCTTAAATGATCTAATACTTTTAGTGGGGTTGTTTCGTCTTCTCCTTCAAAGTATTGACTGCTAATTTCTTGTGGTAGAAAGATACGTTTTATCATTATATTTTGTTAAAATTTAAGTTTTCTTTTTATTCGCAGCATATATTATTGCTCCTACTCCCCCTATCCCTACTAACCATCCAACCCAACTATTATCTGTATCATTTGAAGAAGTATTGCTACTAGTAGTAGCTGCTTTTACAGCAGGTTTGGTCGTTATTACTTCCTTTTTAGGCTCTTCTACAACAGGTGGTGGAGTATATGTAACTGGTTCAGGAGGCGTATATACTGGTGCAGTATATTCAGGTTCTACATATGTATTATGGCAATGTCTTTCATTCCAAGGGACACCCCACTTATCACAGTTAGTACGACAATAATGACAACCATCAGAAGCAGTATTTCCAGGGTGAGCAAACGTAGGTGTAAACATTACACAGAGGAGCAGTATTCCAAGGATTATTTTCATAAATCTCCTTAAAATAACTAAATGGGGTGGATAACGGGACTTGAACCCGTAACCCTTGGTTCCACAAACCAATGCTCTAACCAATTGAGCTATACCCACCATATCGAAAAGTATTATACCCTATCTTATTCCATTTCTCTATATTGTATTACCCCTGACTTATAATATATACTTTAGTGTTATTTAACATATTGCTTGATGATACTTGGTACATGAGCCTGAGAATCTCATATATGGGAAGGGTTTTTCCTCTGTTCTTCTCCCCTTTACCTTCTCTTCCTCTATCATCACGTTTTCCTCCGAGACCCTTTAGGGCTATCCGACTCTGAAGGGTCAAAAAAATAACAAGAACTGCGGGAGAGCCATAGATTAATTTCTATGACATATATGCCTTTTAGGTTATATTCCCCCAGTTCTTGAGCTCCACAATCTCCTTGAAATACCGCCTATAGTAACGTATAATCTTGTTTGCTTGATTAACGTTCATTACAAATTTGATTATTGTCGAAAAGCAAGGTAGTTTATACGCCATGAACTACGGTCCCCTAAGGAGGCTTGCTTTCTTAAGTAGAGAATATACCAATTCACCATTAGTGGTATTGAGAGGTAAATTTCTCTACAAATGCATTTATCCGGAGCTGATCCCATTTTATAGGTACAGTGCTTTAAATGTATTGGATGGATTGAGAATCTAAATCAGCAATTTTGCAAACTAAAAGATTTCCTCTTTTCTAGCAGAATTGATTCTCTTCTATCCACCCGGCCTGTACATACAATCTACCATTATTGGTATTTCCTAAGTGGAAAGTATGTGCAGGTTGTGTTTCTTAATACTTCATCACATCACACTCACATATCCTCCCTGTACTCTCTGTAGTTAGTTTTAAGCCCTCCAAAAGAGTATTCTTTCCACTATCATCTAAATACAAAAAAGGGCACTCATATCTACCATTCTTTTGATTATCAAGTATGAAATGAATATCAGAACCCTCTGAATACCCCAAAACATCACCAGCATTAACAAAATCTCCAACAATCACATTAAGCCTAACCAAAGGACTAACAGATACCAGAACATTAGTTTCAGGCTGTATAACCACACGATTAGGACCCTCGTATATATCGGTTATAACTCCGGAGACAGGAGCTAACACAGGAGCATTTTCCTTAACCTCAATCCCTATACCATTATCATTGTTAACACAAAAAGAAGTAACACCCTTGTCGTAGTACCTCATATTAGTCATATCTACAGGTAACTCCAATGTAATATTCTTGTAACCAATACCATTTGCTTCAACCATCTTAGGAAGATATATGAAAGCAAAAATAATCACACCAACAAATATTAGACCTAAAAACACGAATATGGCAGTAGTATTCTTCATAGCTATTCTCCTTTCGTTGGGAATAATCCCTTAAAATGTAATCCGCTATTAGTTAACCCTATCTCTTCAATATCAAGTGTCTCTCCCATAGCTCCAAGCTTCTCATTTGCAAGATTAACTAACACATTCTGAACCATTCCCTTAATATTTGAAGGCAAACTCAACCCTCCAACTTTTACATCCTGAATATCTGCAGCAATACTTGTAGATGTAGCCTTAGATATATTCCCAAACGCATATACTGGGAATGTCTTACCCTGGAACGTAAAAAGTGTAGAAATCTCAGCCTTGTTGTTAGTAAACTTAATTTGAGTATTCTCTAGTTTGCCATATGACAGATTTTGGTTAACATAGTCTACCCATGCACTCGCCTGAGCATTTGTAACATCAACCTCTATCTCTTGTGGATCACTAAATGTAGGATATGTACAGTCCAAGCACAATTGAAGAGGATCCTCTACCGTTAATCCTGACTGCTTCATACCGTCGACAAAATCCTGATGAGTATATGCAACCTTAAGATCAATTTGCTTAACTAACCCATTGGTTATGATTTTGTAGCCCCAATATGCAGCTCCACTTAAGCCGAGAATGAGGAAAAGAAATATGAGGAAAGCTATTAAACAACCGTGACCTTTTTTCTTTGGTTGCTCTTGTGGTTGTACTACTACTGATTGCTCAGGTTGTTGATCAACCTGTTGTGTTACTTCTTCCATGGAATATATTCCAGTGAATTTATTTAATATTGTATATCAATTTACTTAACAGTTACAGACCATACTAAAGTGGGTATTTTAAATGGTAGAATATATCAACTTAAGGTTAAATATTGATATTAGTATGTTTCAATTTTTCAAAGAACTGTTTACAGACAATAGAATTCCAAGTATATCGTTTTTAGAATTTTACAAGAAGGTAAATAGATTAAAGGAAGATGGACTATTTCCATTTGAATACAATCTCCCACAGGCAATATCATTGCCAGAATCTTTTTGGAAGGAAGTAGTTTCAATTCACAAGATGACTTTAGGTGATGGATTAGAGAGGGAAATCTCAATATTTATGGTTGATGGTGAATTGATATTTACATCTGTGATGAAGGGACAGGAAAGCTCCGTTACCTCTAATCACAATATTTCAGTTAAGTATGTACAGCATCCAACAAGGAAAGGATATTTTAGAAAGGAAGTATATATGGATGGAAGTATATACAAGCGTAAGGATGTATATTACAAGGATGCTCCTAGGAAGGTATCGATACAATACATTTTTAATCTACATACTCATCCTAAACATGTGTTTGAGAATGGAGAATCTGTATTTTCCTTTGTGTCAAAACAGGATATGATTTCTCAGTTTCAATCTAAAGCTATTGTTTCAGGATTAGTTACAGACAAGCTATGGCTATTTGTAAGGACAAATAGTTCACCAGAGACCATTAATATGGAAGAGTCAAATATCTCTGTTGAGACATTGAAAACTGAAATGAAGATGGTTATATATTGTGCGGAATTATTTAAGAAAGCAATTAAACAGTAAGGAGAAAACTCTAATCAGTCCTATCTTTTGTTTTAAGAAAAATCATTGCTAATCCACCCCCTATTATCGCTGTATACAGTTGTATCAATCCCATTGTTGTTAGAAATATCTCAGGGATATGTATTGCTTGAAACAATATATATGTGGCAGAAAACAGGAAGCATGCCTTAAGTAATGCTGCTATCCCTACATTTAAATATTTTGTCTTTACATATTTAATTGTAAGTACAAGTATTAGGTTGGAGAGGATGATGAAAGGCATGAGGTAGAGTAAATATGGCGTGAATACTCCAAAGAGTACTCCATTTAGAAATGATGCTAGTGAAGGAAGAAAGAGTACAGGAATAATTTTCTTAAGCCCATATTTTGATATTGAGAATATTAGTATGAAGTTTATGATACTCCCTATGAGTAGCTGTGGTTGTTTGAGCAGGAATGGGATAGTAAAAGTCAAAGAATATATGATCCCAAGTTGGATTTCTTCATTTAACAGTATTTGTTTGAGATTTTGTTTTTGAAGCAGTTCCATACATCTAGTATATATCAATCTTAAATATTTTACAGACGAATCGACTTAAGATATATTTAATATATGGAATTTGTACAAGGTCAGAAATATCTATGCATGTTAGCACCCTCTTTTGCTGCTGAATTTGAATACCCAGAGATAGTGTACAGATTAAGGCAGCTTGGTTTTGATGATGTAGTTGAACTTACTTTTGGTGCAAAGATGGTAAATATTGCATACTATGAACTACTTAAGGAAAGCATTGAAAAAGGTGAGAAGAAAACGTGGATAGCCTCTCCTTGTCCTACCCTAGTTAATATGGTTAGAGTTAAATTCCCAGAATTAATTCCAAATCTTGTCCCAGTACTTTCTCCTATGGGAGCGATGGCTTTGATATGTAGAAAATACTATCCAGATCACAAGCGAGTATTTGTTGGTCCATGTATTACAAAGAAAAATGAGGCGCAAGAGTTAGGGTCTATTGATGAAGCATTAACATTTAAAGAGCTTAATGAATTATTCAAATTACATAATATTCCTGAGAAGGTTACAGATTCAAAGTATTGTGTGACCTTTGAGAAATTCTACAATGACTATACAAAGATTTACCCTATTTCTGGTGGTTTGTCCTCTACTCTCCATTACAAAAATATTCTTAAGGAAAAAGATATTCTTGTGACAGATGGTGTTGAGAATGTGATGAAGGTTCTTTCAGGATTCAAGGATGGTATGTACAAGGATTATAGATTTTTAGATATTCTAACTTGTGCAGGTGGCTGTATTGGTGGCCCTGGTATGATTGGTGAACGAAGTGTTAAGGAGAGGACTAAGAAGATACATGAGTACAGGGAATTTGCTAGTAGATATGAGCAAGATCTTGGACGAACTGGTAAGAAGTTAATGGTAGAAGATATTAATTTTGAAAGAAAATTCTAATGAATGAATTTATGCAGATTGCTATTGAAGAGGCGAGATATGGTATTAACCACAAGCATGGTGGTCCATTTGGGTGTGTAATTGTAAAGGATGGAAAGGTTGTAGCAAGAGCACATAACGAGGTTGTGAGAAGAAAGGATGCTACTAATCATGCTGAGATTAGGGCAATACAATTGGCATCAAAAAAACTTAGAAATTTTGATCTTTCTGAATGTGAGCTATATGTAACAGGTAGACCTTGTCCTATGTGTAAGGCAGCTCTTAAATGGGCAAAGATCTCAAAGGTGTACTTTGGATGCGACTATGAGGATGCCAAGGATATTGGGTTTGAGGAAGAAAAAGGAGATGGTATTAATGGGTATACAGAAATGCCTCTAGATACTGAGCTTTGCAAAGGTATCTATGAGGAATACAAGAAGATGCCTCATATTTTGTATTGAAATATAGTACAATATCTACTAACTTGTTACTAATTATCTTATGAAAGCTGTTATAGCTACTGCTGGCTACTCTACTCGTTTTCTTCCTGTATGTAAGAGTGTTCCTAAGTCTATGCTTCCCATGCAGGAGGTTCCAATTATCCATGAGATTGTTAAAGAGTGTATAGATGCTGGTATTACCGATGTTATATTAGTTACTAGCTTTGGCAACTATCCTGTTGAGGACTATTTTGATAATCGTCCAGATCTAGAAACATTTTTGAAAGATACAGGTAAGGAAGAGAGATATGAAAGGTTTAATGAAGTGTTTGGAAAAGTAAATATTACTGTTGTAAGACAGAACAAATCACTTCCATATGGTAATGGTTCTCCAGTACTGGCAGCTAAGCCATGGTTAAAAGAAGGGGAACCTTTTGTATTCATATTTAGTGATGATCTTGTGCTCTCTGAGGTATCTGCAGTTAAGCAATTGGTTGATGAGTATAATATGCGTAAAGAAACAGATTCAAACATTGGAGGGGTTGTAGCGGCTCAGGAAGTGGATGCTAAGGAGATACATAAGTATGGGGCAGCATCTTTTAAGGATGAAGAAAAACGAATTATTGATACGATTGTAGAGAAGCCCTTGGAGAATCCTCCTTCATTACTTGCAACCTATGGAAGATATTTAGTTGATTACAGCATTTTTGATTATCTAAACAAAGAGAATATTCAACAAGGAGAGTTATATTTCCCAGTAGCATTGGACAAATTGTGCAAAGTGAAGAATGTATATTGTAAGGCTGTAGATGGAGAATGGTTAACTACTGGAGATCCATTAAGCTATTTAGAAGCACAGATAAAGTATGCAATGAGAAGAGAAGATTACAAAAAGGAACTGAAGAGATTTTTTTCAAATATTGAAAAGTAATTCCTATGTTTACTCTACAACCCAAGGAATTGCTTTTGATATACAGTATTTATATGCTCCTGAGTATATATTTTGATATCCTGGTCTTGCATGAATTATTAATTTCTGAGGCTCTATATTCCCTATGATATCAATATTGAGATGTGACTTTTCTATATGGTTAAGGTCAATGACAATTCCCAAATTAGAGTAATCTTTTACAAAATCATAAATTTTCATTGGATCTTCAAATGTTCCTAATGCTTCTTTGAATTTTATATTTGAGAAAGTTAAATTTTCAAAAAATAGCTTTTGATCTAATGTGTTAGCTACGGTGTTTAAATAATTTAGTACCTTCGGTATATTTTCTTTTCTTCCTTGGGATGCAAAATATATTATATCGGGGTGTAGAACAATTTCTTGTTTTTTTTCAGCTAATTCAAAATGTCTCTGTATTAGAAAATTAGTAATATATTTCAAAGGATCAAGGCTGTCGCCAATTTCAGCAGTAATTCCACTTGTTTCATTGGGCGATTTGGTATATGTCTGTGGAAGATATTCTCCATATAATTTATTATCTTCATGTATTTTTACATACTCATTTGCTATTACTGTTTGTTGTCGTAATGGGAGCTTTTGGACATTAGTTTTTAATTGATTTGATAGTTCTTCTACAAGTATTTCCTGAGTACGAGGTAAATAATATTTATTTTCAACATCGAAGTTGATTGCTGTATGATCATCATTTGTAGGATTTGTTTCAATATGTAACAGAGAAAATGGTGCATGATATATATCAAGGGGAGTACTGGTGATAGTTAAATCGTGGTCTAAATCATTCTGTGGATATGAGTATGTTTCTGGTGTATCGCTAGGAGGCATGATTGTTATTTATAAAGTTATTATATTCTTCTACCGTATTCACACTGTAATAGGATTTTACATTGATATCCTGCACTGTTACCAATTTATTATTCTTAATTAGGATTTCCGCAAGATCATCTTCACCAAATATACCTAGAAAGTCCTGTCTTGAGGCTTCTTCATAGATATCAAGTAGGGAATTAATATTAAACAAATAATCGCCTAAACTATTTTTAAAGGTATTGCCTGAGAACGACTTATTATAAAAATATTGTTTATCATTTAATTTACATCCTAGAAGTTTGTTTTCTGAATCAACAATCAAATTAGCCGCTACAGGAACATGATAATCTGATGAGATTAAATAATCCATCTTATTCTGAACCATAGAATTTATAAAATCAAAGTTATCATATTCAGCGATAGTGTCTCCATTTACAGTATAGAGAAGGGTATACCCTTTAATATTCTGGACTATATTGCAGATAGCTTTTCCTTGTCCTATTGGTTTCTCCTCATATATTAATGTTACTTTATCTCCATATTTTTGTACCGTTTCAAGGAAGTATTCATAGGCATATGAATAGTTAACAAATATATGCTCAACGTTAATATTGAGTAGTCTTTCAATATTTATTTCAAGAAAGGTTTGGTCTTGTTGTTTTAATAGTAGCGGTTTAGGGATTTCGTTGGTATAGGGCATTAATCTAGTTCCAAGACCTGAGCAGAATACATAGCCAACTAGTTTGGTGTCAGGATAGTTATTGTTTAACATAGAATTTAGCATCAACGACAACTGCTCTCTTCTCTGTAATCATTACAGGATTAATATCCATTGAAATGATTTCAGGATAGTTAATAAGCAGTTTCTCAATCTTATATATCAAGTCGAGAATCTTTTCTTTTGCAAGTGCAGGCTTTCCTCTATATCCATTTATAATCATAGATATTTTTGTTTCATCAAATAGATCCCTAATCTTTTGTTCGTTTTCTGGAACAAGGATATGTTTAATATCTTTGTAAACTTCTGTATATATTCCACCTTGTCCAATAGCTAGAAGGTGTCCGAATCCTTTCCCGTCTTTTTCATAAATTCTAGAGTCCCCTTCTCTATTAGCACCAATAAAGAACTCGACTTTTCCTTCAATCATTTCTTGAACTAAAATCTCCGGAGCAGGATTCCCTGTTATTTTCGTTATATTTTCTCTCAACTCTACAAATTTCTCTTCAAATTCTGTAATTGTTCTAATATCAAGATATATACCTTTGAAATCTGTCTTATGAGCTAAATCCTTTGCAGTTGCTTTAATAGCTACAGGGAAGGTTACAGCTGCAAAATCCACAGCTTCCTCAATACTTCCTGTTACAACCTCCTTAGGAATATCTATTTTAAATTCTTCAAGTAAAGCAATGCCTAAATTCTCTGGAAGAACCTTTATCACTTCTTCCTCGGTATATGCCAATATTTCCTTTCTATGCTTCGCTCGAGTTTTGTAATCATCGCAGTTCATAGTTTTGGTGTTTTCTTTGTTCTCTCCAAATTTTGCAAGCTTTGCAATTAAGTGTATACCTTCTTGTATATCATTGAATGAGGGTTGGTTATTTCGATCGAGGATTCTAAAGCCCGCCTTAATATCCTTTCCTCCAAGGAAACAAGCATAGATTGGTTTGGAGGTTAACTTCCCCATATCTACTATCTTCTGTGCAGTTCCTTCAATATCTGTTATTAATTGTGGTGTAAGAATTGTGAATATCGAGTCAACATCTCTTTCTTCGAGAACTGTTTCAATGGCTAGCTCATATCTGTCGCTTTTTGCATCACCAAGGATATCTATTGGATCTTTAATATTTGACTCTCTAGGTAGTACCTTGAGAAGCTTTTGTTTTGTCTTTTCACCTATCTCAGTTAATACAAGGCTTTCTTTTTCAACTGCGTCTGTTGCAAGTATACCTGGGCCTCCGGCATTAGTGATAATGGCAATATTTCTTCCATCTGGGATGGCATTCTGATTTATTAGAGTTATTAGTTTGAAGAGGTCTTCTGAGTTCTCAGCAAGTATGATATTTCCTTTTTTTACTGCAGCTATTATGGTGTCATACGAGGATGCCAATGATCCTGTGTGTGAAGAGATTGCCTGTTTTGCTTTGTCTGAACTACCTGGCGCAATTAGTAATATTGGTTTCCTAGCTTTTTGTGCAAGTGAAATGAATTCTTTTCCATCAGAGAATTCCTCAAGATACAAAGCGAGTGCTTTAACTGTGTTATCAAAGAGAAGTGTTTGCATTAATTCATTTTCTTGTATATCAGCTTTGTTACCCAATGATATGATATGTGAGAAACCGATACCTGTTTCGCATGCCATATCAAGAATTGCAGTACAGAAAGCTCCGGACTGTGATACAAAAGCGATATTACCATCACCAGGGTTCTCTCTGGCGAATGATAGGTTGATTTTTGCCTTATTATTTATGAATCCTAAGCAGTTTGGTCCTAACAATCGGATTTTTGCATCTTTAAGTTTCGTAGTCATCTTTTCTTCGAGAAGCTTTCCTTCATCTCCAGTTTCTTTGAAACCAGCGGTGATTATAACCACGGATTTCACCTTTTTGTCTATGCACTGATCAATGATAGTATCTACGAACTGATATGGTATGGCTATACAGACTAAATCTATGTTTTCCTTTATAGCGGATATATCTGGATATGCTTCTCTTCCTTGTATTTCTGTATATTTGGGATTAATTGGATATATCTTTCCATTGTAACCATCTTCTATGAGATTTTTGAGTATTACAGAGGCAATTTTTTCAGAATCTTGGGAAGCTCCAACAATAGCGATAGACTTAGGCGAGAATATTGTATTTTCCATTATTTAAATTGATCAAATAGTTTTTGTATATCATATTGGTTTACTTCGTCGACTAGTTCAGATTGAGAATCTTTTCTATTTTCTTGAAGTTCATAATATGTCTCGAGTTCTGTATTCCTGTATATTATACCAGTATTTATATTTTCATTGGTGATTGTTCCAATCTTTCTAGCCTCTTCTAATGTGTTAGCAGAATCCTCTACTTTATGAATTCTTTGCATGAACCATTGTGGAGTACATTCTTCATTGTATGTTGGACATAATTGCATTATTTCAATTACACTGCATCCTTTGTTTTGTATGCCCGCTTTTATTAATTCTGTTAATTGTTGCATATCTCCAGAATATCCTCGTGCATAGAAGGATGGATTAGGGCTTAAGATTATTTCAGATGGCTCTAAGGTCCTCTCAGGCTTGCTATCTGGAAGTCCGTACATTGGCTTCTCTTCGTCAGTTGTTAATGTTGCTTGTCCTGTTGTTAGTGCAAAATTTTGATTGTTATGTATTAGTATTGTAATGTCATAGTTGGATCGTATTGCATGTATAAGGTGATCCAAGCCTTCGTGGAAGCATGCTCCATCTCCAAGGTCAGCTATTACGGTAAATTTTCTATTAGCTAAATGTAGGCCTGCAGCTAAAGGAATGGCTCTTCCATGTAGACCTTTAAACGCATAAGTGTTTATTTTGTCTGCACCATTTCCATTACAACCAATATCAAATGCTATATATGTTTGTGATGGTGTTATGTCTAATTCTGAGAGTGCCTTTTTCAAAGACATATGTATCAAAAAGTTCCCACATCCTGGGCACCATGTGGGCTTTAAATTT
>Ga0209417_1005325_pt1 | contig 14292 bp, 14 predicted proteins | sample RifGroF2_FD_184002 | JGI IMG/M metagenome (GOLD analysis project Ga0209417, IMG submission 184002) | Groundwater microbial communities from Rifle, Colorado, USA - Groundwater F2 (SPAdes) (version 2) | ecosystem: Environmental > Aquatic > Deep subsurface > Groundwater | place: Rifle, Colorado... | reverse complement strand
GTCGAGAACATTGTACAGCAATTGGCGCCAAAAGTCCAAGCTGCCATTACAGCTACAACGCGTCCGCCGAGGCCAGGTGAGCAAGACGGCATCCATTACCATTTTCTCTCTGAAGAAGCTTTTCAAGAACGCATTCAAAGCGGAGCCTTTTATGAACACGCCCATGTCTTTGGCCACCATTACGGGACGCTCCGGTCCGAGATCGACAACCGCCTCCAAAGTGGCATTCACGTGATTCTCAGTATTGACGTTCAGGGTGCCCTTTCTTTCTTTGCGCAACGCACGCAACCATCGCTCAAAAACCTCGTTTCAATTTTTCTGACGGCCACTCCAGAAGAACTTAAACAGCGCCTCGTAGGCCGCGATCAAGACACTCCTGAAGTGATTCAAAAACGTCTCGCAAAAGCGACACACGAGCTCTCCTTCGCTCACCTCTACGACTACTCCATTCCGACGCAATCGCCCCAACAAACCTTAAATGACTTTTTTAAGATTTTTAAAAAATACGCGCACCTGAGCTGATGTATGACGCCTAAGCCAGTTGAAAAATGGCGGCCATGCCATACCCTATTGCCACTCTAAGACAGATGCAAAATAGATGCAAAAATGTGGCTTTGCGCGAGCATGAATGCCGTAGCGGCATGGCGATCCATCCGGCTTCTCCAATTTCTTTTGCGAAATATAAAAATGCATGCATTTTTGTGTTTCGCTTTAAAAGTTTTTTGGAGAGTGGGTCGGGGAGAGACTTTTTTTCAAAAAAGTCTTTCCCCGTGGCCAGTCAGCGGAGCGCGCAACGCATTTTTGCGCTATTTTGCATCTGTCTTACTCTACATCGCCATAGACATAGTATATCTTAGGAGTTGAGACTGTTCCATAGGCAATGTGAATACGGCTGTCTTTGCGTTTGACGGAGATAAAACCGATAACTGGTAGCCCTGAGGCAACGGTTTCGACGATCAAGAAGCGTTCAGATGGGTCGTAATAGGCGACTTTGATGGTATTGGTCCCGTCGGCTTCTCGAGTTGTCCAGACAAATGTCCCAGTAGCAGGGTCTAAACGGTGTTTGCTTGTTGATCCGCTCAAAGCAGGTGCGGTTGCAAACGTAAACCCTTCAGTCCAAGCACTGCCATTGTATTTGTAAAGCGCGACTGATGAGTTTGATGCCCCACCAATGCGGCCAAAAGTGAACGGGTAATTGGTTGCTTTATAAAACCCAATTTGAAACTCCCTTGATGTATAATTGCTGGAAGCTCCAGTGTAGAGTGGCGAAACTGAACCAAAGGAATAGCTGGGCGAATTGATATAACCCGTTTCGGTGCCAGGTAGATAATAGCACGTGTAGGTATTAATGTCGTTCCAAGTGAAGTGTAGATTTTTGTTGTAAATAAATATTTTTACGTCATATGGCAGATACGCGAGCGAAGCGGCTATTGTGTTTGACGTTCCAAGATAGTCGGCTGTGGCACCATTTCGCAAAATGGAAAAGTAGATATTGGAAGAAGATGTGGCACGAACGAGATAAACAGTAAAGACGGTCGAGCTATCGCTTTGGACGGCATTCATTCCGTAGATATCGAAATCACGAAAAGTTGTCGTGCTCAGTTGTGTATGTACGAAATCGCTGCCGACATCGGCATCATAGTAGTCTAGCCATAATTTTGTAGTCGTGCCGTCAACTCCCGACAAGCGCACAATGGCAAATTCGCTGCTCTCATTTCTCGACTCCACGATGCGAATTTGTTCTGTATAACCATATGTTTCTGGAGAATAGTCAATGAGCAACTTGGTAGTCGTTCCGCCCCAGGAGCCATCAATGTTTTTGTAACGGTAAAAGGCCCCGCCATTTGTCGAGGTCGGTCGACCCCAAACAATACGAGGGTAATTGTTGTATTTGACATCGATGTCGCCATAGTAGAGTGCCGCGTACGTATCTCCTCGAACATTGGCCGCACAGACCTCTTCACTGTGCCATGTGATGGTTCCAAAAACAGAAGTCGAAAGCAAAACCGCCCATAAAATAATGGAATACCGCTTCATTTCCCCAATTGTAGGTGACGTAATGGAAATTGTCAATCACCGTGGAACATTTTGCAACGGTCTTACGGTATCCGTCGATAGACAAGCCCAATGGCGGCTTCTAGGAGCAGCAGAGCGAAGGCGAGCCAGGCTGGCCAATGAAATGCGGCAGAGTGTTGGACATATTCCAGAAGCTTGACATCGGTCTTTTCGAGCTGGTCGATTTTCTCGTAGATTGCCTCGAGTTGTTGACGATTGTTGGCGCGGTAAGCAAGGCCGTGTGTCTTTTCCGAGATTTGCTGTAAGATTTTGGTGTCCAGGACGTTATTTTGATAAACGATGTCCGGCTGCCCCCAGATGTTGGTGGCGGGCTTGCCTTTGTCGTCGAGGTAGAGTGATGGAATGGGACCGTCGTTGCCCATGGCGATGGTGTATATTTTGACATCAAAGCTGGCAGCGGCTTCAGAGGCCAGAACGGGGTCAACACCCATGTTGTTGACGCCGTCAGTCAACAAGATCAGTATGCGGCTCTTGGACGTCAGCTTGCGTAGTCGATTTGTGCCCGTTGCGATGGCCGACCCAATGGCCGTTCCGTCTTCAATAAGGCCAATTTTCAGCCGTTCGAGGTTTTGAAAGAGATAATCGTGATTGAGCGTGAGGGGCGCAACTAGGTACGGGTTGCCGGCAAACGCAACCAGCCCAATGCGATCATTCGGCCGTTTCGCGATAAAGTTGTGGAGAATGTTTTTGGCGAGGTCGAGGCGCGTGACGAGGTGGTTTTTGTTTTCAGTAAAGTCGAGGGCAAGCATCGACGAAGAGACGTCCACTGCCAAAACGATGTCGATCCCGCTGGCGTTGCGCTCTAACAGCGACTTCCCTGTCCGCGGGCCTGCCATCGCGACAAACAAGAGTCCAAAGGCTAGCAGGCGCAAGAAAAAACCAACGCGCCCCGGCCCAGATTGCGACCTTTTCGACAGCCGCCTAACCAGTCCCACGTTGGAAAAGCGAATCGTCGCCTCCTTGCCAATCTTGCCACGCAAATAGGCGAAGAGCGGCAATAATAAGAGTAGCAACAGGCAATAGGGTTGTTCAAAGGAGATCATGATGGCCGCTGCTCATCGGATCTTGCTATAGACCCATTTTGCAAAAGCCGTTTCTCGAGACTTTCTGCTTGTTTCTTCTGTTCCGCCGCATGCGTCGACTCTACAAACGTGTTCGCCTCCACATACAAAAACTCCAAGTCCTTTCGCTCAAACACCGCTTGGCTGAACTTCACACGATCACACTTTTCGGAAAAGACCGCCAGCCTCGACTTGGCTTCCATCGCGAGATCGAGCTTGGGCGCGATTTTTTCAAAAAACTCCTCCGTCGTGCGCTCCGTCGCGGGTATCTTGAAAACACTCTCCAAGTACGACCGCACAGCATCCGAGACCGCCGAAGCAAACGGCTTTGCCTGACCCATCAGCGCTCTCGACGCCCCAATTGCCTGCAATGCCACCTCGTACGGCGTCAATACAACTACCACCCTCGCCCTCTCCTTTCGCTTCAAAAGCCACCACCCCACTCCAACCAAAAATAATACCCATAATCCAACCCATAACCAAAACCACGGAAATACCCACTCCACCGACGGAAATATATCATAAAATACTTCCCCGTCAGCGAGCTTGACTGTATCGAGTACTTTATCAGCGTTCATGACTTGTTGGATAAAACTTTTTTATGCGAAATATAAAAATGTATGTATTTTGTGTATTTCGCAATTTTAAAAAGACTTCTGTTCTTAGACTTTTCGAGTACCAAAAAATAAGGCCTCTGCAAAATGAGCCTATAGCCAGGCCCGAGGAGCGAGGGCGACAGGAGCCTACTTAAGGTAGGTGACTTAGCCCGAACGACAGTCCCACAGGCAAATGAGGCAAGAAGCAGGCTTCCGAGTGTGAGCCGGCGGGAGCGCATTGAAATGCGTGACCTAGGCGAATCACGATGGATAACGAACTTATTGCCACATTTGCCTGTGGGAAGAACGCAGCTAGAGACACTTTTCCAGAGGCCTTAGCTCTTTCTGCGTTTAAGAAAGAACTCTCGCAGAGCCTTATCATAGGGTTGGTGGGTTGAGAGTGCGATTGTGGAGATGCCGATTTGTTTGAGTTTTTGGAGAAAGGAAGAATGGAGGGTGTTGGTTTCGTTTTGGTAGGCGTCGAGGAGGGTGTTATTGTGGGTATTGATTGTGAGGGTTTCGCCGGTTTCGGCGTCTTCGAGTTCGAGGAGGCCGATATTTGGAAGAGTGTGTTCACGCGGATCGCTGAGGAGAGAGCAGATGAGGTCGTGACGCCGATGAGTGAGTCGCAGTGCCTTGAGGAGGGCGGGATCTTGTTGGAGGCCGTCGTGCGATAGAAAGTCGCTGATGAGAAAGACGATGCTCTTTCGTCGGAAGACCTGGTTGAGGAAGTTGAGGGCACCGGGGATGTCTGTTCCTTTATTTTCCGGCTGAAAGAAGAGGATTTCGCGGATGAGGCGGAGGACGTGTGTGTGGCCTTTTTTTGGGGGAATGAAGCGTTCGACGGTATTGGAAAAGAGAATGAGGCCAACTTTATCTTGGTTGCGGATGGCTGAGAAGGCGAGGACGGCGGCCAATTCACTGGCCTGTTCGCGTTTCGACTTTTCGCCGGACCCGAAATCGCCGGACGCGCTGACGTCGACAAGGAGCCAGAGAGTGAGTTCGCGTTCTTCTCGAAACTTCTTGACGAACGGCTTGTTCATCTTGGCGGTGATGTTCCAGTCGATGGAGCGGACGTCGTCGCCCGGAGCGTACTCACGGACCTCTTCAAAATCCATGCCCTGACCTTTGAAGACGCTCTGGTAGGCGCCTGACATCGATTCGACGACGGTCTTGTGGGTCCGAATTTCGATATTGCGGACCTTTTTTAAAATTTTCCGGATCTGATCTTTGCTGAGCTCAGGCATAGTCAGGAAAGCGATTTATCTGGCACGAGGTAGTTTTTGACATAATCCGTCACTGCATCGACGAGTGGCATTATTGGATTATCGTAGCCGGACTGGCGCAGTTTTGAGATGTCGGCGCGCGTGAAGTACTGATATTTGTTTCGAATGGACTCAGGCATGTCGATGAAGTCGATGTTTACAGGCAAGTTGAGCGCCTTGAAGATTGGAGTAACGAGCTCTATCCAGGAGTTGGCGACGCCGGACCCCAGGTTGAAAACGCCTCCAGAGACGTCGGTGGAGCCGAAATGGAGCGTCATTTCAACGGCATCTTTGACGTAGAGAAAGTCGCGCAATTGGCCGCCATCGGTGTATTGCGGGTTGTAGCTCTTGAAGAGGCGGACGCGGCCGGTGTCGCGGATTTGGGGAAAGGCCTTGTTGACGAGGCTGCGCATATCGCCCTTGTGGGACTCATTGGGGCCAAAGACGTTGAAGTACTTGAGGCCATAAATGCGGTTTAGAAAGCCATTTCGCTTGGCATAGAGGTCAAAGAGGTGCTTCGAGTACGCGTACATGTTTAGCGGCCTCAACGACGTCAATTGGCCCTCATCGTCCCGCATGCCCTGTTCGCCATCACCGTAAGTAGCTGCCGACGAGGCATATACGAATCTTGCATGCTTGCGCAGCGCCCACGCGGCGAGGGTCTTGGTGTACTCGTAATTGTTGCGAATGAGGTAGCTGGCGTCGTTTTCGGTAGTCGACGAACAGGCGCCCAAGTGAAAGACCGTCCTGACGTCGTTGAGGGAATCGAGGGTATCGATCAACTTGTCGGCCTCAATGTAGTCGGCGAAGGACAACGGCACGAGGTTTTTAAAGCGCTCATCATTACCCAAGAAGTCGCAGACGAGAATATTGTCGATGTTACGCTTGTTGAGGGCCCAAATCAGCGCGCTGCCGATGAAGCCTGCTCCTCCTGTGACCAAAATACGTCCCTTGAAAGAATGCTGCAAATTGTCCATCGGTCTTTTGTCTAGATCGTGCGATTTCACAGCTTATAACTTAGGCAATTTTACGTCAAACTCAAGTCAAGACTGATGTAAAAGATGTGTCAATATAACCTGTGCCGCCCACGCGACGCCGTAGGCAAAGACGGTCATAAAGAGAAACTGCGAGATGGCCCAGGTGAGGGATTTTGTCTCTTGGTAGACGACGGCGAGTGTTGTGAAGCATTGCTGCGCGAAGGCAAAGAAGAGGAGCAGACTGATGCAGGTGGGAATCGAGTAAACGGGACTACCAACGCTCGTTTTTTGTTGAAGCATCAGGCTGTGGAGGTCGCGAGAAGCAGGGTTGTCATCCTCGAGTCCGTAGATGATGCTCATAGTCGAAATGAAGGTTTCGCGCGCAAAAAAGGACGACAAAATGCCAATTCCGATCTTCCAATCGTAGCCCAGGGGCTTCAGGGCGGGCTCGAAAAAACGACCCACTTGGCCAGCAACGCTCTCAGAAATGTTTTGTGAGCGATTGTGTGGATGGTAAGGGACGTGCATCAAACCCCAAAGCGCGAGTGAAAAAAAGAGTATCAGCGTCCCCGCTTTTTTGAGAAAGGCAAACGTCTGCTCCCACATCTCGCTCGCAATCAATATCCACGGAGGCTTTTGGTATTTGGGCAGCTCTCCAAGCAGACAAACGTCCTGCCCACGAAGCAGCGTTTTTCTGAGAACGAAAGAAACGAGTAACGCGGCCAGGGTCGTCAAGGCGTAGATGGCAAAGAGCAAGGCGGTTTTCGTCCAATTGCTGACGTTATTTGGTAGAAGAATCGAAATCAGAATGATATAGACCGGCAGGCGCGCAGAGCAGCTCAACCAGGGTGATACAAAAATGGTGGCCAGGCGCTCTTTGGCTGACCTCATACAACGCGTCCCCATAATGCCTGGAATCGTGCATCCATAGCAACTCAAAAGCGGAATGAACGCCTTCCCCTGAAGGCCAAAAATGCGCAAACAGCGGTCGACGAGAAAGGCGCCACGCGGCAGGTATCCAGTCGACTCCAAAAGACTGAGAAAGAAAAAGAGAATCAAGATTTGCGGCAAAAACACAACGACATTTCCAATGCTGCCCAGGGCGCCGTCGATTAGAAAGCTCTGTATGCCGGAATGCAAATGGAAACCCTCTACCCACGTTGCAAGCAAGCCAAAGAGCGACTGAATCCAGCCCACAGGGTACTTGGAAAGCGTAAAGACCGCCCAAAAGAGCGAGCCCATGATAGCGAAAAAGGCGACCAACCCGATGATCGGATGCAGGAGAACGCGGTCTATGCTCTCTGTTTTCAGACGCTTTTTGGACGTCCGAGTGACCGTTGCCGCCAAGACTTTTTTAATGTAGTCATAACGAGTTTGTATGCATGCGGTCTTCCATTGCGGGTGTTGACTGAGAAACTCCGAATAGCGCGCCTCGTTGGCCCAAAGGTGGGCGATCTTTAACCCACGTGAAGGCAGATCCAGCGTATTCAAGAGAGATTCCAGGCCGTCGTCATAGCGGAACAGGGGCTCCGTTGGCTTTTGATTTTCGCTGAGGGCGACGCGCAGGCTGAGAATGCCCTGTTTGCCTTCAAGTGGACATTCTACAACGCGGCAACCCAAGCCCTGGCTGAGTTTGTCGATATCGATGACAATGCCAAGGCGTTTGGCGACGTCTACCATTCGCAGGACGACAATCATCGGCTTTTGTAGCTCTTGAACCTGCGTAAAAAAGTAAAGGCTGCGTTGCAACTTGGTCGCGTCGGCCACGTACACAATTCCGTCAATGTCCTTGTCGAGCAAGGCACTTGCCAGCATCGCCTCTTCGGGTGAATAAGCATTCAGGCTATAAGCGCCAGGGAGGTCAATCAGACGAATCGGCTTTCCGTGTATGGAAACAGTGAATCCATCACGACGCTCCACCGTAACTCCAGCGTAATTGCCAATTTTACCACGCTCACCTGTCAGTTGATTGAACAGCGAGGTTTTACCCGAATTGGGATTTCCGACAAAGGCATAGGTAATGGGCCGCATAGAAGCTTAAATCAAGGTAACTTCTATGTATGAGGCTATCTCTTCTTGCAAGACTAAATGGAAGTCATTGATGCGAATTTCTACCGGACTTCCCAACGGCGCGCGTCGGATAAATTCAATCTCTACTCCTGGCAGCAACCCCATCTCCTGACACCTCAATAAAGAACTTTCCGGCACAGTCTTCCAAGGCTCGATGCGAGCGCGATTGCCAGGTTTTAGAGACAAAAGAATCATGAATAACAGCATGAGGCCTCAATCCACGGTTGTCGAGCAAGATTCGTAAGCAGCCCACCTTACCTCAATCATCAGCAAAAATTTCGCTAATGCTTGAGGCGATCGAGGACATTTACAGATCTTGGCTTGCTTTTTTCAAAAATGGATATCTCATATATTGGACATGAAAAAACTTTGGTTCTTGGCCTGCTTATTTTTACTCGGGTGTCAACACACCGCGAAAACCCCCACACAAGCTTACAGTTTTCACATGGAGGCATCGCCGTTTTTCCCAAAAGAGTGGACGCATGCATTTAAGACGCCGGAAAGCGACGTCGAATACGCCGTGCACACGGAGACGCTCTTTGATTCCAACGATATTGCGGCCATTAATCCAATTCATACTGAAAATGGAGCGGCGCTGCTTTTCAGCCTGCCCGAGGGAAGTCAAATCAAGTTGCTCAAGTTGACCGCCCAAAATGTCGGCAAAAAGCTGCTGCTCATCGAAAAGGACAAAGTGGTCGGCTTTCATTTCGTAGAAAAACCCATCGGCGACGGCAAACTCGTCGTCTACATGGAGGTGCCCGATGAGCAAATTCAGCAGTGGGCGCAATCGCATTGAACAGCTCTTTTTATCAGTATGATGCGCTTGGAAACGTCTACCTAGTGCTCGACGCGCGCCAATACACATTGGCAGGTGTCAACATTGCGTGGGTCTGCGAGCAGACACATTCGGATGGACTGCTCTACGGGCCATTACCGTCCAAGTCTGACTGCGCTGTACGCATATTCAACAGCGATGGTTCTGAAGCGGAAAAGAGCGGCAATGGTCTCCGAATCTTTGCTGCGTTCATGAAAGAACACGGCCAATCGCCCAAAGAAACGCTGCAGATCGAGACGATAGGCGGTCTCGTGACGTGCACCAGCGTCGATGGCCAAATCATGGTGGACATGGGCATTCCAAGCGCAATTAGCCAAGTAGAATTGATTGTTGCTGAAAAAACCTTTGACGCCTACACGGTCTCCATAGGCAACCCACATTGCGTCTGTTTGTGCAAAAGCCCGACACGCGACATGGCCCGCCAATATGGCCCGCTGATAGAATCCCACGCGCTCTTCCCCAAAAAGACCAATGTGCAATTTGTAGAACAGGTTGACTCTCAACATTTTACTGCAGAAATCTGGGAGCGCGGGTCGGGTTATACGTTGTCGTCCGGCAGCAGCGCGTGCGCGATTGTCGCCGTTGCGCGATCCCTGCAATTGTGCGAATCCCGTGTTTGGGTGTCGATGCCAGGAGGTGTTTTAGAAGTAAACATGGGGACGTCCATAGCCATAGCCGGCCCCGTGCGGTTTCTAAAGACCTTTCAAATGGGTTGACGTTGTTGTAAGTCATTGGAGGGCACATATCTGTTTTGTTTGGCCAAAGAAAAGCAGTCATCTTTCACGTTGATGGGCAGTGCGCTCAGGCTGCAAAAAGGATTTTGCAATGGCCGTCTTTTGCTTTTTTACAAAAAAATGGATGGCCTCGAACCGTCTGGCACGTTTTGTGCTCTACATTCTATTTGTATCTATTCAATAAAAACACACTACTAAATATGCCGAGTAAACTCATAGCACCCAAGCTAGAAGAACAGGAGCCCGCCAAAGAGCACTATGATTTCATGGAGCAATCATCACTGTTGCGCGAGTGCTTGGCCGAACGTCAGGCCATATCTAAGCTTCAGAAACAAGAGTCCAAACGGACCGGTGAATTGCAAAGCCTCGATCAGGTGATCTTCGATTGGATCCTGAATTATAAGCCACTCTGGCAAGCTAAGCGCAAAGATCGCTGCTAAAGACTGTATAAGCTAGTTGAGCTGCGCTTCTTTGGCAGGCAGAAAGGCGCTTAAAAAGACAGCTATGCGCGAGCGCAGTTGGTGTCGCGGGACGATTTGGTCAATCAGGCCGTGTTCGAGGAGGAATTCCGAGGTCTGAAAGCCCGGAGGGAGGTCCTGCTGCGTTGTTTCCTTGATGACGCGCGGGCCGGCAAATCCGATGAGTGCCCCTGGCTCGGCCAAAATGAGGTCACCCAAGGAAGCAAAGCTGGCCATGACACCCGCCATAGTTGGGTTGGTCAGAACGGAGATAAAGGGCAACTTTTTTTTGGCCAGACGGGCGAGGGCGGCGCTGGTCTTGGTCATCTGCATTAGGCTGAAAATGCCCTCGTACATGCGCGCTCCGCCAGAGGCAGCCACGACGATGACTGGCGATTGTGTCTCTATCCCGCGTTCAATGGCCCGTGTAATCTTTTCACCAGCCACAGATCCCATGCTGGCGCCGAGAAAACGGAAGTCCATGACGGCGATGCTTACCAAGCGCCCTTCAATTTTCCCAGTTCCCGAAACAACGGAATCGGCCAATTTCGTCTTTTCCTGATACTCTTTAACTTTGTCCAAGTAAGACGACTTGCCCTTAAAGTTGAGGGAGTCGATTGGAAACAGCTGGTCATCGTACTCTTTAAAAGTGTTGGCGTCCAGGAGCGACTCCAATCGCGCAAGTGCATCGAGCGGAAAATGATACCCGCTGCTCGGGACGACCATCTCATTCTCCTGCAGGTCCTTATGATAGACGATGTCGCCGCTCTTCGGGCATTTCGTCCAAAGGTCTTTGGGAATATCTTTTCGCTTGAAGGTAACCGTCGAATACTTCGGCTTGCTGAATAAAGACATGTCTATTATCAATAGGTATTGCTTATAGACTTGCAAGGCAAAAAAAGGCCGAGGCAAAAATGCCGCGAAAGTTCGCTCGCGCTCCGCTGACTGCCTCACGTACCTCTATGTACGCTACGACAGGTCATGCTCGCGCAAAGCCAAGCTTTGGCGGCATTTTTGCCTCGGCCTTTATAAACTAATTTTTGATATAAAAAGACTGACAAGAAAACCTTTCCACTGATAATTCAACATAGCTCTTTTCCAAAGAACTTTATGAAAGCGTTAGTTACAGGCGGTACGGGATTTTTGGGTAAACACATCGTGGAGCAGCTGCTTGACCGCGGTTATGGCGTCCACGTGCTGGCTCGCGGGAAAACGCCGACAACGCTGTCAACGTCGGCCAAACTGACGTTTTTCCGTGGCGACATACTCGACGTTCGCGCGCTCAAAGAAGCAGCAGACGTCGATGTCATCTTTCACGTTGCCGCCAAGGCCGGCATATGGGGACCATATCAGTCTTTCTTTGACTGCAACGTCGTTGGCACGCGCAATGTCATAAAAGTTTGCCGAGAAAAAGGCATCTCTTCGCTCGTCTATACCAGCTCGCCCAGCGTCGTTTTCGGCGAGCATTCCATTCGCGGCGCCAATGAATCGCTCCCCTACCCAACTCGCTTTCTCTCCTCCTATGCCGAAACCAAGGCCATCGCCGAGCGCGAAATCCTCGCAGCCAACGGCGAAAAACTCACAACCGTTGCCCTCCGTCCACACCTGATTTGGGGTAACGGTGACAACCACCTCATCCCAACGCTCCTGCGAAAGGCCTCCAGGCTGCGCATCGTCGGTGATGGTCGGAATCAGGTCGACATCACGCATGTCGAAAACGCCGCCCACGCGCACCTCCTCGCCCTCGACGCTCTTGAAACCGTCGCCGGCCGGGCCTTCTTTCTAGCTCAAGAAAAGCCGGTCCTGCTCTGGGAGTGGATCAACGACCTTCTCAAGCTTTTCGGCAAAAGCCCCATTCGTAAACAGATCCCGTTCCCGCTCGCCTACGCTGCCGGAGCCTTCTGTGACAGTCTTGCCAAGCTCTGCCCCAACTGGGAGCCCCCGATGACGCGCTTTCTCGCCCGCCAACTCGCACAAGACCATTATTTCGATTTGTCTGCCGCCAAAAAACACCTGGGGTATTCGCCAAAAGTATCCATTATCGATGGCATGACTGCGTTAAAAAATCATTGATCTAACTATTTGAATATCGACGATCTTAAAAAGCGATCTGCCTGACCAGAGCGTATAACCACTTGAGTCTCCTCGGCGAGGGTTTTTGCCGGAATGGTACGCAGACCGTTGCCCTCGTTCGGCCTGTGGCCGTTGTAGAGGCCCCTTGACCACAGAAGCTGCTCCATGGGTGACAGGCATGTCTCAACATTGGCTTTGCGGACGTAGAGGGAAAAGCTCTTTTGCGACGTGTTGCCACTGGCGTCCGTGTATGCGCCGCTGAAGGTTTTTGAAAAGCGGTAATCGACGTGCTCCCGTTCTTCAATGAAGTGGTAGAACGTCATGCAGTGCTGATCATCGATGTCGAGGGCGCCAATCTTGCCATTTTCAGCCAGGAGAATCGCAAATGGGGAGTCGGGCCCGCACCCACTGACGTTTGCAAGGCCTTGAAAGCGCGATGCCTTTGCCCCAAGCACGCCAAACGAGTACACCGGATGCCCCGTTCGCACACAGGCGGGACGTTTCCTGGCGGCCTCGGTGAGCGCGCCCATCTGTGATGGCGTTTGGCGGATGTCGAAAGGTGAGCCCGCGCAGAAATCGAAGTTGAAGAGCGGCAACAGCAGCGTTCCTTCGGACCCCAGAGCCAGGAGAACGCTATCAATGACCTCATCGGCCTTTAAAAACACGCCGTGTCGCTTGTAAACCCGCTGCAAGAGTCCACTGATGTTGCTATGGAGCAGCAGCATGTCGCCACTTTCGACACCCGATGAGCGCCATGAATCGGCCAGCTGTTCTAAAAGTGTCATGCGGGCTTATGCAGTTTCGCGAGCAGATGCTGAGCATGCAACAGCGCAATGTCGATGTTTTTGCAAAAGTTTTCACGGCCGATCTCATCGAGCAGGCCAGAACGCTTGAAAGCAAGGAGCGGTTGCGCATGGACTCCAGAAAAGATCAGGTGCGTGTTCTCTTTTTTGCAGCGATGGGCGAGCTCGCGCAGGGCATGGATGGCCGTTGCGTCGACTGAGAGGACCTTTCTAATGCGGATAATGAGCACCGGAACTGGCTTCTCGAGGCCATTGATGGTGCTTTTAAAGGTGTCGATCATGCCAAAGAAGAAGGGTCCGTTGACCTCAAAAACCTCGACCCCCGCCGGCACTTGGCGCGTCTCGATGCTGTTGACGTCTTCACGCGTGTCATCCTCGTCGGCACGGAGCTCCGCCGTGATCATGCTGACGTTGGTAACCTCGGCCATGCGCTTGACAAAGAGGAAGGCCGCCAGCACGATTCCAACCTCCACAGCCACCGTCAAGTCGACAAATACCGTCAATAGAAACGTGATGAGAAGAACAAAGGAATCACTCGCGGAGCTACGCAAAATGGAGATAAAGTGCGACATTTCACTCATGTTGTAGCTGACGACGATCAGGACGCCCGCCAAGGCCGACAACGGTATCAAGGTCGCCACGGGAGCCAGTAAAAGCAGGAGGAGAAGCAACACGACCGCGTGAACCATGCCCGCTATCGGCGTTCGGGCCCCACTCTTCACGTTAGTGGCCGTACGAGCAATGGCACCCGTCGCCGGAATGCCGCCAAAAAACATACACGCAATGTTCGCAACCCCCTGCGCAATCAGCTCCGCATTGGGCCTGTGTTTGCCACCCATCATACCATCGGCCACCGTCGCCGACAGGAGGGATTCAATCGCCGCCAACAACGCTATCGTGAAGGCCGGCTTGAAGAGGTGCACATTGAAACTCAAGTCCGGTAACGACGGGTGCGGCAACACATTCGGCAACGCTCCAAAACGCGTCCCAATCGTCACAATGTCGAGATGCAAGAAACGCGCCGTCGCCGTCGCCACAATGATCCCCACCAACATTCCCGGAACTTTTGGGAAATAATGCCTCAGGAAAATGATCACCGCTATCGTCTCCAGCCCAATTGCCAGCGTCGGGAGGCTCAACGTTCCAAAATGCGTCACGTACATCTCCCACTTTTCCAAAAATTCGGCCGGCACTTGCCCCAACTTTAAACCAAAGAGGTCCGCTATTTGCGTCGAAAAAATCACCACCGCTATGCCCGTCGTAAACCCCGTCGTCACAGGAAATGGAATGAACTTTATCAGCCCACCAAACCGAAAAACACCAAACAAAATCAACAACACCCCC
>Ga0209417_1005324_pt1 | contig 14293 bp, 17 predicted proteins | sample RifGroF2_FD_184002 | JGI IMG/M metagenome (GOLD analysis project Ga0209417, IMG submission 184002) | Groundwater microbial communities from Rifle, Colorado, USA - Groundwater F2 (SPAdes) (version 2) | ecosystem: Environmental > Aquatic > Deep subsurface > Groundwater | place: Rifle, Colorado... | reverse complement strand
ATCTTAACGAACCGGTGATTGAAGAGGAAAAAGTATTTAATGAAAGTATTATAAAAAAAGCGACAGATCGCGGGACAAATAAATCCTTACTTCCTGAATGGAACAATTTAGAAGTACCAAATAATTATCAGTCTTACGGAAGTCTGATAACTTCAATGGGTGTTGATCTGGCTATCTCTAAAAAAGAAACTGCTGCCAATTCGGCGATTGCCATTTGGGGAATCAACGGAAAGCGGGAACGGATATTGCTTTGGCTTGATTTTGGCAGATGGTCGCCTGAAGAAACCAAGCAAAGAATTATTGAAGCCTATCATAGTTTTCATCCTGTAAAAATTAAAGTTGAAACTGTAGCGTTTCAGGATATGATGAGGCAAGAACTTGAAGCGGAAGATATTCCAGTTGAAGGATTCAAGACAACCGCAGGGCGTAAGTTTAATCCTGAAACTGGTATCGCTCATATTGCAATGTTGATGGAACAGGATAAAGTTATTATTCCTGCAGCTAAAGCTGATAAGGAAGGATTTGAGCGTGTGCGTCAGCTTTTATTTGAAATGTCAACTTATACTTATGATGCTCATGCCGGAGATGTCCTGATGGCTTCATGGTTTGCCCTTGATACTCTTCGTGATTTTGATAATAAGATGAGGGACAATCGTGGATTTTTTGCAACTGAAGCTATTGTCCAACAGTTAAAATCAGTCAGAGCTGCAACAAGGATTGTTCTTTTAGGATATAAACCACCTGTATATAGACGGGCAGTTAATTCTTTGGTCTATGTTTATGTTCCGGTTAATGCTGAAACTTACGAACCTTTCTTCTCTCCTGATGATAAGTTTTTTATTTTCTTTACAAGAGAACAAAAGTCAATCGCATATATTTTTAATAAGATTACTTCTGAAATTGTCGGTAAAGTTGAAGGAGATATTAACGCCCTAATGTGTTCAACTCTTCTTGAAAAGACAGGGTTCTTTTTTAACAAAGCCCAGATTGTGATTGAGCGTTCCGGCGAAGGGGATTCAATTTATATGGAACTTCTTAAAAGAAATTATCCAAACTTACTTTGTATGCAGCCTGATGAAAATGGATACCCAACGGTGAGGGAAGGGTTTAGGTTGTCAGCTTCAAACTTTCCTATAATTATAGATAACTTTAAGCAGGTGGTTGATGGGAACCATATTGAAATTCCTGATGATTCTTTAATCAATGAACTTTCCGAGCTTATTAAAGTTGAGAATGATAAACTTGTTATGTCATTTGGAACCGGTCAAAGATTAAGGACTGTAGCTACAGGCTTCTGGATTCTTGACAATTATGAAAACGGTGCTAAAAAATTATACAATGGAGGAGTGAAGATAAGAAAAAAGAAAAAAAGCTTGAATGTCCCTTATTTAAGTTTTAGATAAAAAATTATATAATAACTTAATTATGTCAGTAATAACCACTTACAAAAACAGAATGAAAGCAAGTCGCAATATTTGCGAATCTCATTGGGACCGTTCTATTGATAATTACAAACACTATCTGGGGAAATTAAATGTCGGGAATACCAATGAAAGCGATTATCCTTTTACTTCAAAGATGACAGTTCCTCTTTCATATGATTTAGTTGAAACAGTTCTTCCAAGAGTTATCGGTAAAGATCCAGAATTTACACCTGTCGCTATTGAACCGGCTGATGTTGCATTTGAAAATACAGCAAGGATTGCGATTGATATGGGATATAACAATCCAAAGTTAGAACTTCTTGGTGAGCCAATTTATCTCAAACTTGTTAAAGGTGTTAAAGAAAAACTGATTACAGGTAATGTTGTCTGGAGAGCTTTTTGGAGAAGGGAAACATCAAAGCAGGTTCAATACACAGCTTCTCTTGCAAGAACAGGTCATTCTGATGCGGATGTCCAGAAAGTTTTAGAAGCTGCTAAAGGAATCGGTGCAGAAAAAGAAGTGAGATACGGGAAGAAATTTGTTGATTCTCCATTCCTTGATGACTTTGATATTAAACATGTTCCATTCTTTCACTTCTTTCCGGATACTTCCTTTTCAGAACCGGGAAGGATGAGATATCAAATTGAGCGTTATTGGATGACACCTGAAGAATTGTTTGATGAAGCTGAAACTTTTGGTTATGACAAAACCGTAATGGAAGATATTGCTACTCTTGTAAAAAGTAAAAGTATCGGATTCACTTCAGAGATTGGTAAAGATTTTTTACAGGAATATAATGATCTGTTTGCAAATGTTGATGATCCTTCAATGTCAACGGATGATGATAAAATTCCTCTTTTAATTGTGGATAAAATGTGGGAGAACGGACAAACTGTTCATGTAATTGTTAATGAAAAATATGTTTTAACAGGTGAGAAAGGTATGGCTAATCCATACAATGTAAAGAAAAATCCATTCATATTTGGAAATGATGTCACGATTCCCCATTCATATTTCAATCGTGGTGAAATAGACGCGATCAAGAAACTGGAGGATGGAGTAACAGACATCTATAATATGAGGTTTGATAATTTAATTCAGTCAATGTTAAACTTCTGGTTGGTTAATCAGAACTTTGTTTCTGAAGGTGATGAGTTTTTACCGATTCCAAACACAATAACTTCAGTTACCGATATTGATCGTGCTGTAAAGATTATGTCAGGTAAAGATGTCACCGGAACTGCATATAAAGAAGCTGAAGATTTAATCTCACTTGTTCGCAGAATCAGTGGAACTGAAGATTATGTTAAGGGTGAAGAAGGTCAATCTCTTGGAGGTAGAACTTACGGAGGTATGAGATTGATTCAGGAAATGGCTAATGCAAGATTTATTGTCAAATCAAGATTATTTGAAAAGATGGCTCTTAAATCTCTTGGATACTTCATTCTTGAATTTTCTCGCCAATTTATAAATAAAGATAGAGTTGCAAGAATGATCGGTGAAACCGGTGATATTGAAGAGAAAACATTAAAAGCAGGTGATCTTAAAACTATTAAGGGATTTATGGATATAAAAGTAATTCCTAATTCTTCAATGGCTATAGATCAACAGGCTGAAGCCATGAAGATGAATGCTATCGCAGATAGATTTATTACACAGAAAGGTCCATTTGCAGGTATTCCTGAAGAAGTTTATGACAAGTTCTTGCTTAAACATTTATTAGCTTACGGAGTTACTGATGCTATTTATTGGGTTCGTGCAAGAAGAAAACAAAGAATGGAAATTCAAGCAGCTAAAGATAAGATGGTTGATGAAGCTAAAAAAAATCCACCTAAAGTTGAAGCTCCTCCTACAGATCCAAATGCACCGCCAGTTGCCCCAACTACAACTTCAGTTATGCAGAGTGACCAAGTTGCTGAACAACCTGCAGTATTGCCTCAAATATTAAATGCAGAGGCTCCTCCGGGAGTTCAACAAATACAATAATATGTTTAAAGGAATACTTGACGCTATCAAAGAAAAGTTCAGTCCAACAATCCATTCTCCTATTCCAATGGTTAAAGATATCGGAAGTGTCAAAGGAGCTATGGCTGCTACAGTTGCAACTCCTACTCCTACACCGGTCCAAGAGTTAAATAGTTATCAAGATTTTGAAAGAGTAGCTAATCCAATATTCAGGAAATATGATATTCCAAGACCAATCGGACATGGTATGTATGCAGGAGAAGGAAGGCTTGAAGGTCTTGGAGCTAAAAGAAATAATTTTTATAATATAAATGCTATTGATTCTGATCCTAATCAGGCTTTTGATTATAAAACTCCGGCTGAAGGAATAGAAGCTTATGCTAAATTAATGTCTGGGAAATATGAGCTTGGGGCTAAAGGAAGCGGAAAGTTTGACACAAGATATCTTCCGGCTTATGAGCTACGAAAAGATCCTGTTGCCATGATGAAAAAGATTCAAGAACTTGGTTATGCTTCACGACCTGATTATGCAGATTTTATTATGTCAACTCCTGAATGGAAAAGTTATTACGAAACTTACTATCAATAATCTGCTTGACATTTGATTAGTATATACTATATTATAAGTATGACAGCATATATAATATGGATACAAAACAGAATAAAATTCATCCTCTGGAACATAAAAAAACTTTTAAAGAAAGACTTCTCGCTTTTGGAAATATGGAAATACGAATGTCCAATTTGCCGGGAGTCAGATCAGTTCGCAGGTTCTTCTCCTCCATCTTTACACGATTGCCAGAAGTGTCAAAAGAAAGTAATTACACACCTTTACGAAAAGAAGATCCCGACTTGGAGGCTTCACATAGACGACATGACATCAGAGGAAGTGTTGAAGCGTTCACCAAAAGAATATGGAATGCCCTCCAAGAGTCACAGTCAATGGATGGACCATTACGAAAACACACCATACGAACAGGACAAGATGAGGAAGTTCAACGAAAACAAGAAGAGATTAACAAAAGAAGTATTCGGTTAAGAGATTTAAGTGAGGATGAAGGATGGTCTATAGATGTTGTTAAGATGCTCCAACAATGGGAAAACTTCTGTTATATGAATTTAAGATTTCCTGAATCAAGAAAAGAAAATGTTAGTCTTGACAGTTTTATTTCATATCAGAATGGAGCCTTATGGATTATTGAAGGATTACGGAAAGAAGTTTATAATGCTGTTGTAAGTTTAAAAAGACAGAATGAAAATAAACATAAATCCAAGTGACATCTGGGGAGATGCTAAAAAACGGGGTTCTATCAGAACTTATAATGAAGAAAATGTTTTTAATTTTTCTCAAGAAGAATTTGAAAAATGCAGGTTTAAGATGTCAAATCAAAATCTCCGGATGGCAGAATGCACAGTTCATATTAAAAGATTTGCTCATGGATTTAGGCTTCACCCACCTCATTTATGGCAAATAAGAGATGGTGTTTTATACCAGAAACTTAAAGGAAAGTTTATTAAATGGGTTCCTAATTTCTCAACAAATCTGACAAGGTTAGATCAGTCAAAGAATGAAGTTGATTAGCCCTTGACATTTTATAAGTAGTAGTTTAATATTTAATTATGGCTAAAGATAAACCAGCTTTCTTACAAAATATAGGAGATGATGCAGAAGAAAAAGATATTCTTTCAGTTCTTGAAGATGATCCAGCTCCATCAGATGACAAACCAGTTGATGAAAAACCTACAGATGAGAAGCCAGTTGACGAGAAACCGGTAGATGATAAACCAGTTGATGACAAACCGATTGATGAGAAACCTAAAGATGATAAACCAGTTGACGAGAAACCAGTAGATAAAAAGAAAATTGAAGAAAAACCTAAAGATGCTCCACTTATAATGGGTAAATATAAAACTCAAGAAGAGTTTGAAAAAGCTCATAATGAACTCCAGAGAGCTTTTTCTAAAATTCAGAATGAAGCTAAAAAAGCTGGACTTAATGCTGATCCTAAAAAGAATGATGAACTTGCTCCTTTTAAAAAGATGGCTGTAATTAAATCAACAATTCCTGATGTTCAAAAATATTACTTTAAGAACGATAAAGGTGAAGAAGTTCTTGATATTAATCTTTATATGAAAGATGCTTTTAATAATTTTGCTATTGCCATTCAACAGAATTTACTTGGTGGACCACTTTCTGCTGCAGTATTTTCTATGCTTGGTAAGGCTATTGGAGATGAACAAAGTTCGGCATTGGAAGAAAGTAACAGGGACCGGGAAGCTGTAAGTATTTGGACTGAAGTTCAAACTGCTTATCCAATATTAGGCACAGATAAAAGATTACAAGGAATATATGAGAGATCTATCTATGGTGAAAAAAGACGGAGGCAGATTGTTGCTCAAAATAATAAAACTGAAGATGTGCCTATGACTAAAGATGATTATATTAAGTTAGCCCAAGATGTAGTCGGAGGTCAACCAGCTTCGGTTATTCCTCAAAAAGAAGATCCTGTTGAAAAGGTAAAGAGTGATGTATCTTTAAAAGACGGTAAAGGAATGAATAGTATGGAAAAGGAAATCAATAGTGACATAGATGCAATGATGGCTACCAAGCGTAAATCTCTCTTCTAAACCGCCTCTTGACAAACTTCAATTTGTATTATCTAATATTAATGGATAGTTTGAAACTGTCCAAACTTAAGTAGTGTGATACCTTTTCACTTAAGGCTCCCACAAGGAACCCTTAAGGCAGAAGCTTACATAAAATAGTTAGGGGCGAAACTATCGTCATTATAATTTACTTATTTTTAATATGAGTAATATATCAGGAATACGGTCAACAGAGAATATAAACCAAGATCAACGGAAATTTGATGTTTCCGATAAGCTGTGGTTGGTTGACGCGGATTATGCCACTTTGGCATTTTTCGTTAGAAAGTTAAATAAGCAGAAAACGACTGATCCGGAATACAGATGGTTTGAAAAAACCAGTCCTTCTCGGTTTGACGCAGTCAATTATGCAACTGGCTATACCTCTGGAGCGACATCTTTTGTCGTAGATGATGGAACTAAATTCAGAATTGGTATGGTTATACAGGATGTAACGACTGGTGAGCAAATGAGAGTAACGGGTGTTTCAACAAACACTCTTACTGTTTCAAGAGGATGGGGAACCACATCTGCAGGAAGCTTACTGAATAATGATGTAATAGTCATTTTAGGTAATGCCAATGCGGAAGGTGCTGGAGTTCCAACAGCTCTAACTGCCACACCGGTGAAGAAAACGAACTTCACCCAGATCTTTAGAGAACCGATGTCACTGAAACTGAAGATGCTACGGAATTATATGCCGGTGCAAATGATTTATCCGGGCTTCGTAGAGAACATCTCCAGCTACACATGAAAGACATTGAAAGAGCATTCTTCTTTGGTGAACCTAAAGAAGATGTTGATGACACCTCTCAACCTATTCGGGCAACCGGTGGATTGAGGTATTGGATCTCAACTAATGTAGCTACCCAAGCGGAGCTTACAAACGCCGAGTTTGAGTCATGGATTAGTGATGTTTACAAAAAAGGCGGAGATAAAAAGATGGGGTTCCTATCGCCATTAATTGCGTCAGCAGTTAATTCTTGGGCTTTAGGTAAACTTCAGATGTTTCCAAAGGATAAAACTTACGGCATTGCTGTAACGAATTATCTGTCAATTCATGGTGAATTGAACTTTGTGGTTGAAAAACTGTTCTCGGAGAACGCAACCTACAATGGATACGCCTTTGCGGTAGATATGGAAAGAGTGGCTTATAGATACCTTGCCGGAAACGGTAAGAACCGCGACACGAAGCTATTGAAAAATAGACAGACTGCCGGATCTGATAAGATCGTGGAGGAATACTTGTCTGAAATTGGTTTCCAATTAATGACAGAGGACCGACATGGATTCTTAAAGGGTGTCACAAGTTACGCCTGACCTTAAGTAATTTAACCCAACTACTGTGCGAGTTGGTTAATAAGCACAGCGTAAGAGAACAGCCTCTCCACGAAACGGAGAGGCGTTTTTTGTGCTTGACATTTTAGTTTGCTTATACTATATTATAAATATGAAGGAGGTAAAAACATGAAATTTATTTCAAAGTATAAAGAACATAGATTGGTTCTTGTTCCTGATCGTCATATAAATGACCAGTATGGAAGAAGAACTCTCCAGAAAGGTATTACTGCACAATTCAGCAATAATGAATTTGAAACAGAAGATCCAAAAATGATTGAACTTATCAGGACAAATGAATGGTATGGGATTGATTTCAAAGCTGTCGGTGATAACCAACCGGTAAGTGAAGAAACAAAAGTCAAGATTGCTAAAGAAAATGAAAGTGCTGAAAATACTTTAACTGGGTGTCCTTATTGTCCGTTTAATGCCAAAACACAGTTTGGCTTAAGAAGTCACATCAGATTTGCTCATAAAGATAAAGTCGGAAAAGTAGCGTGAGTTGAAACACTTGACAAAAAATTATAGAATGATTACATGATTACAACTCTGCTTCCGATTTTACAGGCGACTTCAAGGAAATTAAAGGAGTCATCTACTGATACATCTTCTTTAAGAATAGGATATACTAATGATGCTATCCGTTATATTTTAAGTGTGTTTAGATGGGGATGGTCTAAAAAGAAAAAGGATTTAACTCTTGTAGCTTCAGATCAAGAATATGTTTTAACAACAGAAATTTCTGATTATTCAGTCATTAGAGGAATTTATGAAATCTATGACGGTGGGGATAAAATAACTCCTGTTCCTTACAATAATACAGATAGCGTTTCATCTTCAGATAATCAATATTTTTATCTTAAACCTGATGATATCACTCTTGGATTTACCAAAACTATTGCCGGAACTGAAGATATTGACATCTGGTATTATGCTGAATGGACTGATGTAGCAGATTCAACATCAACTCTTTCAATCAGTATTCCTGAATCAATGATTGAACTTATTGCTTTATATATTAAATATTTAATTCATGATGGTAAACGCCAAAGGTTTGATGCCCGGAATGCTTTACTTGACTTTAAACAGGCTCTTGACACCATAATCCCTCAACAGGCATCAGCTAAAATTAAAGACCAACCAAGACGGGTATATAATATGTTTTCATATCTTGGATTCAAAAGAACCTACAAAGTCTGACTTCTTATAAACTTGCCTAAAAAATTATATAATGTTTTATATGCCACAAGGTGCCGGATATTTTAACCAACGGATAGCTCCTACTCCAAAACTTCAGGTATGGAAACATGAAGGGTGGAAGCGGGGAGAAAATTCATTTTCCCAAGATAATGAAATTAGGGATGAAGAGTTTTATGATGGTCAAAATGTAGAAATTGTTGGAAAGGCATCAGTCAGTTTACCACGCAGGGGAAGAGAATTATTTGCAACACTTACTGAAACTTCATTTAATGGATGGGGAATTTATAAAGATCCAATTACTTCAACTAATTTAATGATTGTTTTATCAGGTGGAAAGCTTTATAAAATAACAACTGGTGGAGGAATAACTGAAATTGATCCTACTAAAACTTGGGATACAACTGCCAAGATGAGAGGAATTTTACTTCGTGGATATTATTACTTTGGAAATGCAGTTGACTACATGGCAAAAACTGATGGAACCACTGTAACCAGATGGACTGCAGTTACTCTTGCTACTTTAAACAGTGTTACATTAACCGGATCAGGAGCTACAGATTTATATTCTTATGGAATTACAGCAGTTACAGATGTTGGGGAAACAGAAATATCAAATAATATTGATGAATGGGGACCATCAGCTTTGAGTGCAACAAATTATTTTACAATAGTTTGGAATAGAAAGACTGATGCTTCAGTTCGTGGATATAATATTTACAGGTCAATTAACGGTGGAACTTACAGGCTTTTAAGCTTTTTAGATCAACAAACATCTGGAGCTACAATGAGTTATGTTGACAATGGAGTTGATTCATCTTCTCTTGTTTATGAAGCTCCAACATTCAATACCACAGGAGGAGTTAAAGGAAATATCTTTGATAAGTATGCCAATACTTTATTTGTTACCGGCAATCTTCAGGAGCCTGATACAGTATTTTATGGAGGAACCGGAGCAATGTGGGAAAGTTTTAACCCATCTGACAACGGTGGTTGGATTAAACCGGGAAGAGGAGATGGTGAAAAATGCACAGCTTTGATTGGTTTTGAAGATTTCTTAACAATCTTTAAAGAAAATTCTGTTTGGAAATTTATCTTTGGATCTGATGGCGGACCACAACTGGTTTCAGTTATTCCTCAATATGGAACATCTTCCCCTGATACTGTATGGAGATTTGAAAAAGATATCGCTTTCTTGGGAAGTGATGGAAGATACAGAATATTTGGATATGAACCTTCACAACTTGATGTTTTACGGACTACAGATTTTTCCAATCGTATTCAACCAAGACTTGATGCAATGGATTTATCCGATCCTACAAAAATAATTGGAGCTGTCTTTGAACAGAAATACATAGTTTGTGACGGAACTAATGCTTATCCATATGATAGACGGTATATTGCTTTCTTGGGTAAATGGACAAATCAGGATTTTGATAGATTTTTAGTTTGGGATAAAGGAACTGGGAAACAGAAATTATTTGGAATTGAAACCGGAACAGGAAAGATATACCAACTTTTAGTTGATAATGTTTACATTGACGATACTACTTCAATTCCATCATATATAAGATTTAAGAGAATAGACGGTGGAGAAGATACGGTATTAAAATATTTTTACTTTACCAAGTTTAAATTCTTAAATGGAAAGGGCGGTATTACAATCTCAACCTATAAAGACGGTGAAACTTTAGTTGATACGACCAATGTTAGTTTTGAATCAGGTGGAGGTATTGGAGAGTTTATGTTTGATGAAGCAATGTTTGATGAACAGGTTGTGTTAGTTGATACTGAAGATGTTCTTTCAATTATTAAGAAAATGCTTGAATTTGAAGCTTATTCAATCTTTCATAAAATCAGTGTGTCCGGAGATAATAATAATAAAGTTACTGTCCAAACAGCTAATGGAAAGTTTGAAGTTGAAGATGTTGATTATGAGCGAGATGAGTTTGTTATTGATTAGTTGCTTTTTCCATTTAAAAATTATCTAATATAATCATGGCAGATCTAAAATTTTTACCACATGGAGATAGACTCTTAAGCGGAAAATTACTCGCAGACATTACTTTTGATGCACTAACTGCCACAGTTAATAATCCTCCAACAGCTTCAAAGCTTCCTACATATTTTGAATTTGAATATGGATCAGATGACGCTGAAGTCGTTCGTATTATTGCAGTTTCAGGAAGCACAATAACAATGGAACGCGGTGTTAATTTAGGAGGAGTTGGAAAAGCTCATCAGCAAAATGATTTGTTTAAAGAAAAAATAACTAACTATGCTTGGAATAAAGTAGTTGATGCAATGGAAAGCGGATACTTGACTGAAGATACTTCTTATACTTTTGCTCAAGTATCAACATCATCTTTTAAGGTTACAGCTTCCGGAGTTGATAGAACAGGAATGTATTCAGCAGGGAGGAGAATAAGGCTCAATGGATCAATAATTGTTCACATTTCTTCATCAGCTTATGTTAATCCTGACACTACGGTTACTGTTCGTGAAACTACAGTCCCAGCTTCTATTACTTCAATAGAGTTGGAGATTGGAACTAAAGCAAATTTCTATGACCTTGATCTTGAACATAATGCTGTAGGAACTCATAAAGAAACTGCATTAGATTCAATGATTACGGGAACTGAAGCTCAAGGAGATATTATTTATCACAACGGAACTATTTGGACAAGACTTCCAAAAGGAACTGATGGACAAGTATTAACTCAAGCTTCAAATGTTCCTTCATGGGCTTCAACTTCAGGGATCCCAACAGGATCAATTATTCCTTTTGCTTCTTCTACAGCTCCAACTGGGTATTTAGTATGTAATGGAGCAACAGTATCTCAAGCAACTTACGCTGCCCTTTATGCTTTGATTGGTCATACTTACGGAGCTGATCCGGGTGGAGGAAACTTTATTCTTCCTAACCTTAAAGGTAAAGTTGTTGTAGGACTTAATGCTTCTGAAACCGAATTTGATGCAATGGCTGAAACAGGTGGAGAAAAAACCCATGTATTAACTGAAGCTGAATTAGCTCAACACACTCATATCCAGAATGCTCATACTCATGGATTTACAGATGCAACAGGAACAGGTGGAACAGCTTATCCAACTATTGCTGCTCATGGTGATGCGGTTGGATATAACCCAACAAGTGCAATAGCTAATGCGACTCCAACAAACCAAAATACTGGAAGTAACACCGCTCACAACAACTTGCAGCCATATATTACATTACAGTATATTATCAAAACTTAATTATGATAAAACCATTTGAAGGAAATTATCCGGTAACTCAAACATTCGGAGTTAATAAAGAAAGTTACTCCCGGTTTGGTCTTGAAGGTCATAACGGGATTGACTATGGACTTCCAATGAAAACAGACATTAGATCTCCCCATAAAGGTAAGGTAATAGAGGCAGCCTTTGATGCTACAGGATATGGTTTATACCTTAAAATTGAAAACGATAAAGAAGGATCTGTGTTAGCTCATCTTTCAGAACACTTCGTATCTATTGGAACTGAAGTAGGAGAAGGGGCTTTAATAGGGCGTTCTGGATCAACTGGTAACTCTACCGGTCCCCATCTTCATCATGGTTGGTATATGATTCCTCGCGACAGAAGTAATGGATTTAACGGATATAGGGATCAAACCGTTATATTAGAGGCTATCCTAATAAAATATGCTATATATTTCAGTTCCGGAATGACAAATGGGGATTGGAAACAGAAATATGACACCCTTAATCAGAGCTTCATAAAGCTACAAAAAGAATTAAAGGACTTCCAAGAAGAAACTACTGTTAAATTAGCGAACATTAAAAGTGAATCGGATAAAAGATTACAGGATTTTAAGAATCAGGTTATTATTTTAGCTCAAAAATATGCTTAAAAGAATAAATGTTCCTAAAAAATTAGTTAAAAAGATAAAATTAAAATATAATTATTTATGTGGTTATTGTAAAAGTATAAAAGATGAGAAGATGATGCCACTTCAAATTCATCATATTAACGATAATCCTTCTGATAATAGAGAAGACAATCTTATCCCTCTTTGTATTAGTTGTCACAGAAAGACACAGGTATATAAAGTAGAATTTAGACAATTCTTTATTTTAGGAACTCCAATAAAAGAATTAAAGACACAAATATATAAAGAAAAATATTGTGTTGGAAATTATTTTTTAGCTCAACTATGAATAACGCACCAATATTAACAGAAGATACGCGATTTAACTTGAAGTTTAATAATCTTTGGGCTATTGGAGTGATGCTTGTTATCTTAACTTTAGCTTTTTCTCAATTTAATTCCCGCCTTGATAGAATGGATGATAAACAAAATGTAATTATTGCCAATCAAACAGAATTAAAAGCTGAATTTAAAGATTGGAAAACACAAGCTGAAACCCGTCTTGGAACTGTTGAATCAAAACAGAATCAAGTTGTAACATTACTTAATCAACATTTATCAGTTAACATAAAATAATATGGTAAACAAAATAGGAGGCAGAAAATTCGTGATGGCGGTTTTAGGTATTACTCTATGTCTTATTTGGGCTGTTGCCAAACTTGAGAAAGAGTATTTAGTATTGGCTCTGGGATTTGTTTCTATTTACACAGTTGGAAATGTAACCCAGAAATTTAATGGAGAAACTAAAGAGTGAAAAGATAAAAAGACATATAGCAAATCTGCTTATCTTCACTGGTTTTTGGCATACTAAATTCTGGTGGAAAGGAGAAAGAAAACTTAATAAAAAATCTATAAAAACTTCATCACATCCTCAAGTGAATAAGCTACAATAGCTATTCCATTTCTTTGTTTTATTTGATTTAAAAATTCTTCTTGATATATAGATGGTTTATTTCCTTTCATTTTGACTTCTATTGCTATGAATTTACCATCATCAGTTAACCCAATAATATCAGAAACTCCTTTTAAGCCTATTGGAATATAACTACCATTAGGTTTTTTTATTCCTACACTATTATATTTCCAAGCAAATATCTTTTTATATTTAAGATATTGAATAATTGTATGTTGAATATCTGACTCTTTCATAGTATCGTTTTTACTTGAATTACAACTGAAACAAAGTAATTGTATATTATATATTGTATGTTTTCCATCTTTAACTATTGGAATAATATGATCTAATGTATAATTTTTTCTAATATCTTTAAAACAAATATTACATTGATATAATTGTTCTTTTAATATTCTTTTTATCTCTTTACCGTTAATTGTATTATCTATAACTGCATTTCTTCTTCTTGCTTCATTTTTACTTCTATATGCTTTAACCTTTTCTTTATTTTTATTTCTCCATCTTTTATTACAATCAATTACTTTATTATGATTTCTTAAATAATATTTTCTTCTTTGTAAAATTTTCTTAAGACGATATTTTTTGTAAACTTTTTTATCTTTAATTGTTCTACAAATTTTACAACTTGGATATAAGCCATCGGAGGTATTTTTGTCTTTGTTAAATTCGGTTCTTTTTTTAATTTTTTTACATTTAGAGCATGTTTTATCCATTGATAGATTATATCATGTATCTGATTATTTCGCCAATCTTCCATATTGAATAGCTTTTTTAACTTGTAACATAAAATCCTTTGCTGATTGCTTCCATGTATATTTTGCAGCAGTTTTAAGACCGTTTTCAATTAACTTCCTTCTTACAGTTAAATCATTAAGTAAAGCTCCAATATCACGAATTG
>Ga0209417_1005323_pt1 | contig 14294 bp, 12 predicted proteins | sample RifGroF2_FD_184002 | JGI IMG/M metagenome (GOLD analysis project Ga0209417, IMG submission 184002) | Groundwater microbial communities from Rifle, Colorado, USA - Groundwater F2 (SPAdes) (version 2) | ecosystem: Environmental > Aquatic > Deep subsurface > Groundwater | place: Rifle, Colorado... | reverse complement strand
TGGATCGGTATCTTCGCAAACAATCATCGCATCGTTACCGCCAAGCTCAAGACAAATTGGAGTTAAAGTTTTTGCAGCTTGCCCCATCAGATATTTCCCGACTGCGACAGAACCTGTAAAGAATAATTTATTAATTCCGCTATCAAGAAAAGCATCACCGGCTATTTTACCGGGCAGATTAATAAAATTAAAAATCCCGCCGGGAAGATTCGCAGAATTAACCGCTTCTTTCAAAGCCAAGCCGACCATCTGAGTTTCAGTTGCCGTTTTTAATATTACGGCATTGCCTGAAAGTAAACCAAGTATAACATCTGCTAATGGAATTGAGAATGGATAATTCCACGGAGCTATTATACCAACTACCCCGAAAGGAACTCTTACTATTTTACTTCTCTTGTTGATAAAAAAAATATTCCCGCCACTGAGTTTCTTATCTCGTAAAATTCTTCTTGCATTTTTACAGTAGTATGAAATCCCCATAGCAGCAGGTAGAACTTCCGTAGCTAATGCATCAATTCGTGTTTTACCATTGTCACGTGAAATTATCTCAGCAATTTTATCTGCATTATCAACTATATATTCACGAATCTTAAGAACATATTTAATCCTTTCTGTGAGTGAATATTCTTCCCATAATTTCTGCGCCATTGTTGCAAGTTGGATCTTCTCTTTTAATTCATCGATAGAATGAAGTTTAGAAAATCCTAAACTCACTCCGGTGGCAGGATTAAAATCTTCTGTTTGATTGTCCATTTTGCTCAATAATATTTTGAGGTTAATTAATTACTCTAATTTGGAATTTGTTAATGGTATCCTATCAATCACTTTATCTATCCCGTTAGAAATTGCATAATCGAGTGACGGATATATAATATCCGGACCATCGAGAGAATATCCTTCTTCACCTAACACTTGCGCTTTCCATAAAACTCTTCCGTCTTTTAGGGAAATTAAATAGTAGGTAAATTGACACGAAATTAGTGTTGCAGATTGGTACCAGGAATATATTCTTGAAACAGTGAAACCTTTTTTCCTGCTCACTTTATTTATTATGCCGATAATCATTGCATCGGTTGTATCCTCATCAACTGTGAAGCCAATATCAGTATCAAAAAAATAATTGAGATCAAGCCGCCTCAATTTCTCAATCGAATCAATTATTTTAGAAATAACTAAAGTATCTAAGATGATTATTGAATCAACTGGCGGTACAACGAATTTTGTATTTGGAAAATTTTGTTTTAATGAATTAAGAAAATGGTTGGTAGCAAAGAAAGTTCCGTTATCTGTTGTATCATCAGGTAGCAATGGCAATAAAGTTACTGACCGAATTTTATATTGATTAAGTTTGGGTGATACATATTCTGATAGGACTTGATTCCTGGGCTTTATAACCCTGTCGAGTAACTCATCGCAACCGGAAAAAAATATTATAAATAATAAAAGTGAAAGATGTGAAAATAGACATGTAACTTTGCGCTGATTCATATTCTTATAACTTGATCTGTAATTTTCTGATCGATGTCACTCAAAATTTGCATTAATTTTAATATGATGTCAATATATAAATCAATTTAGAAGAAGTTTAAGATTCTTCTTGTATTAGTAGTCAATTTTGAATATGATTTACTAAATTTGTTCCTCAAAATATCTATTATTAAAGGAAAGATTCATGGGAAGAATATTTGAAACAAGAAAGCATGTAATGTTTGCACGTTATGCGCGAATGTCCAAAGCATTTAACAGAATAAGAAAAGATATTGAAATTGCTGTTAAAGCCGCCGGTTCCGATCCGAAAGCAAATTCTAAACTTAGAATTGCAATCCAGAATGCAAAAAGCGTTAACATGCCAAAAGATAAAGTCGAAGCAGCTATCAAAAGAGCTTCGTCAAAAGATACAACCGGATATCAAGAAATAATATATGAAGGATATGCACCGTACGGGGTTGGAATTGTTGTAGAATGTGCAACTGATAATCCGACAAGAACAGTTGCAAATGTTCGTCATCATTTTAGAAAACACGAGGGCTCTCTTGGAACAACAGGATCAATCGCTTTTATGTTTGAACGCAAAGGATTGTTTAAGATCCCGAAAAATTCGGTTACCGATCTTGAGAATTTGGAATTAGAACTTATAGATTTTGGTCTTGATGAATTCTCTTACGACGACGAGTTCATTTACATCTATACACCGTTCCAGGAATATGGTACAATGCAGAAAGCTCTTGAGGAAAAAAATATTGAGATCAAAGCTACTGAGCTTCAGTTTGTACCGACCAACTATAAAGAAGTTACCGAAGAACAGCGCAAAGATATTAACGCACTGGTGGAAGCTCTGGAAGATGATGATGATGTTCAATCAGTTTATAACAATATGCAGTAATTTTATTATAGAAAAAAAATATTTATAATTCTCATTTTACAGTCCGGGGTGCTGTAGTCATCATTACAATCATCCATCCTTCTTTGGTCTTTTCCAAAACAGCAGATTCTAATAAACTTAAATCAATACTTTTCTGTTGTGTGCGAAAATTTACCGATACTTGATAGTACGACCATGCAATATCTCTATGAATTACTGTCCGGAACATTTGCGGTTTTCTTGTCATCGCGCCAATATTATGAAGAGTTTTAATTTGCTGGAGCATAAGAGGATAGTCGTAATCTTTTCCCTCATCAAGTAAAACGAAATTTGGAGATGCTAAACTCTGCAAAGTTGTTGAATCTACCACAGCAATAGCATTGCTAAAATTCGTTAGTGTAGTTTCAATCGCAGTTACATCATCTGCGGTCGGTGTACTTACTTCCTCATTCGATTTATCCTTGCATGAGTAAATTGATATAATAATAAATAATATAATTGTTAAACGTACTGCGACTTTATTCATAGTATCTCCAAAACATTTATTTATTTTTGTTCATAATTAGATAATACACTGTAAATGATACTCCAAAACCTATAAACCAGGCGTAATCATATAAAAATCTAACCGAAGGAACAATTAATCCTATTAATGCAACAAACACCCCTGCTATTAATGCATAGATTGCTTTTAGATTAAATCCATTTGTGAATTCATATTCGCCGTTTCTTCTATAGAGATCAATTACTATCAATTTCTTTTTCTTCACAAGAAAATAATCACAAATTAAAATTCCGGCAATTGGTCCCAAGAATCCTGAGTAACCGACAAGCCAACCAAATATGTAAGCACTATAGTCGGATAATAATTTCCACGGCATTATCATTATACCAAGAACAGCCGTCATTAATCCACCGCGTATAAAAGTTATTTTTTTTGGATAAAGATTCGCGAAATCGTTTGCAGGAGAAACAACATTTGCTGCAATATTTGTTGTTAATGTTGCTACCATTAATGCAAGTAATGATATAATGACAATTACTGGATTATTAAACTTTGTTAGAAGTATTACCGGATCCCAAATCGCTTCACCAAATATTACAACCGTTGCAGAAGTTACGGCAACACCTATAAAAGAATACAGCGCCATTGTTGGCGGTAATCCAATTGCTTGCCCAAGCATTTGTGCTTTTTGACTTTTAGCAAACCGGGAAAAATCCGGAATGTTTAATGAAAGAGTTGCCCAATATCCAACCATTCCGGTTAGTGCAGGGATAAAAAATTTCCAGAATTTTCCAACAGTTTGAAATTTACTTGGTTGACTTAAGATCGGTCCCCAACCTCCTCCCTGAACATAAGCCCAGATGAGAAGAGCAATTCCCACTACAAGAAGAAAAGGTGCACCAAGAGCTTCAAGCCATTTAATTGATTCCATTCCTTTAACAATGAAATATACATTCATAGCCCAGAAAATTAGAAACCCGGCTGCCGAGCTCAAATTCCAAGCAGCCCATTGCGGAAAGAGAACGCTTAGAAGTGAATTTAAAGCTTGCCCGCCAATCCATGTTTGAATTCCGAACCAGCCGCAAGCAACAATTGCACGCAGAAGAGCCGGAACATTTGAACCAAGTGTACCGAACGCAGCACGTGCAAGTACCGGGAATGGGATTCCATATTTTGTTCCTGCATGAGCATTAAGTATCATCGGAATAAGAACAATTACATTGCCGAGTGCGATTGTCATCAATGCCTGCCACCAATTCATTCCGCCTGCAATCAATCCGCTTGCAAGCATGTAAGTAGTGATACAAACACTCATTCCAATCCAAAGAGATGCAACGTTGTATGTTCCCCATGTGCGTTGATTTATTTTTGTTGGTGCTAAATCTTTATTAAATAATTTAGTGTCAATAAGACCGGAGAGATCAGTTTCTACTAAACCGCCGGAGGAAATTGTATCCATAGCAATTCCTTTATGAATAATTCAATTAAAATATCTATTAACCTTACGCAATATTGTAGAGCGAACAGCCCGCCTTGGCTCGCAAGGCGAGACAGGACTGTTTGCTCTACAAATTATCCACTTGTGCTTAGCAATTTGTTATGAAACTTTGTCGAACCAGATATCTAATTCCAGGCACTGCCGTAAGTATCTCTCTTAACAAAATTTCCTCTTCCGGCTTTACCAAGGAATTTTTTATTTTCTACAATCACTTCTCCTCGTGATATAACCAAATCAGCATCGCCCTTAACTTTCTTTCCTTCGAACATCGAGTAATCAACTCTCATGTGATGGGTCTTTGAAGAAATTGTATGTTCTTTCTGCGGATCCCAAATTACAATGTCTGCATCGGAGCCCGGTGCTATGGTTCCTTTGCGCGGATACATTCCAAATATTTTTGCCGGATTAGTAGAAGTAAGTTCAACCCATCTGTTAAGAGAAAGTCTTTTCTCATTAACCCCGCCCTGATAGATTAAGTGCATGCGATTTTCAAGTCCGGGTCCCCCATTAGGTATTTTTGTGAAATCACCTTTTCCCAAATCTTTCTGACCGATAAAATTGAACGGGCAATGATCGGTTGATACAACTTGTAGATTATTCTGCTGCAATCCGGCCCACAATTTTTCTTGATTCCATTTTTCTCTTACAGGCGGAGAAAAAACATATTTCGCACCTTCAAAATCCGGTTTGGCAATGTCTTCAACTGAAAGATATAAGTACTGCGGACAGGTTTCGGCAAAAACGCGTTGACCCTTATCTCTTGCGTCACTTACTTTCAATAGTGCATCATTACATGTGAGGTGAACAATATAAATTGGAGTTCCCGCCATCTCAGCCAAAGCTATTGCTCTGTTTGTTGATTCACCTTCCGCTGCGGACGGCTTAATGCATGGTATAACGGAGAGAGATTTCCTCTTGCAACAGTCTCCTTTACGATATGATCTATCACCATTCCATTTTCTGCATGCATGCAAACTAATCCACCGTTCTTCGAAGTTTGTTTCAATGCTTTGAAAATTGTTGCATCGTCCACCATCAAAACATTTGGGTAAGCCAAAAACAGTTTAAAACTTGTAACGCCTTCTTTGACCATATCATCCATTTCACTAATTCTTTCATCGGGCAAATCGGTAATTATCATGTGAAAACTATAATCAATAGTTGCTTTGCCTTCAGCTTTCTTCCGCCAAATATCTAATCCTTCGCGCATACTTTTTCCTTTCGGTTGTATCGCGAAATCAATTAATGAAGTTGTGCCGCCAAAAGCCGCTGCAATAGTTCCAGTTTCAAAATCATCACTTGAAGTTGTTCCGCCGAAGGGCATATCAAGATGTGTGTGAACATCAATCCCCCCAGGAATAACATACTTCCCTTTTGCATCAATGATTTTATCTGCTGGAATGTCGAGTGATAAACCAATTGTTTTGATTTTATCCTTCTCGATAAAAATATCCGCTGTGTAATCTTGCCCAGCAGTAATGATGCGACCGTTTTTAATTAGTAATGACATTGTTTCTCCTTTAGTCGGGCTTTCAGCGATCGGCTCTCAGCTTTCAGCATTAAGGACAACTGAAAGTCGACGTAGTTAGCCACAACATAATTTATTCCTTTAATTTTTTTATTAGTCCACTTAACATTTTTTTAATTTCAACTATCTTCAGATTTATGCTTTCATAATCTTCCATAGATAAAAACTTTAATTCATTCCCAAGTATCAGAAGATATTCTACTTCACAGGCAGAACCGAACGCAATTTGAATGAATCTTCTGAAATCTGCGTCGGAGCCTCTTCCACATCCCTCCGAAATATTTGTTGGGATCGAAGCACTTGCTCTACGAATTTGGCTAGTTAATCCATACATTTCTTCTTTTGGAAATGCTGCAGTCAGATAATAAATTTCCAAAGCAACTTTATGAGATAACTCCCACACTTTAAGATTTCTAAAATCTTTCATTCTTCCCCTTTTATTTATACTTATCATTTCTGACCGCTGAACGCTGACAGCTGTATGCTTCAGTGAATTTCAATTCCGTGCTTATGCTGAAACTCAGCAAGGTTTTCCCAGGTCATGGGTTTTCCGCTTTTTTTAAATTCAGTTGTTAATTGGTTCCAAGTTTTTGACGCTGAACCGTCATCAATTCTAACCATGGAGATACAATTTTCAACAGGACAAACTAACGAACACAATGCGCAGCCGACACAATCTTTTTCTCTGACTTCCGTTTTGTTATGACCATTAACCGGAGTAAGGTCAATGCACTGATGAGCAGCATCCTCGCAAGCGATGTAACACAGATTGCAATGAATACATTTTTGCTGATCTATTCTAGCAATCGTTCTGTTGAGAAGATCAAAATTTCCAAAATCATTTACACACTGAAGAGATTTACCTCTAATCTGATCGAGCGAAGTAAATCCTTTTGATTCCATCCAGTTAGTCATTCCTTCGATCATATCATTTACAATTCTAAATCCGTAATGCATTACAGCAGTACAAACTTGAACACTTGATGCGCCGAGCAAAATAAATTCTACAGCATCACGCCAATTACTTACACCGCCAATTCCGGAGATTGGTAAATTAACTTCGGGATCAATTGCAACTTGAGAGAGCAGATGAAGCGCAATTGGTTTTACAGCCGGACCTGCATAACCTCCATGCCCTCCCAAACCACCAACATTTGGTTTTAATTCAAATGTATCAAGGTTGATTCCGATAATACTATTAATTGTATTGATAAGTGAAATTGCCTCCGCTCCCGCAGCTTTTGCTGCTCTTGCAGGAAGTTGTATGTTGCTAATGTTCGGAGTGAGTTTCACGATAACCGGAATTGTTGAAACTTCTGTTACCCATTCGGTTATCATTTTACAATATTCCGGGACTTGACCAACTGCAGCACCCATACCGCGTTCACTCATCCCATGCGGACAACCATAATTTAATTCTATTCCATCACAGCCGGTGTCAATTGTTCGTTTCACTATCTCATGCCAGGTTTCTCTTTTCGATTCGACCATTAAGGAAACAACAACTGCGCGATCCGGCCAAAGTTTTTTTGTTTCAGCGATTTCTCTAAGATTAACTTCTATTGGTCTGTCACTAATTAATTCAATATTGTTCAAACCAAAAATTTTCTGTCCGTTGTAATCTAATCCTCCATAACGGTTGAATACATTCATTACAGGTTCGCCAATCGTTTTCCAAACTGTCCCTCCCCATCCTTGTTCAAAAGCTTTACAATTTTGATAGGCAGAATTTGATGGTGGAGCTGATGCAAGCCAGAAAGGATTTGGTGATTTTATTCCTGCGCAATTAATTGAAAGATCAACCATAAATTATTTTCCTCCTTTTGGTAATGATAAATATTTATCAATACCATGAGCGGCTCGTTTGCCATCGTGAGCTGCATTTACAACTTCTTTTCCCCCGTTAATGCAATCACCGCCGGCAAATATTTTTGGATTTGTAGTTTGATATGTAATCTGATCAACAACAACACAGCCTTCATCATCAAGTGTTAATTTTGTAATTGAGCTCAAGAAACTTGATTTGGTTTCTTGTCCGATAGCTTTTATAATCATATCAACCGGAATAGCAAATTCCGATCCGGGAATAGGAACAGATTTTCTTCTTCCCCACTTATCAGGTTCACCGAGTTTCATTTTTAAGCATTCAATACCTTCAACAAAATCATTACCAATAATTCGTTTAGGAGAAGTAAGAAAATGAAAAACAATTCCGTCTCTCTTAGCAAGTTCATATTCAAATTCATAAGCAGACATTTCAACATCACTTCTTCTATAAATTATATACACCTGATCTGCACCTAATCGTTTAGCTTCTGTCGCTGCATCTATTGATGTATTACCCGCACCAATTACAGCAACTCTTTTACCAACATGAACATCTTTCCAATTTTCTGTTTTTACTTTTTCTATGAAGTCAAGTGCGCCAACAACTCCGGATAATTCTTCGCCGGGTATTGAGAGTTGAGGACTTTCGCCTAAACCGACTCCGAGAAAAAGCGCATCATGTTTTTTTAAGAGGTCATCCACTTTTAATGTTTTACCAATCATAATTTCAGTTTTAAGATCAACACCGAAACTTTTGACTAATTCAACTTCTTTCAGACTATCTTCCCTTCTCATTTTATAAGGTGCGATGCCCCAAGTATTTAATCCGCCGGGAATTTTGTTCGCTTCATAAATAGTTACTTCATAACCCATCAGTGAAAGTTCAGCACTACAAGCTAATCCGGCAGGACCGGAACCAACTACACCGACTGATTTCCCATTCTTAGGTGATTTATGAAAGAGCACGGGCATACCTTTTTCAAAATAATTTTCGATTGCATAGCGCTGAAGTCTTCCAATCTGAATCGGTTTTTCTCCTTTATCATTATAGACACAAGCTCCCTCACATAACACATCAACCGGACAAGCTTTTGCACAAGTAAGCGGAACCCAATTAGATTCATAAATTGTTTTTGCAGAGCCGAGAAGATTCCCCGTTGAAATCTTTTTTATAAAAGTTGAAATATCAATGTGTGTCGGACATGCTTTCATACAAGGAGAATCATAACAATAGAGGCAGCGGTTCGCTTCTGTAACAGCAGAGTTTTGTGTAAAGGGCGGGTGTAAATCTGAAAAATTTTTCTCGTATTGTTCAGTCGGAAGTTTCAGAGCAATATTCTTCATAAACATATTCCAATCTAAGGTTGAAAAAGAACAACTATGCTTTTAATGCATCATCAGCTATTGAAAGACATTCATCAAGTTTATCAACAGCAAAATCTATTTCTTCTTTTGTGATGATCAATGGCGGCGCGATTACAAAATGACTCATCCACGATTGGACATAAACTCCGCGCTTCATCATCTCTGCAGAAATCTTATCAACGAGCAACGGCTTTCCGCTAACTTTATCTTCCTTAGTATTGAACGGTTCTTTCGTAATCTGATTTTTGACCAACTCGACAGCGTAAAAAAGTCCAATTCCACGAACATCGCCAATTGAAGGATGTTTTGATTTCAGAGCATTCAATTTTTTGTTTAGATGATTTCCAATCTCCACAGCACGTTCAATTAATTTTTTATTTCTCAACTCATTGATGGCTGCAATTGCGGGTGCAAGCGTTAACGGATGTGCTTCATATGTATGTCCGTGAGCAAAGTAATGATCATTAAAGTAATCGGCTATTTTCATAGTGGTTGCAGTTAATCCGAGAGGTACATAAGCTGAAGTAATTCCTTTTGCGGTAGTTAGAATATCCGGCTGAACATTCCAATGATCAACAGCAAACCACTTTCCGGTTCTGCCCCATCCGCTCATTACTTCATCAGCAATTAACAAAACATTATTATCATCACAAATCTTTCGTAATCTCGGTAGATATTCTTTAGGCGGAATTAATATTCCATTTGTTCCAACAACAGGTTCAAGAATAATTGCAGCTACATTACCTTCATTCTTAATCATGTGTTCGATGTAATTTGCACACGCAATTTCACAGTCCGGATAAGAATGATTAAGCGGACAACGATAGCAGTTACATTCAGGAGCAAAAATTACGCCGTCAATTTTTCCGGACGGTTCAACTGCCCATCGTCTTGGGTCTCCCGTTGCTGCAATTGATGCCGCAGTTGATCCATGATATGAATTATAACGAGAAATTATTTTGTATTTACCCGTGTACATTCTAGCAATTTTTATCGCAGCTTCATTTGCTTCGGTACCTGATGTTGAGAAATAAAATTTCTCTAATCCTTTTGGTAAAACTTCCAATAATAATTTGCTTAGTTCGGCGCGTACTTCTGTAGCGAATCCAGGCGCAGCATATGCAAGTTTTCTTGCTTGTTCTTCAATTGCTTTAATTACTGCTTGATTCTTATGTCCTAATGTAACACACATAAGTTGCGATGAAAGATCGAGATATTTTTTGCCGGAAGCATCTGTGAAGTAACATCCTTCCGCATCAACAATTTGGAGTGGAGTCCAATTTTTTTGAAATCTCCACGTGCCGTAAGTATGCTTTGCAGTAATTGCTACAACTTCTTCTGGAGTCAATTTTTATTTCCTTATAGAATTACAAAATATTTTATCTATCTATTTCTGTAGATCTGTTATCGCTCCGTATGATTCAGGTCGTCTATCTCGGTAGAACTGCCAGACATTTCTTACTTCAAGAATTTCATCCAGGTTAAGATCAGCTACAACTAATTCGTCTTTGTCTCTGCTCGCTTGTGCAATTATTTTACCACGCGGAGTGCAGAAATAACTTTTGCCGTAAAATTCACCGATGTTCCAAGGAGCTTCAGTTCCAACACGGTTTATTGCCCCAACAAAATATCCATTTGCAACTGCATGAGCAGGTTGTTCAAGTTCCCATAAATATTCCGAAAGTCCGGCTACTGTGGCTGAAGGATTAAAAATAATTTCGGCACCATTCAAACCGAGAATTCTAGCACCTTCGGGAAAGTGGCGATCGTAACAAATATAAACGCCGATATCAGCAAATGCAGTTTTGAAAACCGGAAAACCAAGATTACCCGGTTTGAAATAAAACTTCTCCCAAAATCCGGGATCGCAGTGAGGAATATGATGCTTCCGGTATTTACCAAGATATTTTCCATCTGCATCAATAACTGCAGCAGTGTTATAATAAACACCTTTGATTTCCTCTTCATAAATTGGGACAACAATTACCATAGAATATTTATTAGCAATTTCTTGCATAAGTTTTGTTGTTGGACCATCCGGAATATTTTCAACAAGCGAATACCATTTTGTTTTTTGTTCAGCGCAAAAATATGGACCGTAAAATAATTCCTGCATACAGAGAATTTGTACACCTTTTTTAGCAGCTTGTTCAATCATTTCTAAATGTTTTTCAATCATTGATTGTTTTACTTTTTCAATCGGTTGTTCGGCAGACATTGAAAGAGTTGCTTGAATCAAACCCCCACGGACTGTTCGTGCCATATTTTTACCTTTGTATTTTTATAATTCTAAATTCTCAATTTGCAATTCTCAATTGCTTCTCTCAACTCATCCAGTTTATTTGCGACTCCGGATTCCATTTGACTGTAGTTTTTTTCAACTTAGTCCAAAATTCAATCGAACTCTTTCCCGTTATATCGCAAGTACCGAATTTCGATTCGTTCCATCCGCCAAAAGAGAAAGGTTCTCTCGGAACAGGGACACCGATGTTTACACCGATCATTCCCGCACTAGCACGTTCGCTGATATATCTTGCCATTCCGCCGCTTTGTGTAAACACTGAAGCTGCATTTCCATATAATGAACTTTGTTGAATTGATAATGCCTTATCAACATTATCAGCTCTTATGATTGCAAGCACGGGTCCAAAAACTTCTTCTTTTGCTATTCGCATTTCGGGTCTTACATAATCAATAACAGTCGGTCCAACATAAAAACCATTTTCCTTACCGGGTACTTTGTAATTCCTGCCATCAAGAAGAACTTTAGCGCCATCTCTCTCTGCTTCGGTAATATAATTTTCAATTCTCTCTTTGAAATTACAGCACCAAGGTTTTTACCCGGAATAATTTTTTTTGATTCTTCCACAAGTTGATTAATTATATTATCAACAGATCCGACTGCAACCATTGCTGATGCAGCCATACAACGCTGACCTGCACACCCCGACATTGAGGCAGCAACATTTGATGCTGTCATACCAACATTAGCATCCGGTAAAACTATTAAATGATTTTTAGCTCCTCCGAGTGTTAATGCTCTTTTTAAATTTGACGTAGAACGAGTATAAACAATCTTTGCAACTTTAGTTGATCCGACAAATGATACCGCTTGAATTCCGGGATGATCACAAATTGCTTCGACAACTTCTTTGGCGCCATGAACTACATTGAATACACCATCGGGCAATCCGGCTTCTTTTAAAAGATCAGCAATTTTGTTTGCACTTATCGGAACGAGCTCTGATGGTTTTAGAATCATACAATTTCCTAAAACAAGTGCATTAGGAATTGTCCAATTTGGAACCATATTAGGAAAATTGAAAGGGGTAATACAAGCAACAACTCCAACTGGAAATCGTTCAGCTCTGCACTCAACTCCTTTGCTTACTTCCATAACTTCACCGGCTGCCAGTTGCTCAAGTGAGCAGGCGAATTCAGTTACCTCAATACTTTTTTCTATCTCAGCAATACTTTCCGAGATAGTCTTACCATTTTCTTCATGAATTAATTCAGCAAGTTCATTTAGATTTTTTTCTAAAAGAGTTTTGTATTTATAAAAAATTTGTGCGCGCTCTTTAATTGGCTTAGCAGACCAAGTTGGAAATGCTTTTTGAGCAGCAACCACAGCCAGATTGATAGCATCCATTCCGGAAATCGGGACAGTTGAAATTACTGATCCATCAATTGGTGAAACAACGTCAGTTCTTTTTTCTTCACCATTAATGGATTTACCATCAATGTAATTATTTAAGGCAGCGTACTTCATGAAGCCCTCTTAAAGTTTTGTGGAATTTTTCTCTCTTACATTAAGAAAATAGAGATTATTAATGAAGAAAGAAAGATTTTTTTAACAGGTATGCTAAATAGAAATGTTCAATAATGAATCAGCAAATTAAAATCGAGTATTAAGACCTACGTAAATGCGGGAATAAGTTGTTCTAGTTTGAAATGTTCCCTCATAACTAAGAGTAAAAAAACTATTATAAAACAACCTCCATGATAAATCCAAATTTCCAATATTCTGAACCAGGTTTTGCGAACTGTTGAGGAATTGATAATTAACTCTTTTGAATCCAAATCCAAAATTCATTACGCCATTAAACAAATCCTTGTTCATCGAGGCGCTGTAATAATCCCCGTTCATATAACCGGATTCAATCTTATTGTAATTCAAATAAAACGATGACAGAATTAGAGGAAGTTGAATATAACTTAAGCTGATTCCGTAATTTCTTGATGGCTGGGGATCGTCTTTGCTAAAACGGTATCCGTAATTAAATCCCAACCAAATGTAATTTAACGGTCGAAGACCTATTCGTAATCCCAATCCTTGCCTTGTGGCGGATTCAAGGACGCTGTCGGCAAAACTTTTAAATGTTTCGTAGTAGATAACATTTTTGCGTGCATCATAAGATGCGCTTAAGTTAAGCCAGTTGTTCAACGAGTAGTAACCCGATAAGAACAAACTTGTAATGTCAAAAGATGATTCTTCAACTCCGTTTTTTCTTTTATACAAATCCACTTCCGAGGAGGCAAAAATTCCCAAGCTTTGCGTTAAATTATTATTATGCTGGAAATACAAAAATCTTCTATCGGTTTTAAAATCATTTGTCTGTTGAAATATTCCAATTGTATTTTGCATTGTTATACTTCCTAAAGAATCGCTCCTAAATAGATAACCGCCATACTCAAACATTTTAATATTAAATCCATAATCCATAAAGTTTGGTCTGGAACCCGCAACAACTCCAATTACAAACTTGCTGAATGACGTTTCTAATTGCAGTCCGTCAATAGCACCAAGACTGGAAGTTCTAATATTAATTTTTCTTCCGAGAGTAATTTTTGTTTTATTGCTGAAATTATAACTTAGGGCAAGATCATAAATTTTCAGAGCTTCGCCGATATTTATTTGAGTATAGTTCCATCTATCCGCCCTGTATGAAAAATTAATATAACTTGTAAATGATAATGGGGACCTGAAAAGCGAATCTGCATCCATAGAAAACGAATAACGCCAATTCTGAAAATCGGGTGACCCGTTGGAATTAGATAAATTCGAATATGATGAGATGGATAAATTGCCCCTGATCTTTTTAGTATAATAAGGTGTTACCGTTCTTGGTACATCTGTATCTTCAACAACTGTTTTTGGTAAGGAATTTTCCTTATCATTTTTTTCTGGAACCGGTTTTGCAGTTTCCGC
>Ga0209417_1005322_pt1 | contig 14296 bp, 14 predicted proteins | sample RifGroF2_FD_184002 | JGI IMG/M metagenome (GOLD analysis project Ga0209417, IMG submission 184002) | Groundwater microbial communities from Rifle, Colorado, USA - Groundwater F2 (SPAdes) (version 2) | ecosystem: Environmental > Aquatic > Deep subsurface > Groundwater | place: Rifle, Colorado... | reverse complement strand
CCACTTAGTCATATTTTTAATATTTTATTCCTTAAAAACCTTTGACATATCACCATATTTCTCTATATAATTAGCCTAATCATCAGGAAGAATACGACCCTGTATCTAAGTGATATTGAGCAACGCCTTCCGACTATTTTCTCTCAAGTTTTGATTTCTCTCGATAAAGGAATATTTTGTATACCCAAAACTTGTTCAGAAGTGAAGATTCTGAGTATCTATTAGGGATAATAATGTTCTTAAGTTTCCCTTTCTTCTGCAAAAATTCATACAAACAGTAAAAATCCCCGTCCCCAGACACAAAAACGGCTTCATCATACTCATTTAGCTTTAGGCATGATGCATATAGAACTATTTCTGCGTCTATATTTCCTTTGGCTTTTCCATCATGATCTATTACTGTTGGCTTGAAGACCAATTCATATCCGAAATTTCTAAAAGAGTCATACATCTTCTTATTTTGTGGGATATAACCAATAAACAGAAAAGCTTTAGTTACTCTAAATTTATCAGATAAATATCTATAGAATTTCTTCATATCTAATTTCCATCCTTTATACACAACCATACCCTTCTTCTTGATATTTAAAGAGGTCCCAAGATTGAGGTTTTGGCTATCAATAAAGGCATATATGTTTTGCTTTTGTTTATTCCACATGGTTACCTTCTATTTTACAGAAGGAATATTACATTTCTATGAAATGCATAAAGCGCAATTATTTACATCTATTTGTGCGATTTTCATACTTGATATAGAATATTATTTATATGGATACAACAAAGATAAAACAAATTCTGAAAGATAATTTATACGCAACCCTATCTACCTCAACTCCAGAAGGTGATCCATGGATCTCAAATATCTACTTCGTATACGATAGCGATTACAATTTTTACTGGTATTCACCCAAAGACTCCATACATTCTAAAACGATAAAAGACAATCCTAGCGTAGCATTATGTATATTTGATTCTCACGAAGTTGAAAATGTTGAAGCTATATATATAAAAGGAAAGGCTTGTGAAGTAACAGATGCAAAAGAATTAGCAAAAGGACTACTACTCTACGGAAAGAAGATGTTGGATACCAAATTTGTTACCGGTAAAAAAGCATATATAGAATTTGTTAACAACCTAAAAGATTTTGAAGGCCAATCACCAATTAGAATGTACAAAGTTATTCCAGAAAAGATGTGGAAACTAGCACCAAGCCAGATATACCATGATAAATATGTAGATAGTCGAATTGAGATTCCATTAATCGAACTGAAATAAGTACTATTTCTTACCTTTTTGTACTATATATAGATGTTTCAACTCCTCTATCGTAGTAGCCTCCTCAGAAGTCTTATCCCTACTCCATTCTACGAGCCTTGGGAACCTCAAAGAAAGCCCTCCTCCAATGTTTAAATCTGCCCTAATATTTTGTGTAATCTCATCCGCTTCTACAGAAAATACAATCTTAGGATCAACCCAGACATCTGGAGCTAATACATCGTTCACCTCTACGTTTTTAGGTTTCTTGTTTACAATATCCTCTTGAAATCCTTCGAGTGCAGTTTTCAACTGTTCATCACTAAAACCAGTACCTACCTTACAGATAGCCTCATATATATCTAACTCAGGATTATAGAGAGCACCCAATACAGCGCCCATCCCTAGCTTACTTCGCTTTCCAGACCCATTGTAGAAGCCCACTGCCACTAAATCGATTGTGTCTACTAGATCTTTTTGCATAGATTTCTTCAATTTTATCCATTCGAAGTTTCTAGCACCAGGATAGTATGGTCCTTTAAGCTGTTTTACAATAATACCTTCAAGCTTCTTACCTACGTTTTCATCAAATATCTGTTGCAAATCCTCAATACCTTTTACAAGCGTAGTCTTGCAAACCCCTATACCCCTGTGGGTATCAGAAAACTCTCGCTCTAACTTCTCAATTCTCATATTCGTATCTACTTCTGATATATCCTCCCCATTTAAATACAAAAGATCGAAGGTTTGAGCTTTAACAGGAATATCAGCTTGCATTCCCTCTACCCCATATTTTCTTCTCCTCTGCATAGTCTCTTGGTAACTTAAAAACGTATTCTCCTTGTAGTTCCACCCTAATACCTCAGAATCCAATACAAATGATTCTTGTTTGAATTCCATTGCAGCATCAACAATTTCAGGGAACATATCAGTGACATCTTCCAAATTCCTGGTAAACAATCTCACCTCATATTCCTTTGTTTTCGACTCAAAAAGCCCGCTCTGAGATGGCTTCTCCGTAAAGATTTCCCACACCATCCTCTCTTCGTACCTTGAATCATTCTTCTTAAATTTATGAATCTGACATCTCAATCCATCAAATTTTGGTTGAATTAAGAATTCATCTCCAAATCTTTCGATAACTTCTTCGAATGATCCTACTCTCTCAACTAACCTAGATAGCACAGGGACTCCTGAAGTAATATGTAAATCTAGGATCTTTTCATCAGCTCCATCTCGAACCTTCATTATGAGGGAACATATATATCCTAAGTCTGCACTTACACCATATGACCTATTAAGTCTCTCTCTTAAACTCTTATCTCCATTTAATACAAAGGAGAAAGCATCTAATACTGTTTTAGAATTTAGACCCATTCTTAATTCGCCACAGATAATTCTACTTAGGTACTTAGCTTCAAGGGGATTCATAATCTGAAGCAAACCCATTACTAAAGCCTTTTTCTTTTCTACAGAGCCAGTTCCAGACGCATTCATTATCTCCCACAATCGGTTGTATATCTCTTCTAAAGCGATATCTTCTGACTTAAATCCTAGTTCATTTGAAAGGAATTCCGCCGCATCTCCAATATCTCCAAGCTCTGTTCGCTTCTTTTGCATATCAAACTTTCGCCCTTTCAACTTACACAGAGCATCAAAAAGAGAGGTTAGGCTTTTTTCAGAAAAGTTGAATTCACTAACTACGAAGAATGGAGCTAATCTACCTTGTACCAAGTAAGCTACAATCTGAGCATCCTTGCTATCAAGGCTTTTCAAGAATTCTGACAGTATTCCAGTCATATCATTTCTTGAATCAGTTACTTCTAATTGTTGAAAAACCTCACATACTTTTTTGAATGTTACTCTTTCCATATTACCTCCCTATGTATTTGTAAAACGTTGATTTAGTGCTACCTTTCTGTGATATGTACTTCTCTTTTGCAAGTACATCCATGTCTCTTCTTAGCGTTCTTGAGGATACATCTGGAGCTAAAGCTTGAAGATCCTTAGGAGTTACAATCCCCTTCTCTTTTACAACCTTGAGGATATTAACCTGCCTCGCATTTAACCCTAAAATCTTTTCTTCGGTTTCAATCTCTTTCTCTTCAATTTTTACCTCTGGTTTTTGTTCTTTTTTCTTTGCTGTACTTTCTTTACTCAATGGGGCATCGGGTGTTTCTTGGTGTGTAAGTTTTGTTATCAAAAATGCGCCTAAAAAAAATCCTCCAAGAGTTAGTATTGTACTCAATACATGATTTTCCTTTTTGGGAGTATTTGCCATATAGTTATCCACATGGGGCTTAAATTTATTCTCTGTTACAATTATACATGCCTATTTCAATTCGGACAAATCCTTCCCGATACTGTCGTGAACTTCTAGGGTAGTTTCTAAGGCTGCAGCACTTCGCAATATATCACAAGCCTTGTCCTTAAACTCCTCTACCCTGTTTTCTTTGACTTCGAATACAAATTCGTCGTGGATCTGAAGTAATATATATGCTTCTCCGTCAAATTCTTTTTCAATTAACTCATTGAGCCTTACCATACCTAGCTTCATAATGTCTGCTTCTGTACCTTGTATTGGCATATTTACAGCTTCCCTTAGCGCTGCTCTCCTTGCAGTAATATTGTGTGATTTAACAGCAGCTATTCTTCTTGTAGTTCCAAGCATGCTTTGCACATATCCCCTCTTGTATGCTTCCTTTTCGAGTATTCGAATGTAATTTTCAACTCCGGCATAATGTTCAAAGTAATTTCTAATGTATTCAGATGCTTTCTGGGCATCAATATTTAGTAGTCTTGCTAAGCCAAATGATGTTTGTCCGAAAAGGATTGCGAAGTTAACTGTCTTACCCACCCCTCTCTCTGCTTTCGTGACATCCTCTATCTCTTTTTCCAATATTCTTGCGGCTGTAGCTTTGTGTATATCCAACCCATCTGTGAAGTCCTTTATGAGCAAGTCATCTCTCGATATGTCTGCCATGATTCTTAACTCCATCTGTGCATAGTCCATTCCTACAAACTTAAATCCATCATTAGGGACAAATGCTTTTCTGAGTTTTTCAGACCATGTGCCGGATGCTGGCAAATTTTGCATATTTGGATTAGCGGAAGAGAATCTTCCAGAAGTAGTACCTGCTTGCTTAAAGTCTGTATGGATTGATGTATTGGAATCTTTTTGAGCCATTTCAAGTAATGGTGCTGTATATGTGCCATATACCTTTGAGACCTCTCGGTATTCTAAAAGTTTCTCTACACATGGGTGTGCACCTATCAATCCAGAGAGAACATCTTCTCTTGTAGATTGTTTTCCTACTACTGGTAATTGCAATTCATTGAACAGTACATCTCCCAATTGCTTTGGGGAATTGAGGTTGAATTCATGTCCAACAGAATCATATATTTCCTTAGATAGCCTATCCATTGTACTTTTTACTTCTGTATCTAAAGCTTTAAGATATCCTGCATCAATCTTTATACCTCTCCTCTCCATTTTTCCAAGTATCTCTGCAACTGGCATTTCTACCTTTTTAAGAACATTGATCAGGTAATCTCCATCAACTTTTAGATATTCTTTAATGCTCTTTAGTGTATATTCGTACAGTTCAGTTTCATTAGCTTTCTTCGTTTCTTTCTCTCTAATTTCAACAATCGCATCTAATATATCCGTCATTCTAAGTGGGGAGAGTTTTTCTTCAAATATCTTCCCCGCATAATCAAAGGCTAGATCTTTAAATGTTAATGTTTTCTTCCCAGAACTAATTGTGTGAGCAAAAAGCATTGTATCAAAGGATTTGTCGTAGTTTAGTACAATATGCTTTTGTGCGGTTAGTTCCTCCCAATTGTAGAATGTGGTTATGCAATCCTGAGGTATCTGGGTATCAATCTCCTTAAAAAGACTGTCTTGAGATCCCCCACCTACGAAATTAAATCGGACAACATAGAATGGTTCTCCGTTGTAGGATTCCTCTTTAGATACATATCCGATTATCATCTCTTTTGATCTTCCTGTTAGTTCTTTGAATATTTCAACGCTCTGCCAATCAATTTCTGTATTTGAATTGGTTCCAAATATACTTAATTGTGGCGAATCTGAGGATTCCTCTTTTCCAAAAAGGTCCTCTATTTTGGTCATTAATGATCTAAAGCTAAATTTTTTAAACATTTCTAAAACATTACTTCTGTCAAAATCTTTCGTTCTACAATCCTCTAGATGAATATCTACATGCATATCTTGCTCTATGGTAGCCAACATTCTACTCATCTCGGCCTGCTCTATTCCTTCTCCAAAGAGGACTTGTAATCTTGGTTTGAGTTTAGAGATATTCTTGTATATTTCATCCATATCACCATATTCTTTTAGTAGATCTACCGCTGTTTTTCCACCAATACCTTTAATTCCTGGGATATTATCCGATGCATCCCCTACTATGGCTTTGTAATCTATGATTTGGTTGGGATATACCCCAATGTATTTAAATACTTCATCGGTATCATACAGTACTAAGTTTTTGAAATTCCCAGCAGGTAAGCACACTCTAATGTCATTTTTGACTAGTTGTAGTAAGTCTCTATCCCCACTCAATATGTAAAAATCCAAATTCTCATTCTTCCATTTCCCACTATCTACCATCTTGGATATTGTTCCAAGGATATCGTCTGCTTCAAATCCTTCCTGCTTTATGATCGGGATATTGAATGCCTTCAGCACTTCTTCTACTAATGGAAACTGATCTAAAAGTGATTGATCTGTTGGTTTTCTAGTGCCTTTGTATTCCGCAAATTCGATGTGTCTAAACGTAGGAGCTTTAGTGTCAAATGCACAAAGTACATACTCTGGATGGAATTGTTTTAATGCTTCGAGAAGCATTACAGTAAAGCCATATACCGCGTTTACTTGAACTCCATCCTCAGTTTGTAGTGTGGATGGATATGCGTGAAATGCTCTATGCACAATGGCATTAGCATCAATTGCTAAAAAGACATCCTTAGACGTTTTTTGTATATTCATATATCAAAATTCTACTACTTAACAAAAAGTGCTTCAAACTCATCGCCCGTTATGACTTCTTTTTCGATCAAGAAGGTTACTAGTTTCTCTACATATTCTTTTTTGTCTTTCAAGAGTTTCTTAGAATATTCATATGCTTCATCCGTTAACCTCTTTATCTCCTCATCAATGATTTGTGCTGTCTTTTCGCTGTAGTCTTTACCGCCGCCATATGAGTATCCAAGATTCTTGGTTTCTTCTCTGTCACCATATTTAATTAATCCCAACTTCTCGCTCATACCGAGTTCCATGACCATACTCTTGGCAGTTTCTGTTATCTGTTCAATGTCACCTGAAGCTCCCGAGGAGATATCTCCTAAAAAGACTTCTTCTGCAGCTCTTCCTGCTACACCTGTTTTCAACCATGAAAGCATCTGCTTCTTGTGCATGAATGTTCTCTCTTTTTCTGGTAGGTACACTGTTACTCCACCGGTCATTCCTCTTGAGATGATGGATACCTGTTCTACTGGATCTGATCCCTCGGTAAATTTAGCAACAATTGCATGTCCAGCTTCATGATATGCCGTTCGCTTAATATCCTCTACATCATGTTCCTTACCCTTTTTCTTTCTACCTAGTTTTACCTTTAAGTAGGATTCCATTAAATCATCGTGACTAATTTTCTTTCTGTCTTCTTTTGCCGCCATGATTGCAGCTTCATTCAAAAGATTTTCTAAATCTGCTCCAGAATACCCAACTGTTTTCTTAGCTAATACCTCCAAATCAGAGATATCATCAAACTTTTTGTTTTTTGCATGTACATCAAGAATTGCTTTTCTACCCTTCATATCTGGCATTTGTACTACAACCATTCGGTCAAATCTTCCTGGTCTTAAGATTGCAGGATCTAGTACATCTGGTCTATTAGTTGCCGCAAGTACAATGACATTCTCTCTTCCTTCTAAACCATCCATCTCTACCAATATCTGGTTTAATGTTTGCTCTCCTGCTCCAGAATGTAATACCGTTCCTCTTTTCTTAGCTACAGCATCGATTTCATCAATGAAGATGATACATGGTGCTACATTCTTAGCTTTTTTGAAAAGGTCTCTTACTCTTGAAGCTCCTGCACCTACTAACATTTCTTCAAATTCAGATCCAGATGTGTGGAAGAATGGTACACCTGCTTCGCCTGCTACTGCTTTTGCTAACAATGTTTTTCCTGTACCTGGCGCTCCTGCGAGTAATACTCCCTTAGGGATTCTTGCACCTGCGGCTAGATATTTTTTAGGATTTTTAAGGAAATCTACAATCTCTGTTAATTCTTCCTTTACCTCTTCAATACCTGCTACATCATCAAATGTGGTACCTGTTTTCTTTCCAAAGAGTAATTTGGCTTTACTCTCTCCAAAGTCCATTATTTTTCCACCTGATGCCTGCATATTCTTTATCATTATGAATACCAATATTCCTCCTACTACTAGGAATACAATACTGATTATGTCACTGAAGGATACTCCAACTGCTGGTTGGTAAAAATCATTTTTCAAATCTTTAATATTTACCCCTGAATCAGAAAGTATCTGGTAAAAGTCTGCTCCATTTGGTAGTAGTGCATATTTCTTTACAATGAGGTTGTTCGAATCTCTTTCTTGAAGTGTAACAGTATCATCTTTCAAGATCATATTTTCATATTTCTTCTCCGTTATATCCGTGACTATCTCACTTACTGATACTTCTGTTCCTTTGGATCCTAATCCTCTAATCCAGAAGAAGCCTGCGGCTAATGCTGCGGTTAATATCAACGAGACTATGATACTTGGAACATTAATTTTTCTTCCTGTTGGCATTTTTCTAATGTCTATTTTTACTTCTTTTTTCTTTGGTTCTTTGTTATCCATTTTGATGTAATTAATCTAAATTAGATTGGGAATGTTTTAGATATGTATGTATATCTGGTGATTTGATTCCTAATATATATTGATTATATCAAAAGGGATGAGTATTCTAAAGGAAATATTGGTTATGTTTAGAACATACGACAGGTGTACAAATTACATACACCTGCCGGCTGCTCATTTTGTTTTAACTTCTCATTTTACGGACAAGATTGACTTGCATATCTCGGCTATATGGATTAACCATAATGCTGGCAGCAGAACCGCTATCAAGCGAATATGCTCCAGAGACAGGGCCTCCCAGGGCAAGATCCTCATCGTCGGTATCTTCCGAAATTTGAGAATCAGCCTCTTTTGACATCTGCTTCAAACAATCTACAGCATCGTTAATCGCGAAGACAAAAAATTCTGTTTCTAGCGAATCCGGATTGAAGTTTGCTCTGTTTTTGCGAATCTGGCCCTCATTCATAAACTCTTGGTCTGAGTTTATAGGCATGCAGATTATTTTGATTTTTCTGTCCAATTGCCACGCGACAGCGACAACCCCACGGAAAGGTGTAATTCTCTCCGCTTTTTGCACTACAGTATCAACGATCTGATCAAAATCCATTAGTCTCCTCCTGAAAAGTATAATCCACGAATGAAAAATTCATGGTTGAAAATGAGCGATATGCCCACGCATCTAGGGATTATTATACTACAGGATAATATGAAAATAAATAACTATTTGTTATGCTAAGTCCTACAGGTATCCAAATTACAATTACGGATACCCGTAGGTTTAGCTCGTTCTTATTCTTTCATTTTTGCAAGGATTTCCTCCTGCAATTCATAATCTTTAGTGCTTACGATAATTCCAACCGCAGTATTTGCGTTGAAAAGATAAACACATGGCAATCCTGTATTATCGGAGTTTCCATGAATCTCTGGTTCTGTGGATCCACAATGAATTTCATTGAGAAGACTTACTGCCATAACAGATAAAATACAGGTGAGATTCGTCTGATATGTTGCAAGGTTGAATCCTGTCACCTTCTGAGACAAGTATTCCTCATCCGCAAACTGAAAGTCCGGGTTTATCACCCAACTCTTCGTTTGTAGACATGATTCCCCCAACATAGACACGGTAATAATACCGCGGTTCTTACCTATACAGGCAAGAGCCTTTTGAACAACTTCCTTTACAATGTCTTCAAATGCCATTTATCCCATCCTTTTTATGAAAGATATGAAGAGCTATTGATACCCATGTATCTAATGCCATATTATACTATAAGTCTGTTGGAAAATACATATGGTGGAAGGTGGAATCGAACCACCGACCTTAGGTTTATGAATCCTATGCTCTAACCTTCTGAGCTATTCCACCAAGTTTTAAAGATTATATCAAAAACTAATTAGCTTTTCCTGAATATGTACCAGAATCTGTATTGATCTTGATCTCGTCCCCTTCTTTTATAAACATAGGAACTTGAAGTTCAAAACCTGTCTCTACCTTTGCTAATTTGGTAGCACTGTTAGCAGTATTACCCTTAACCGCATCAGATGTCTCAGTAACAGTTAATACAACAGTAGGAACCTCTTTAATGTTTAATATCTTACCATCATACATAAGGATTAAGGTTGTAGAACCCTCCTTAAGGAAGTTAATGTAATTCCCAATGGTATCCTTAGCGATGAACATTGTTTCGTATGTTTCAGAATCCATAAAGTAAGAGCCCTTCTCATCAGAATACAGATATTGCATTTCCTTAGTCTCGGGTTCGATATGCTCTACCTTAGCTCCAGATTTAATAGTCTTAGTAATCTGATTACCAGTTTCCATTGATTGTAATCTCATGATTATCAATCCACCCTGTCTTCCTTGTGTTTTCAATTGTCTATCTAGAAGGTAATATATTTTATTCTCTTCTATAATGTACATTCCCTTAACTGGTTGATTTGTTAATGGCATATTAGTATATTTAACATATTATTCGGAAATGCTGTATTAGAGTCGTTTCTGGCGTAATTCTAACACAATTAACTTTAAATTCCAACCTATGGATACCATCAACTTCATTACGAATATATCTGGATTGATTAGTTGTGCAATAGTCCCCATTATTTTAAGAATCTGTTGGAAACAGAATCAGTATGATGCTAAGAAGAATACCCTTTCTGATTGTGGCGGTTTTCCTTTTACTGCCAGACTTTTCACATTTGGGTTAGCTGTGTTTGGGATATTGGAAGTAACATTTACATATGCTATTGCTAAAAATCTCCTACCTCCACATCAAATGTGGATTGTGCTTCCTGCGTTACTCGGCGGGATATTTACTGCTATGGTAGCGGTGTTTGATAACCGAAGATTTCCTAAATTACATGAATTCTTCTCATATGCAGCATTCATATTACTACTGCTATGGTGCTTTGGGTTACATATGTTGATATATCAAGCCCATGGGTTTGTTGGTGTGATTGGACTAGGTATTTCGGTTATACTTTCTACTGCAGTAGGTATTACGAGATTGAAATATGGTTCGTGTGCTATTCCTGAAATAATCTTTATTGCGGGAGTAATGATTTGGAATTTGTTTTTCTCTTATGTGATATTATTTACTTAACAAGTGAGATGTGTCGCCTATCCTCTCATTGGTGAACGTTTTCCCGTCATAATCAAATTCTGTAATCGAAGCATTTGCTGGATCATGCTTAAAGGTTTCTTCTATAGGAGCGTTTAATAAATAAGGCATAAGAATTCTAATTGCTCCACCATGGGTTACCATCCCAATATTTTCTCCATCTCCCTTCTTAATAGCTTCCTGGAATGCGTTAATGAGTCTCTCCTCAGAAGCCTTCCATGATTCACCCTCTGGAGGAACATAATTGTACCTTTCTTCGAGCGTTAATGGATCAAGGACCTCTTTAACTTCACTCCATGGACGATTAGAATAAATACCCCAGTTCCTTTCTTCAAAGTCATCTACGGGTATAGAGGGACATTCAAGAATATTAGAGAGTATTTCGGAGCTTCTTTGTGCGCGTAGCTCTTTGGAACAAAATATTACTGATATGTGAGAATTTTTTAATACTTCTGCTGTTTTTTCTATCTGCTCTATCCCAGTTTCATTTAGAGTCTCAATATCACCCTTCTCGTGTAGTTTGTTACCTATGTTTTTATCTGTTTCCCCATGCCTAATAAAGAAGATTTTCATACAACCAATTATATCAGGAAATCTCTAAACGAGTGGACGATTGAAATATGCAAAACTTCAAAATCACATATCTTTAATTTGTGTACTTTAAGATTCTTAGTATTTCACTAGAATTTTGTAAAATTTTGTCATTATCAAACTCTTTCAATTCATATTTCAAATTTAAATCACAATTTATCCTTAAAAATTCTTTATTCTTCTTAACCAACTCCTCATTTCCTTTTAAATATTTATTATCCGATTTTTGTAAAATATTCTCTAATAATTTATATTGTTCTACTAACTTCAATGCCGTCTTCTTCCCTATTCCCTTCACGCCTAAAATATTGTCAGATGGGTCTCCTTTGAGAGATAAATAATTTAGGTACAAGTATGATTCTATTCCCCATATCTTTTCAAAATACTCTTTCGTATATGTGATTACCTTTCCCTTTTTATCAGATAGTACAAAAATATTCTCATCTATTAACTGTAAAAAATCGTTATCTTGAGAAGAAATATATACATCACTAACTTTTGATTCCTTCTTAGCAATACTTCCTATAACATCATCACCTTCATAATCAGGATTTTCTATATATGGAATACCTATATATTCTAATGCTTCTTTGATGATTGGCAATTGTTTAAACATTCCTGTATTTGAATAATCCCTATTCTGTTTGTAATTCTCACTTTTCAGAAGTTTCCCTTGTACTCCATTTTCAGAATCAAAAACAACGATTATTTCAGATGGTTTTACATATTGATACGCCTTTCTTAATAAGGAGAAAAAGCCATAAAAGGCATTTACTTGTAATCCATTTTTTAATTTCGCAGTAGATGGAATACCAAAATATGACCTGTAAAGATAATTATGACCATCAATGGTTAGTAATCTATTCATTACTAATAAGTATATAACAAATATGTCAATTCGCCTTTATTCTTTCAATTATATCTGTCGTCGTTTCAACAACTTTTTCTCCAGCAAGGCGATATTCTATTCCCAATTCGTCACATATGCTTTGCTGATCTATGCAATACTCACTAGGATTTCCAGACGTAACAATATCTACCTGCAAATATTTATAAAGGCTTTTGAAATATTCATGTAGATTTCCAATTTCTTTACCAGATGGCTTTAATATGAATGAGATATCAACAACTTTGATATTCTCGACTACTTCCAATCTATCAATATCATTAATAATTGGTCGGGATAATCCTTTGAGATTTTTTACTAATCTGTCAGAGTCAACACCAACTATAAGGATATTCCCAAAGGTCTTCGATTCATTAAGCGTTTCTAAATGCCCTTTATGGAAGAGATCAAATACCCCGTGAGTAAAAACAACTTTTTTGTGTTTCTTATGGCAATCTAAAACAAAATCTTTAACTTTGTTATATTCGTGCATATTTACCAAGACGATACAATTGAAGATATTTAAAATGGTTGCGGGGGTTGGACTCGAACCAACGACTTTCAGGTTATGAGCCTGACGAGCTGCCACTGCTCTACCCCGCGTTAACACAGTAATACGGATTATACTACATACAACAACATATTCCAAACTTGGGAAATCTAAACACCCTGTACAACCAACTCCTCCCATTGTTGAAAAATACTCTTCTCAATCTCAATTGTCTTCTCACTTAAAATACTATCTAGCCTCTCCTTCGCAGTATCCAACAAGGAATCAGGAATAACAAATACCAGATCTTTCTTACCAGAGAAGTTAAGCCTATCCCTAGCCTCTACCTCAATATATTCGGGGGACTGCATATTCTGTAGTTGTGTAGCCAATACTAAATTAGTAACCCTTAAAGTCTCTACCTCCTTACGAGCATTCTCTAAGATATTTACTTTTTGTATAGTAATGTCTATAGAGTGTATGACATTGTAAAGAAGAAAAACCGAAATCAGTATAAACCCTATTTTTACAAAAGAATTCCCCAAAACAGCAGGAGCCATTGTCTTCTTAACCTCTCTTCTAGGCAAACCATTTGATCTGTATGATACTTTATCCATGGAAATATTATAAAACAGGGAGAAATATTAAGAAAGTTATTATCCAGCCCATATACAATTATTATTGCCCTTCCTCTCTAGTAGTGATATAATTTGCCTATAGACATAGATACTATTAATAAATTAAAGTGATAACACAGTGGGAGCAATAAATAATCCAAATTTTGAAGAAAAAAGAAGTAAGTTTATAGGTGATTTAAGATCTAAAGGTAGATCTGAAGCAACCGTTATAGCCTATGCCAAGGATATTGAACAACTTTTGAACTTTTTCTCTAAAGAAGGATGCACAACAATAGAAGATACAAGCATTGAGGATTTAGAAAAGTACAAGCAATCATTACAAGATAACAACTATACTCCAAAGAGTATTTCAAGAAAGATTAATAGTACTAGGACTTTCTACAGATATCTCATTGATAATTCAATCATTTCTGATAATCCTTCAGAGAAATTGTCTCACCCAAAGTTTGAGACGAAACCTCCTAGAGTTTTAACTGAAATGGAATACAGAGCATTAAGAGATGTTAGTAGAATTGATATTAGACTCTACTCTATCGTTGAAGTATTGCTTCAAACTGGTATTAGAATTGGTGAATTAGCAGCATTATCATTAGAAGATATTAGAAAATCTAAGGATGGTAAGATTGATTACCTCTACATTAAAGCAGCTGGTAGTCATCCATTCAGAAAGGTTCCTTTAAATAAATCTGCTAAGAAAGCTATTGATGATTACCTAGAAGTTAGACCTGAGACTGAGGATGATACCTTGTTTGTTACTAAGAATGGGAGACCATTGTTAGTAAGAAATATTAGAACAGCAATAGATAAGGCTTTTGAAAGAGGTGGTATTAAGAATGCAAAGGTTAATGATTTAAGAAATACCTTTATTGCACATCACTTAGCTAATGGTGTTAGCTTAGTAGTTGTTTCTAAGTTGGTTGGCCAC
>Ga0209417_1005320_pt1 | contig 14304 bp, 14 predicted proteins | sample RifGroF2_FD_184002 | JGI IMG/M metagenome (GOLD analysis project Ga0209417, IMG submission 184002) | Groundwater microbial communities from Rifle, Colorado, USA - Groundwater F2 (SPAdes) (version 2) | ecosystem: Environmental > Aquatic > Deep subsurface > Groundwater | place: Rifle, Colorado... | reverse complement strand
CAATCAATGGATTGAGTATGAAAAGCCATTATCTCAAGAAGAACAGCATTGGATGTTACCGTTAGCAGGTATGTCGTTGAATTTTTTACAGGGACAATAGTTTGGCTGATTTTTTTAATGAGTTACAGCAAAAACCGTCTGAGCAAATTGTCGGCAAAATGAAACAAGAGATCAATTTGCTGAATAGTCTACCTGGCCGAAAAAAGATTATTTTCCCGGCGCGGATGATGATGCAATGCTTTATCGGGTTTATTATTGTGCTGATTTTTTTTTCATTTTCTTGTTATTTTAAATTTTCGAAAGCCATAAAACAGTTAACACAAGTGGAAACACAAAAACAACAACTTGTAGAAAAGATGACCGCATTGCAACAGCAATACCCTGAAGCGTTAGATGTGGCTAAGCGCAGCCAGACCTTGACCCAGTTAACGGGTAAAATGGATGTGATGGATAGAGTCGTTACGCAAATTAAAACTCAAATAATGCGTAATCAGCGAGGTTTAGCCCCTTTGTTTCAATTATTGGGAGAAAGGATTATTCCAGGGGTATGGCTCACGCGAATTAATATTGAGCAACAAGGCGTTTTGGTGTTTTTGCAAGGGCATGCCTATTTTGCAAAAGATGTATTGACTTTTATGAAGCGATTGAATCAAGATGAATCTGCTAATCAAATACAATTTTATCTGTATCGCCTCGAAAAAAACAATAAAGGATTGATAGACTTTGAATTGCGAACACGGGAAGGACGAGTAACTCATGAAACTGCTGATTAATTCATGGTTAGACCGTTATAAACAAGCCTGTCATCGTATCGATCAGCGTTCAACGAGTGAACGTTTTTTGTTGTTTTTTCTTGTCGTGGCAACTTTATGGGGACTATGGTATTTTGTGTATTGTCTTCCTTTGCTCAAACGAACTCAAAACGGAGTCATCAATACGCAAGTAATAACGCAAGAAGTATTGAGCATGCAATCGCAAATAGAGGCATTATCAAAAACGATTCAATCCAATGTTTCGGAATATTTATTACCCCAAGGAAAAATGAAAACTCAACTCACCGAATTGGATCAATATGTCGATTCTTTTCGGCAACAATTAATCCTGCCTTCACAAATGGATACCTTACTTCGATCGCTTTTGCTGCAAGAAAAAGGGTTAACACTTGTCGATATGAAAAATTTACCGGATGAACCATTTTTAGAGAATGCTGAAACAATGGGTTTATCTAATATACAATTTTATAAACAAGGATTAGAGATTAACTTTCGTGGCGATTATTTTTCAACGTTAAATTTTTTGCAAAAATTAGGCGCTTTAAAGCAAGGGCTTTATTGGGATGGCTTAACTTATACGGTTGAAACATATCCGCAAGCAATTGTTTCAGTTAAAGTGTATACCCTCAGTGCAGTGAAAGAGGATGAATGAAATGAAACAGTGGTTACTGTTATTCTGTTCACTTTTTTTTATCATGAAGGCAATGGCGATTCCTTTGTACGATCCTACACATCCTACTTCTGCGGCATTACAAGCGGAGGGTGATTCTTATGGTATAACCGTCTCTAGTATTTTATTTAGTAATAAGCGCCATATTGCTGTCGTTAACGGAAAGTATGTAAAAGAAGGGGATATGATTCAAGGGCTAAAAATTATTAAAATTCATTCTGATTCAGTGGTATTTCAATCGGATAAAAAAGAATTTTTTGTTCCTGTGCACACGTCAGTAAAACACAAATTAATAAATAAGGTAACGCCTCATGATCAAACATAAGATATTCGCTTTTTTATTTTCTATGTTATTGCTACTGACATCCTGTTCAACGTATCATTCCTACACGAAACCACAACCAGGGAATCCTGCTATTAACGATATTAATACCGCTTTAGCGCGTGGATTAGCAGAGGATGCTGGCATTGTGATGGGTGGTCGAGATAATCTCCCTAAAAATATTAATGATGCATTAATGCCAGATTTAACCGTTCAATCACCAAATAGCGTTAAACTGCCCGAGGAACGATTTAATATTTCAGTCAACGCGGTTCCTGCCAATACTTTTTTCGCAGGGCTTGTCAAAGGAACGAAATATAATATGGTTGTGAGCCCTGATGTGCAAGGAACGATCACATTAAATTTAAAAAATGTTACCATTACAGATACACTAAAGGCTGTGCATGATATTTATGGTTATCAATATGAAATTGCGCCTTATGGATTCCATGTATTTCCTGCGGCATTAGAAACGCGTGTCTTTATTGTGAATTATTTAGACATTAGTCGTACGGGCAAATCACATACCACAGTCAGTTCTGGGGAAGTCAGTGATAAGATAGCGAATCAATTAAGAACAACAGGGGCCGCTACCACGGCAACGAGCCAAGCATCAAAAATAACAACGCCGACCAGTAGTATTGATACTGATACTAAATCGGAGTTTTGGAAGCGCTTAAATCTAACGTTAAAAAGCATGATCGGCAATAAAGAAGGCCATCAAATTGTGGTTAATCCAGAAGCGGGTATTGTGATTGTGCGTGCCTATGAAGCTGAGTTAGATGAGGTGGCGAAATATTTAGATTCTATACAAACGGCGATGACTCGACAGGTGATACTCGATGCAAAAATTTTGGAGGTTGAATTAAATGATGAATATCAGGCGGGTATTGACTGGTCTGCTTTCGGAGTTAGTCAAACAGGCAATCAAGATTTCACCACGGATGATACGCTAAAAACCTTTAATAACATTTTTACCGTGGACGAATATGGCTATAAATTTTCCACTTTGATCAAATTGTTGTCGATGCAAGGTAACGTGCAAGTATTGTCCAGTCCGCGCATTTCAACGCTTAACAATCAAAAAGCGGTGATTAAAGTGGGCCAAGATGAGTTTTTTATCACCAACGTTTCGAATACAGTGAATGGCATAGGAACAGATAGTCAAAATATACAAGATGTCGAATTAACGCCTTTCTTTTCAGGTATTTCTTTGGATGTGACGCCTGAGATTGATGCGAATGGCAGCGTTATTTTACATATCCATCCGATTGTTAGCCAAGTGACGGACCAAGAAAAAACTTTTACGGTGAGTGGTCAGGAACAAAAGTTACCGCTGGCGTTAAGCGAAGTGAGAGAATCGGATAATATTGTGCGTGCTGAAAATGGGCAAATGGTCGTGATTGCTGGTTTGATGGAAAATAGGACACAAGAGCACGCCGCGCAAACTCCATTCATCGGAAAGATCCCAGTTATTGGTTCTTTGTTTAGAAGGATGCATCAAGAATCAACTAAAAGCGAATTAGTTATTCTTTTGAGACCTATTATCGTTGGAAATAATGAATGGACTACACAACTACGACAAGAAGCCGTGCGCTATCAACACTTAAATAGAGGTTTTCATGTAGGGCCTAACCCAGAGATTTTTGGCACCATGGGCGAATATCAATAAACAGGAGTATCGCCGAGCATGTATTTAGAATATTTTAACCTTGAACAATACCCGTTTTCATTAACACCGAATACGGATTTTTTTTGCAATTTACCGGGGTATCAGGCCGCGCTCAATGTATTGTTGTTTAGTTTAGAAACCGGCGAGGGATTTATTAAAATAGTCGGCGAAGTGGGTTCTGGAAAAACATTATTATGCCGAAAATTATTAGACTTGCTCGATGAAAAATATGTGAGCGCTTATATTCCGATTCCTGATTTATTGCCGCATGAATTTCGAAAAATGTTTGCTCGCGAATTGGGGCTGGAGGTTTCCGATCGGAATGATCAATCCGATTTAAATGAGCTCATTCTTCAACAATTACTGGCATTGCGCGTGCAGGGAAAGCGTGTTATTTTGATCGTTGACGAAGCACAAGCTTTACCGAATGATACTTTAGAAACAATACGATTGTTAACCAATTTAGAAACAGAATCTGAAAAACTTGTGCAAATCATTTTATTGGGGCAACCAGAGCTAGATATTCGGCTGAAACAACATCGTTTTCGACAACTGACACAACGCATTACATTTACTCATCAGCTTCAATTACTTTCCCGAGAATCGTTAGATGATTATTTATGTCATCGTCTCATGAAAGCAGGCTATCAGCAAGCGCCATTATTCAAACAAGGCGCGACTAATTTGATCTATAAATTTAGTCGAGGTGTCCCACGCATTGTTAATATTTTGGCGCACAAATCTATGTTAGTAACTTATGGGCTAGGGAACAATAAAATAACGGAACAAGCGGTATTACGTGCGATTAAAGATAGTCCGGAAGTGATCGTAAAAGTACAAAACCGTCGATATTACTTCTTTTTATTCAGTACGCTTTTATTATTGCTTATTGCGTTAAGCGCAAAAATATTATCGGAACATGGGTATTTACCACATATTTAAGTAGGTGATTATGAGTTTGATTAATGACATGCTGAAAGACTTAGAAAAAAACGGTAAACAAAAAGAGACTCCTTTATCTGATCAAGCGGCTTTACCCAATTTGAAGTCAGTTATTGAAGAGGAGAAGCTTTCCTGTTTCGCGCATTATATGCCGATCGTTCGTATTGCTGCTTTAATTTTGTTATTGCTATTGCTGGTGGTGTTGACCTATTTTTTGATTAGTAAAAAAACGGCCCGTTCTTTATCAGCGCCTGTACCGATTGTTTCATCGCCGACACCGATTAGGACAGCTGATCAAACGCCGACTATTGTGCAACCCACCCAGGTTCAATTACAAGAACTCTCCGTAGAGCAGGTGCAACAAACAACAAAATTGGTGCTCATTTTTTCAGATCCTGTTCATTACGAACTGGATTTGAGTGACGATCATACGGTTCTCTCGTTGCGATTAAACAATACCACATTGAGTGGCGTGATGCCTGATTTAAAAGCACTGTCGACGGCTATTGAATCTATACAGTCCAATGTAGATCAACAAGATTTAGTGTTATCCATTAAGTTAAAACCCAATACGGTAGTGCAGGCAGTCGATATGACTGAAGCGGCGCCCATTCAGCTATCTTTATTATTGAGCAATGCTGATGCGACAGCAGCAACGTCTGAAGTTGCAGATAAGCCTCCCATGATTTCCACAGGAGGTGTGGAAAAGCAACCGTTGTCTAATTCATCAGACGCACTCGCAGAAAAAAATTACCAAGATGCTTTACACCTGATTTCACAAGATCAAATAGATTTGGCCATAACGAAGTTAGAGAATGGATTAGCGCAAGCCCCTAACTATGTTGAGGCAAGAACAGCGCTCATTAAATTATTATTGAAAAAAGGGCTGATTCAAGAAGCGTTGACATCTGCCAATGATGGGCTTGCCTTGACGCCCGATTCTATCGCGTTAATCCAGTTAAAGGCACGCGCGCAATTACAGAATAATCAATTACAAGCAGCATTAACTACTTTACATCAAATTTCCCCTATGTTAACTGATGCGCCAGATTATTATGCGTTAATGGCCAATATTCAGCAGCGCTTAGGTCATGCTTCTATAGCGGCTCAGCTTTATGCACAGCTGCTAGAGAAATGGCCGGATCATGCGATTTGGTGGGTTGGGTTAGGCGCTGCATTAGAATCACAGCGCCAGCCGAATGCGGCTGCACAAGCGTATCATCGCGCATTAACCGCTGGCGAGTTGTCTCCCGACTTGCAGGCTTTTGTGCAGATGAAATTAGCGAAAATGGGCGGGGGTTGATTTTTTATAGAGGTGAAGAGTTATGACTCAAAAAATACGTATTGGCGAGTTATTGCTTGAAAAGAACGTGATTACAGCAGAGCAGTTGAAACAGGCGTTAGATGAGCAAAAACGAACGGGAGAAAAATTAGGTCGCATTTTAATTTCTAACGGTGTGATTGATGAAAGCGTGTTATTGAAATTTCTTTCAGAGCAGTTGCAATTGCCCATTTTCGATTTACGAGCCTACAATGTTAGTCCTGAAATTGTTCAGTTATTACCGGAAATGTATGCGCGTTCTTATCGCGCCATCGTACTAGAAAAAAATCCACAAGGCTTGTTAGTGGGGATGGCCGATCCACTCGATATTAACGCAATCGACGAATTGAAGTATGTACTCAAGCAACCGCTCAAACTAGCTTTAGTGCGAGAGTCTGATCTATTACGTACTTTAGATTTAATTTATCGCCGAACGGCGGAGATCAGTACTTTTGCTGGAGAATTACATCAGGAATTAGGGGATCGCAGTTATGAGTTAGTTTTAGAGAGGGCGCAAGCTGAAGAAGCGCCGGTGATTAAGCTATTGCAATCTATGTTTGAAGATGCTGTTCAAGTCAAAGCCTCTGATATTCATATTGAGCCAGGTGAAAAAATATTGCGTATTCGGTTGCGTATTGATGGTGTGTTACATGAACAAATTGTCAAGGAAAAATCCATTGCATCGGCACTGGCTTTAAAATTGAAGCTCATGGCAGAATTAAACATTGCTGAAAAACGACTTCCACAAGATGGCCGTTTTAATATTAAAGTGCGTGATCGTGTCCTTGATGTGCGATTATCAACTTTACCGACGCAATATGGTGAATCAATCGTGATGCGATTACTGGATCAATCGGCAGGTATTTTAGATCTTGATGAAGTAGGAATTCCTGAAGATATTTTAAAACGATTTCGTTCTTTCTTGAAATCTCCGCATGGCATTATTTTAGTAACGGGCCCTACCGGCAGCGGAAAGACAACAACCCTGTATGCAGCACTCAGTGAGCTCAATGAAGAAAGTAAAAACATTATTACTGCAGAAGATCCCGTGGAGTATCGATTGCCTAGACTCAATCAAGTACAAGTTAATTATAGCTTGGGGTTGGATTTCGTACGTGTATTACGTGCCGCGTTACGACAAGACCCCAATATTATTTTAGTGGGTGAAATGCGAGATCAAGAAACTGCCAGTATCGCGATTCGTGCAGCATTGACAGGCCATTTGGTTTTATCAACGTTGCATACCAATGATGCTGCCAGCAGTGCATTGCGTTTAATCGATATGAAAACAGAAGGGTTTTTAGTGGCCGCTGCTTTGCGGTGCGTTTTGGCGCAACGATTGGTTCGACGCATTTGTGATCAATGTAAAGAAATATATGAACTCAAGGATCATGAAAAATTTTGGTTACAGAATATACGAAAAAATGCCCATGCAACCGCTCAATTTCACCATGGAAAAGGGTGTATGTTTTGTAATCATACCGGATATAAAGGGCGGATTGGTGTTTTTGAGTTACTCGAATTAACACCACCCATGATGGACGCGCTGCGACGTCATGACGCTGAAGTATTTTCAAATCTTGCGAAAGAATTTTTAGCGGGACGGTTGTTGGTCGATAATGCCTTACAGTTGGCGGAAATCGGGGTCACTACGATTGATGAGGCGATTCGAATTGCCGGTGAAGTTTAGAGGGACGATGTATGACTCAATATCGCTATATCGGCAGGGATGCGGACGGGAAGTTGGTCAAGGGGAAATTTGAAGCCATGACGGAAAATGCCATGGCTGAGCAATTGTTACAACAAAGCATTACGCCGCTTCATATTGATATTATCCAACCATCTGATAGCACGATGAATCCGTTTAAACGAAGAAAGGTCTCTTTAGAACAGCTCATTACCTTTTGTCGACAAATGTATACTTTAATAAAAGCGGGCGTACCGATTGTGCAATCTGTTCGTCATATTGCCGAAACGAGTCGGTCAAAAGCATTAACCGATGGTTTAAATGGCGTTGTTGAGGGGATTGAAGGAGGGTTGACTTTTGCGCAAGCATTAGCAAAGCATCCAAAAATATTTCCGCCTATTTTTGTGAGTATCATTGATGCTGGTGAGAATAGTGGCCAGCTGGATGTTTCTTTTGAACAATTGACTCGCTATTTGGAATTGGAGGCCTCAACGATAAAAACGATTAAAACCGTTGTGCGGTATCCTATTCTCGTGACCGTCGCCATTTGCACGGCTATCATCGTGATTAATTTTATGGTTGTACCCGCTTTTTCGAAATTGTTTTTAAGTTTTCACTCTGAATTGCCATTACCGACACGTATATTGATTGGGATGTCGAATTTTTTGACTCAACAGTGGTACTATCTACTGATCATTATCATCCTATTATTTTTTATTATTCGACACATTATTCACACGAAACTCGGTCGATTGTCTTGGGATCATTGGAAGTTAAAAATCCCTGTTATTGGCGACATCATGTATCGCATCATATTAGCTCGTTTTTCGAGAACTTTTGCGCTGATGTTGAAAACAGGATTGCCGGTCAGGCGTGGGTTAACTTTATCGGCTGCTATTGTTAATAATGAATATATCAGTGAAGCCATTTTAGCTATGCGTGATCATGTGGAGCGAGGCGTCAGTTTAACTCAGGCGGCACGAGAGAGTCATTTGTTTTCCTCTTTGGTTATTCAAATGATCAGTGTAGGCGAAACAGCCGGATCGATTGATACCCTATTAACTGAAGTAGCAGAATATTATGAACGAGAAGTAGCTTATGATTTAACTCGATTAACCGATTTAATTGAACCCGTGCTGTTAGTTATTATGGGCAGCATGGTTTTGTTATTAGCATTGGGGGTGTTTTTACCCATGTGGGATATGGTGCAGTTCACAAAGTTTAAAGCAGGGGGATAATATTTTTTATTTACATTAAACAATGTTATATTTTAGTCTGCTTTTGATAAAAATAGATTTTTTTTCATCGTTACGTTAACAAAGGAGATAGTTATGAAAGCACAACGTGGATTTACTTTGATCGAATTAGTGATTGTTATTTTAATCCTGGGTATTCTATCAGCCATTGCTATACCTAAATATATTGATCTGCAAACTTCTGCATTAATCGCTTCAAAAGCAGGCATGACAGGGGTTGTGAAAAGTTCTTATGCTATTGCGATTGCGGATCTACAAACACAACCGACAGTGACGCAGCTTGGAACCTATGTGCAAGGAGAAGGCGTAACGGTGGTTACAACCGGCATTCAAGTCACGATTAATGGCATTACTTATATTGTTCCAACTTATACAGATACTGCATGCACGACGCCCACCGCGGCTGTTGGCAACGTGGTGATGTGTGTTGGGTCAATTCCGTAAACAAAATCAATGAGCTACAATTCAAGGAGCATATCATGAAAGCAATTCAGAAAGGGTTTACGTTAATCGAGTTAGTAATTGTTATTGTGATTTTGGGTATTTTAGCGGCGATTGCTATCCCGAAATACGTCGATTTGTCCACTTCGGCATTAACGGCAGCAAAAGCGGGTATGACGGGGGCTGTAAAGAGCTCGTTTGCGATTTCCATCGCGGATTTACAAGGGTTTCCGACAGTCACGCAATTGGCGACTTATGTGCAGAGTGAAGGTTCGTCCGCTGTGGCAACGGGTATTCAAGTCGTGATTAATGGCGTCAATTATACTGTACCAACCTACACTGATACAACGTGTGCAACACCGACGGCCGCTGTGGGTAATACCGTACAATGCGTTGGTTCTATTCCTTAATAGATGTGGTTATCACCATGTTTTTATGTCGCTAGATATGCGCAAAAATCCTTTGCAATCTGGTTTTACATTACTAGAATTTGCTATTGTGATTAGCCTGATCGGAATTTTAGCGGGCTATTTGCTGGCGAAATATGTCGATTTGGTACCTAGTGCCAAGCAACAAGCCGTAAATAGTGTTGCAGGCGCATTGAATGTTTCTGCTATGGTGAATTATTATTATTTTCGTATCGGTTCTGCGCAAGCTATAACGGTTCACAATTGCCAAGATGTTGCTAGTACGCTACCGCCCAGTCAGTCATTGCCGGCAGGTTATAGTATCGTTTTTCAACTGATTGCGCCGAACGCTACGGCAACGTGTATTGTATTGCATTCCGATGGCATCACTTCAGCAACATTCATTGGACGTGGTACGACCTGATGTACACATATTTTTAGATTAGGGTTGTCTCAATTCGGATTGTTTACTTTTTCAAGAAAAAGTCATTATAATGCGCGCCTAAATGAGAGGGGGGTGTATTGATAACAATGAAATTTAAATTTTCTTTTTTGAGTGGCGTGATTTTCGTTATTGCTTTTTTTTCGCTGTCTGCTCATGCTCTCACATTTTCATTACCCTCAGGTGATAATGCCGTTGTTGGGATGAATCAACAAGCTACCGTAGAATTTAATGAAGATGTTACCGATATTGGGCAAAAATATGATGTGGGTTATTTGGAATTAACCGACGCCAATCCGCATGTTGATTTCAATCATCTGCGCGTTGGGCAAAAACTGATTATTCCAACGCGATTTATTTTGCCCAATGCCCCTCGAAAAGGGATTGTTATTAATGTCTCTGAACTCAGGCTTTATTATTATCCACCGAATCAATCTGTCGTGATTACTTATCCGGTGGGTATTGGTCGAGAAGAAGCTATTACGCCGCTCATCAAAACATATATTTCCGATAAAAAAGAACATCCTGAATGGATACCTACGGATCAAACACGCCAAGAAGCGATGGGGAAGGGAATTATTTTACCTAAAGTGGTTGAAGCAGGGCCAGATAATCCATTAGGAGATTATGCGATGAGAATGGGAATGAGGTCTTATTTGATTCATGGGACTAATGATCCGAGCGGTGTTGGTATTCGGAGCAGTGCGGGGTGTATTCGGATGTACCCTGAAGATGTGAAAGAGTTATTTCCTTTAGTGCCAATCGGCATGGCGGTTAATATTATAGACCAACCGTACAAACTCGGCTGGAATCGTGACCACTTAGATATGGAAGTGCATATTCCATTAGAATATAAGAACAAACCTGTTCCAGATACGATTGCGCCGATTGTTGATCAAATAAAACCTTATATTAAAGGGTCATACCATGCTGAAATTGATTGGGATCGCGCATTAAAAGTGATGCGGGGTCGTCGAGGTGTTCCTGAGTATGTGGGGCGGCGAGATATCTCGAATGTCAATACTGCTGGAACAATAGAAACAACCTCGTCGCAAACAATAGACCAATGAAAAGCTATTATCAAGCGGTGATTATTGGCGCTGGCGCGAGTGGGCTTTTTTGTGCGATTGAAGCGGCAAAACGCGGGCGTACAGTTTTAGTTATTGATCATGAATCGCTTGCCGGGCGGAAAATTTTTGTCTCGGGTGGTGGCCATTGTAATTTCACCAATCGTACTGTTGGCGCGGATTATTATCTTTCACAAAATCCGGCTTTTTGTATTTCGGCGCTTAAGCGATTTTCATCAGTCGATATGCTTGATTGGATGGGTAAACACAATATTATTTATCACGAAAAAGAGCAGGGGCAGTTATTTTGCCAAGGGCCGGCACAACAAGTGATCCGTGCGTTATTAGATGACTGTGAGCGTTATCATGTTCAAATCGCTTTTAAAACAAAAGTGCAAAATATTAAAAAAGCGGAGCAATTTGAGGCGATGACTAATCGGGAAGTGATCGTGGCCGAATCACTGGTGATTGCGACAGGTGGTTTATCCTATCACGCTTTAGGTGCTTCCAACCTCGGCTATCGTGTCGCAAAACAATTCAAACTTAATGTTGTTTCACCGCGTCCTGGATTGGTGCCTTTGCAATTAAGTGTACAAGAAAATAGTTTGTGCGAAAAATTAGCAGGCGTTTCTTTTCTTGTAGGTGTGTGTGTACGGGAGCAATCTTTCAGTGATCAATTACTGTTTACGCATCAAGGGCTCAGTGGCCCGGCTATTTTGCAAATTTCTTCTTATTGGCAGATGAATGATGTGCTGGAAATTGATACTTTGCCGGAAATAAATCTTACCGAATATTTAAAAAAGGAACGTCTTCAGCGACCTAAAAAAACAATTAAAACTTGTTTGTGTGAATTATTACCCAAACGTTTTGTGATGGCCTATGCGCAAAATAAAAAGTGGATTGATCAGCTGCTCACTGATTGTGCCGATGCATTACTCGAGTGTATAGCAACTTATTTTCATCATTGGATATTGCATCCGACAGGGACGCTCGGTTATACGAAAGCAGAAGTGACTTTAGGGGGCATCGATACCCAAGAACTTTCATCGAAAACATTTGAATCAAAAAAAGCACCTGGGCTTTATTTTATTGGCGAAGTAATCGATGTGACGGGCCAATTGGGAGGGTATAATTTGCAATGGGCTTGGTCATCGGGTTATTGTGCAGGACAGTTTGTTTAGGTAGACGCTGCTCGTATAACTTCATTGATCTCGCTTAACAGTGCATGAAAATATTCTTCCCTCGATGATTGTCGTGCTGTTTTTATTTTAATTGATTGATGTAGCTTTTTAGCGGTTGCTGTTAATCTCGGTGTGCCGCAATAGCACAAAGCGCCAATTAATTTATGCAGGGCTCGTTCTAAAATGGGCCAGTTTTTTTCTTGGTATGCAGTCGATATGTCGTGCCGATGTTCGGGTAATAATTCGATGAGTAAATTTAGAATTTCTTTCGCACGTTCGTGACTATTTCCTGCTAAGCGATCAGCAAGCGCCCAATCGATGATTAATTCCTCCATGCGCAAAAACCCTGTTAGATTTAATTTCTACATTCTTAACATGATTGGCTTGCATTGATAAAGGCAAATTTTCCATTTATGCGTAGATTTTTTGCGACTGAGCGCGCTTGCAGGAATGTTTATCCAAAATCTGAACGTTCTCGTATTATCACGATCTCAGTTCGAGGGGTTACGATTTTTTTTATCTCTTCTTGATTTTCCCATGACAAATTCAGTCGAACTGATTACAATCGCGCGACATTAAGAATAATTACTCTGCCGCTTTTTTTGGTGAGCTGGATTTAAGCGAAAAGAGGGTCTTTATGACGGAGTAGATCCTTTTCGCCTAAGTCTAGGCAGAGTCTAACATCGCGATTTTATATTAACGAAGAGGTATCTGTTATGGCTGAAGCAATCAAAGTAACCATGAAAACAATGGATGGCAATCAAGCGGTCGCTCACGTTGCCTATAGAGTGACTGAAATTAGTGCGATTTATCCGATTACGCCGTCTTCAACGATGGGTGAATGGGCTGATCAATGGTCGGCTGAAGGCAAGAAAAATATTTGGGGGACGGTGCCACAAGTAGCTGAGTTGCAAAGTGAAGGCGGTGCGAGCGGTACCTTACATGGCGCTTTACAAACAGGATCATTAGCAACGACTTATACAGCTTCTCAAGGATTGTTATTGATGATCCCAAATATGTATAAAATCGCGGGCGAATTAATTCCAACGGTTATTCACGTTTCCGCTCGAACATTGGCAACGCATGCATTGTCAATTTTTGGTGATCATTCTGATGTGATGTCCGTTCGTCAAACGGGTTTTGCTTTGTTGTGCTCGAATAACGTACAAGAAGCGCACGATTTCGCTTTAATCTCTCACGCCGCCACCTTGGAATCACGTATCCCATTCCTGCATTTCTTTGAGGGATTTCGTACCAGTCACGAAGTCAATAAAATTGCGATTATTCCGGATGAACAAATTAAAGCAATGATGAAAGATGAATTTATTTTTGCGCATCGTGACCGAGCCTTAAACCCAAATCATCCAGTGATTCGTGGGACGGCACAAAATCCCGATGTGTTTTTCCAGTCTCGAGAAGCCTGCAATACATTTTATGAAGCAGTGCCAGCCATCGTTGAAAAAACAATGGATGATTTTGCTGCACTGACTGGACGACGTTATCAGTTGATGGAATACGTTGGGCATTCCGAAGCCGAGCGCGTCATTGTTATTATGGGTTCTGGTGCGGAAACCGTTGAAGAAACCTTGAATGGATTAGTTGCACAAGGAGAGAAAATAGGGTTGGTTAAAATTCATTTATACCGACCATTTTCGAATGAGCGTTTGCTAGCAACATTGCCGATAACAACAAAATCTATCGCCGTGTTAGACCGAACAAAAGAGCCGGGGGCACATGATCCGTTGTACTTAGATGTTGTGACTGCTTTGGCCGATGCTATGGTGAGAGGCAAATTGCCGATGAGCAAAATGCCCAAAGTGATCGCAGGGCGTTATGGGTTATCTTCTAAAGAATTTACGCCCGCTATGGTGAAGGCTGTTTTTGATGAAATGACAAAAACATCACCGAAAGATCGCTTCACCGTGGGTATTCATGATGATGTGACACAAATGAGTTTGGAATATGATCCTTCTTTTATTGTTTCACACAAAGGCGAAACGCAGGCTATCTTTTATGGATTGGGTGCTGACGGAACTATTGGCGCGAATAAAAATACAATCAAAATTATTGGCGAAGAAACTCCCAATTTTGCGCAAGGTTATTTCGTGTACGATTCGAAAAAA
>Ga0209417_1005319_pt1 | contig 14309 bp, 6 predicted proteins | sample RifGroF2_FD_184002 | JGI IMG/M metagenome (GOLD analysis project Ga0209417, IMG submission 184002) | Groundwater microbial communities from Rifle, Colorado, USA - Groundwater F2 (SPAdes) (version 2) | ecosystem: Environmental > Aquatic > Deep subsurface > Groundwater | place: Rifle, Colorado... | reverse complement strand
GTAAACAACGTCCCTTAGCATGTACGATTTAAAGTAGCTCGACATCACCGATAATTTTTGATCGGTTTTTAACGATGTTTCGAACATGTAATCGATATCAATAATATACTCGCCTTCCGGGGCCCTTTGCTGCTCGCCTTCATCGCCTTCGCCGCTTTCATCGCCTTCGCCGCTTTCATCGCCTTCGCCGCCTTCGTCTGTGCTTTTGCTATCCGTGCATGAAATATTTATGTTTTCAGTGCATGCGACAGGGGCGAGGGCGACAGGGGCGAGGGCGACAGGGGCGAGGGCGACAGGGGCGAGGGCGACAGGGGCGAGGGCGACAAGTGTGGGCGCCGTCGGATAAGCAGCATGCGATGACGAAGATGAAGATGAGTGTGCCATATCGATATCGAGCATCAAGCTGTATGCCACAATATTGCCAGGCATATTGTGGTCGAATTTTTCGGCATCTTCTTCTTGCAGCTGGGATAGTGTGTACATATCTATACTATATATGTGCCGAAAAACTTTACAAGTTAATTTCCTGTGGCAATTGTATGTACATCAGCCGGCATTTTTTTAAGTGCACATAAATTATGCATGCAATATATAAAACCCCGTGCCAAGAAAAAGCATCCGACACATTGGGAAGATACATGATTTTTGGCTGTGAATACAATAGAGGTGTTAGCCTCGTGCTAACACTTATAATTTCGTCAGCTCTTCTACTCAACGAAGGCTACATGATTTACGAAAGTCTGGAGGACAAGAACAGCGGCGTCGATGCAGGCGTAGTAACTTTCATCCCACATACACTTTTTAATACGACACTTGATGTCCCCGGCCTCGGCCAGACGCCCATTTATAACAATGTGGCAGAAGCAAAAATATCGCTACTTAAGCACATGGGCAAGACGACAATTTTGGCCGCAAATATTGTTGCCGCTGTCACCTCGCTCATCATCGTCGCCACTACGGCAATCGAAATGTACTACACAAAACGCGTTATTCGCATGGGCTATTGGGCGTTCTTGGCCATCCGATCCGTCGCGTTTGTCGTCCCCTTGTCCGAGCTCACGATGGACGCGTACATCGCGCCGCGTCTCGTCGTCGGATCGTCGGACATGTTCGCACTCGCGCCGGTGCGGCCGCTGCTGGTGTGGACAGCCCGTTCGCTGAAATGGTACGCCAAACTCCATCTCGTATTTGATGCCTGCAAGTATGTTATCCCGTCCCTCGTAGGCCTGACCGCTTCGATCAAAGGCGCGATCGATATGGCCGGGACGCAGCCCAGCCGACAGCCAGACAGGTCGGACAGCACCGGACGCATGGCGTGCATCATCACCGTCCCCGCGATGCTGGCGTTGGTTATTGTTGCGATCCAGATTATTGGCGACTACGTGTTTTCCGGTATCATTATGCTGGTTTTTGCATCAATTTATCTGCCGATCTTTGCGCAGGAGAGGGCCGCAAATGAGCACGTGCGCAGATTTAGCCGTGTCACGTTCTTGCGCACATGCTTGGTCATCTTGGCGGTCGTGTCCGCCTGGTGGTGGCAGCGTTGCGGTGGCGCCGAGCTGATCGATAAAGAATCGGTCCCGTCGTATAGCACTGTTGGTGAAATCGTGCTGCAATTCTTCCTGTCGTGGGCGGCCGGAGGCCTCCTTATTGCCGACAAAGTGACTAAACTAATTTCTTAAAAAAAAAATGATAAGTGGCGAACTGATGCCACTTTGGAAGTCTTTTTTTTCCCATACATCTTTGAAGAAGATGAGGACATCAAAGTGCCGCGGCGCTTGCTCAGAGAATCGGGGTGTGCCCGTGGTATAGATGATCCAGTGGGAGCTCCTTACTTTCCCACCAGGCCGTAACCTTGCTATCGGCCAAAAGGTCGTGAGAGTAAACCAAGCATTTGTGCGTAAAGCACCAATCAAGCATTTCGATTTTGCTTTCGCATATCATCGCATCGACGGCCGCTCGTATCCCAGGCAGCGTCGCGCGCGATGCATGACACTGCGCATCCCTGTGCAAAGTGTGGCTCACCCACCATGCGAACGCGCTCAGGTGGTCCCACAATACAGCGACAAGAAGTGTGTCTTGCTCACAGCGCACCCCCATCGACGTGTTTTTGTCGAGCCACCCCAGCATGTCTGTATCATTACGCATCGTAAGTTCGTTGATCAGCGAATCTTTGCCGGCCGACAAGTCGTAATCAAAGGTGACGCCGGCCGGCCCGGCTTCGTGTTCCATCCACTCGATGACCGAATACTTACACCCGAGGATTGCGGAAGCAGTGGCCTTTCCCGTGTATTTTAGTCGCCACCCGCGCGGGCGAGCCGCTTGCAGCCACCAGTTAAGGGTATCAACGTCGCCGCGTTTGCACGCTTTGTCTATTGCGGCCTCCGAATACTTGGGCGTGAGTCCGGCATGTAGCCACCAGTTAAGCGACTTAACACACGTTGTCTTATCAATTGCGGCCGTCGTGTAAAGAAGTCGGGTGCCCATTTTTTGGCTGTAGCTGAGCCAGGCATCGAGCACATCGACCGCCCCGTCGATTGACGCATTGTCGATGCACGCTGCTGAGTACTGAACGCCAATCGTATTAGACTTCCCGAACCACCATTTAAGCGTCTCTATCATGCGGTTTTTTGACGCCATTACGATGGCATCATCGGTGTACTTAAATGGGAGGCCGTGGCCGGCCGTGAAGTCAAACCACCAATCGAGCACAGCAATTGCGCCACTCGCGGACGCCCGGTCGACCACCGTATAATCATAGACCGCGGTATCACGTATAATGGCGCCTGCGGCCGCGCACGTCCTAACCCATTCGTCTAGGAGATCGACACGCATAAGTTTTGACAGCACGATCATTACTTTGCGAGCAACCGCGATTTTAACGCTTTCATCTTCGATCTCTCGAACTCTGCTGTAGTCCCAGATGGGTATCAGTGTGTTCTGCCCACCATCCGGGCCCGAGAGCCGTACCAGGTATACACCATTAATGATATCTATAACAGAATCGCCGGCGCCAGTTGCCAGTCGACCGTCGGGTAGTTTTAGCAGCTGTTTACGCTCATCAGCACACGCATACAAAATAGTTTTGCTATCCATAGTGGTATTAGTCACTTACAATTTTTGCATGCTAGTATATTCAAATTTGGAAATTTGAGAAATTCGAGAATTCGAGAATTTGGGAATCTGAGAAATTTCAGTATAGAGTTTGATATTAGTTTTCTTCAATTGGACGAGCGCACGTACCGCGAAAACAACGTATGAAGCAAATTTAATTGCGGCACATTCGGGGTACGCTATATATTGTGACAATTTCGCTGGTAAAAAGAACAGCCACCAGTGTCGAGGGTTGCGTATCTCCTTCGGGACCCCCGAAGGGGAGCCATTGCGTTAATTGTTTAGGCCCAAAACACGGCGCGCAATGCGTGTAACCCATAGGCGGTATCCAGTAGGCGTCATCTTGCCGGCATTATTGATTACGTGCTGATTCGCCAACGCTTCTACGAATTCGAGAAGGTAATATAGCAGGTGAAATATCTTAGCCTGATCTTTTTTCGGCAGCTCCGTTAGGCGCCCGATAGAGTTCATCTGAAATACGCCGAACAAAGTGGCGCCCCAATCATTATCCGGTAGTGCGACGTCATTTTTATTATGCATTATTTCTGTCGAGTTTGCGCCAAACATATTGTTGACAATGGGGAGCGTGGCGCCTAGAATCGGCGTCGCCACACCACTAATATATATGTCGTAGTCAAGCGTATTCTGCTCGATGAATTCGGTATCATACGTTACGAGTAATTTTAGCACGTTACCTACAACATCTTCCATACGTATGGCGGTGGGACCCAGTGGCGTGTAAGCGTGCTGGGCGATTAACATCCTCGTGATATTGCCGCAGTTAATGATATCCGATGTGAACATGCTGAATACCCTTGCGTCCCTGAAAATTGCAACATTATATACAAAGTTCAGTGTGCTATCAATGGCCGCGGCAAGCCTAATCACTGCATCCATTGCCAGCCCGGAACGTAATGGGGCCGCCGATAGTAGCATGCACAAAAGCGAGACAGTATGTGTTATAATAACACTCTTTCAATTATGAACGCGATGTTTCCATAATTGAAGCCATGCTACCGTAATATATAGCTCGCACCACTAATTTGTATTAGGAAATTGCATGGCGGTCGCACGCGAGCCTTTTATCACAATTAGCGGCATCATTGGATGCGGCAAAACGACGCTTACCGAACAGCTGGCCAAGGTGATGGGCTTGCCATCGTGCTATGAGCCTGTACTTGACAACGACGTGCTGGTCGACTTTTACAAAGACATGAAAGCTAACTCTTTTCGGCTGCAAATTTCACTTCTGATGAAGCGTTTTAAACTTCATCAAAATATTGTGTGGAGCGGACGCGGCGGCGTGTCCGATCGGTCCATTTACGAAGACATTGTGTTCGCACGCGTCCTTACGGGGACGGGCGGCATGACGCCGGGCGAATACACGGAGTACCGCAACGCATTTGACATCATGGAAAATTTCATGCGGCATCCGGATGTTATTCTGCATTTGGATGTGTCGCCCGAGTCGGCGATGTCGCGTATTATGGCACGCGGCCGCGAGATGGAAAAAAGCATAACGATCGGGTATCTCACGTCCCTTAAGGATGAGTACGAAAAATTTATTGTTGAAGTATCTGCCAAAATTCCCGTCTTACGTGTGAACTGGGAAGAGTTCCACGATGCTCGTGAACTCGTGCCGCATATCAATAAGCTTCTCAAAAACAGGCAAAATATTACGTACGCTACATTCTAAGTCTTAGTCGCGTGCGTGATTATGTAACGCACTATGCGCCCAAATTTTTCATATTACATATCTGACAAAGTATTACTTTGGTTATGTATGCATACTGCGGCTAGCCGTCCGCCCACGATCTGCGGCGACGGTTACGAATGTGAGACAAAAAAATGATGAATTTGGGCTATTATTTCTTACCGGCTGCCGCGGTTATGTGTTTCGTTGATGTCAAATGTTTATGGACATTATACGCCATCAACGATTGTTTACATACGCTGCACACGACTTTTTTCGGGTTGGCTGGGTCTTGGGTAATACAAGAAGTGGCGGCTGCTGCATTGTCGCTATTGGTGGCTGTTGCATTGTCGCTATCGGCGGCGTCTGATTCAGTAGCAAATGTGACGCGCTTTTTGGTCACCTTGTTGGCTGCGCCCGTATCGCCGCTGTATTCGTCGTTATTTCCGGCAATAAAGTCGTTGACATAGTCGGCTATCACTTTTCTGGGCGACCGGCCCGTTTTACCGGTGAGCTTGGCTAACGTTTTGGCCGCGACTTCTGCCGCAAGAATGCTATCAAATGTGCTGTCGGCGTTGCGCACTTTGCTGCCATCGTGTGCAAATTCAATTATCAATGGCCGCTCGATTCTTGCTTTAAGTACATCCAAATGTGATACGATAAATATGAGCTTTGGGGCGTCGGGGATACTCACTAGCGATTCCAACGAGTCGGCCAGCTGTTCGAGATTGGCATCGTCGCACGAGCCGAACCCTTCATCGATAATAAAGCAGTCCGGTAGCGGCACTTCTGCTATTCGCCACAGGGCCAGGCGCGATGCTAGTCCAATAACAAATTTTTGATATCCGGAAGCCAGCGACACGGGAATTAGATCTGTCTTAGATTGCGCGGCGCCCGGCGTTTTCATCACGTGGAAAAGTTCATAGTCTTCTGACAGGCTTACTGCAAATCGCGCACTGATCGCGGCTAGCGAGCCATTAATGGCGGCTTCAAGGTCGTCTTTTGCACTCTCAAGCAATCTGTCGGCAATCCCCCCGGACGGCTTGATTACGCTCTTGTACGCTTTCAGTGTGGCCGCGGTTACCACGGCGGCATCGTATGCATCGGCGCGGTCGGTTTCGGCCGCCAATTTTTCTTCGGATTTCGCGATTACAGCGGTGCTGTTAGCGACAATTGCGGCGGCGTCGGCGATGTACGTATCTATTATTTGTTTCGCTCGCCGCGCGTCGGACGCAGCGGCGGCGGCCAGTGTGTGCCGACTAAATATATCGCTACTTTTCTGCATAATATCGTAGTACTGTTGACGGCGTCCGGAGTTCTTGCCAAGAACATCGATGAACCGTAGCGCATTAAACCTGTTTCTTGCGACCTTTACCAATGAGAAACTGGCGGCTTTGTACTCGGCCTCGCATGTGTCAATTTGGTGCTGCAATTCTGCAATTTTTTCGTCGATGCGCGATATATTGGCGGCCAGTGCGGCGGCCTTCTGTTCTGCCTCTTGATCGGCCCTAATATGCGCCATGGTTGTCGTCAGCATGGTATTGGCCTCGAGCTCTAACCGCTTGTATCTGTCCATCGAGCTGGACACCAGCCGCCTGTGGTATGCCGCGGCTTCCAATGTCTTGGCGGCCTCTGTTACACTGGTTGTATACTGCGCACACTTGGTGCCATTTGTAGTTTGCGCATGCAATACACCCAGGTACTTGCTGTACTCATTATAGCCGGCCAGGAGCTCAGCGGCTGCCCCCATGATACCGGCAACTGCTGCTTGGTGCTTCTCTGCCGCTTCTGTAAATCGGCGACGGCACAATACAGCGGCCATGATGGTACTTGCCGCGGCCTGTACCCTCGACGCCTCGGCTTCTAGCAGCCGGATGCGGTCGTACACGCCTTCGTTTTTCCGGCGCTGTGCGAACTTGTCACGCAGGGTGATAAATCTTTGCGCGTGTTCAATTTGTGTATTAAGTTCATCACGACTGGAAACAAGTTGCCGATGTGCCAGCACCATTCGCGACAGCTCGAACACAAATATCCGCTTACACTCAGTCTTTTTTGCGAGCGTTTGCGGCGACATGGCAGCGTCTTCTTCCGACGGCGACTTGCTACCACCTGTTAGTATGATTTTGTTCTTCTCGCAGCCAGGGCAGCCGGCAACGAATGTGCAGCGCTTTGAGATATCCGCAACGTGCACTAGTGTGTCGCGGGCATTTTGATCCCCGTACTCGCACGCCCTGTACTCTTCTATTTTATCGTCAAGTGCACACAGTGTGGCTCCCATTCGGGACCCCGAAGGGGAGGTCGTTGGCATCGTGGAGACCGATTTTGCCAGCTTGTTGCTGGGCTGGGCCTCGACGGCCTCGACTGTCTTCACGATCGCCGCTTGATTTACGATTTTGCCTATTTTGGTGACCAATGCGTTCATATCGAGACGAGATTTAATTAAGTCGGTGCTGATTGTTGCCAACGTGGAATTAAGCGACGCGACATCCAGAGACGGCGCATCGTCGGCCCCCATCGCGGCGTATTCGGCCATATCGGCGTCAGAAATGTCGACATCCCGAATCCCGGAATGGAGCCTGTTAATCTCCGACCGCAGCCCATTTATGTGTGCTATAACCCCTGCGGCGCGCGTGCCGCAAACGACTGCCCCCAAAATTGCTTTAGCATTCTCGATGTCGCCGACAGTCGCTAAAGCGATTTCGGGGACAGCTCCGGCGACCCCGAAAGTGGCGCCGGTTGGTACCCCCACATCAAAATCGCAAAATTTGCAATCCATTATGGCTTCCATGAGTGGTGCCGGTGGTTCATCTCCTGTCCCCCAACGATGTTCTGGGACCGGCTTGCCCACCAATTGGCACACTCTATTGAGTTGCGAGGGTGCGCACGTCTCGAGGGTCACCACGTCTTCGTCTGACAGTCCGGTAATTTTTTCGTCCGGGAATCTCGAAAGAACAGATTTAATCCCATCAATGGTCACTTTCATGTTCTCGATCTGCTCCGGCGTGGCATCGCCAACGATGGCCATGGCCGCGCTGATCTCGGCCACAGTTGGCGGCTTGGTCGTGTATCGTTCCACGGGCCAAATATTTTCGACGCGCGCATTTTCGATGTACATAAGATCGGTGTATTCTTTGTTGCAGATGATTTCTGGTTTCTCCGGCTTCGGAATGGTGGAGAGAAAATCATCGCGCCGAGTGCAATTGCTGTTTCGTTGTGTTATGGCGGCATTAAGCGCGTCGATTCTGGATCCGAGATCGAGATTCGTATCGCCTACGATATTGGAAACGCCACCAACGGCGCCAACAGCCGCCCACCCGGATAACTTGAGCCCACTAAGATCGATTTCGTACCGCACACGAAGTTGTGTCAGCTCGTTTATTGATCCTTCTATGGAGACGGTGCTGTCCATCGTCATTTTGGCATTAATGGCGGCCTCTTGCGTCCGTAAGACTTCGGCCCACGCTGGCACGTGCTTAGGCCACGCGATTTCTCTGGTTAGCACCAGTGTGGAAGGGTCGATTTTACCTAACTCATCGATCTGGGATCTAATCTCGTCCAGCGTGTCGACTCCGGCTATCTCCAATTTCGCGTCCAGTGACGATTTTTCCTGGTCGAGTTTCGCGCGGATGCTGTCCAAAACATCGGCGTCCGGAATTTCCATTGACAGGTTGAGCTGCTTGCGAATCGCGCCAACTTCTTTCGCCATTTCATCGTACTGCGATTTTGCGACTGCGTATATGCTTATCGCCGCTTCGGCCTCGATGTTGGCGCGGTCCTGGTCATCTTTAAGCCCCGCTATTTTATTTTCCGCGATGGATAGCAGCGATCGATGTTCTTCGAGCACCGCCAGAATTTCTTCGGCCGTTTCACCTCTGAACTGTTCAGCTAGTGTGCGTACTCTGGAATTCGCAGCGGTGAGCTCTTTTGTTACACTCTTTTCGATATCGGAAAACGAGCCGAGTGCAAGTAGTTCAGCCAGAATTTTTTTGCGCTCGGCAGGCGTCGCCATGACGAACGATCCCGCGCCGGCGTCTTGCAGCGAGATAGATGTGGACAGCGAGGTTTTGTCATCGCCAAATATTCGCCGGATCTCCTGGACGGTTTCGGTTACGCCGCCGGACGTAATGTCTTCGCCGTCGTACCACAGCTTATACATAGGCTTGGACGCCCTGGCCTTGCTCCTATCCTGCTCCTTCTGCACCCGCCCTATTTTGCCGTTCAGTTCGAATTCTAGCATTAGTTTGCTCGTGTTCGCTTGATTACGAATCGATGCCCCACGTGTCGCGGCCCTCGGGTGTGTATCGAACAGCGCGAACACGATGATGTCGATCAGTGACGACTTGCCGGAGAAATTTGGCGCAATCACGCCGCTTAAATGGCCTTCCATTTTGGTGAAGTCTACAACATTGCTACCGCCGTAGCAGTACATGTCGCTGAACTCAAGACGCAGCAAACGCGCGCGCAGTTTCCCGGGCCTGTTTACAGCTTCGGATGTGTATTTTTGGCGATGAAGTTCGATGATATTTTCAATGTATTTATGATCCTCGCCAAGTATCTGCCGAATAATCCGCTCGTGCTCGGAGATAGATTTCGCCGACTCCTGGGCTGTGGCCAGGCCCTGGTGTCCCCCATCGATGACGCCTCCCAGTACGGCACTAGCCGTCTTGATGGCGCGCGGGGACTTGCGGTACCTGTTTACAAAGTCGGCCGTAAGTGTTGTTATTGCCAATTGTGGTGTTTCCAGCTCGTGCACGAGCTCCCAGTATATAGGATTATCAAGCAACGGCTTCTCGGTGATTTCGTTTCCGTTTTTGTCGACCATGATGCGAATAAAACCTCCTTGCGTGTTTTGTATATTAACTTGTTGCACAGACGGGTCGGAGCCGTGCTCCACATCCCATACCAAGTAGCCGTGGCTGTTATGGTCTTCGCCGATGTTTTGTTGTACGAGACTGCCACAATAGCCGGCTTTTTTGGTTATCATCTGGCGTAGATGGATGTGGCCAGCAAGTGCCGCATCAAAATTATTCAGATAGTCGATTGTTATACGACAGTCTTTTACCAGCATGCCGTTGGGCATATGGGCGCTGTACATTTCTTCATGGAACATACAGACTCGCGGAGCCGCATCATTTTCAGTATTACCACTGTCCGGTGATAACGTAACAAGCGGGCCGTCTGGAGATATCACTGTCCAGCGTACGCCGTGCGCAAAATATTCGCCACTGCTGCGCCAGTAAAATAGTTTTGGTGGCTGCAAGTTCTTGTTGTCCATGACAACAGGGGTAAGCATATCTAACGAATTTGGAACCAGACAGTTCATATCGTGATTGCCAGCAATCATGACGACCGGCGCAATCTCTGCCAGTTCTGACAGGAATTTTATCACATCGTCGATGTTAGTGGCGGTCGCCCTTGTTTTGGTATCGAATACGTCGCCCACCACGGCTATAATATCGGGTACGTCTCGTTTCAGGGAATTGTAAAGTTCACTAAGTATTGGTTCATATTCTTGTCTTCTTCGGTCTTGAAAATGTATATCTGCGATATGTGCTATTTTTACCATTATTTTTGACTATTGCACCCCGTGCGCGTATATTTGTATATGGTTTAAACTCTAATAGTGTAAAATTGAACTATCAAATTTGTGTTTGAAGTCTGGACCAGTGCTCCATTTACAATGTGCGATGAACTTGTTAGGCACATGCGTTGTCTAACATTGTTATGTATTACTAACGGGTTCGATCGGCGTACGCAATTTACTGAAATGGACTATCAGAGGCTGCACGAGCGGCATCTAAGAATATTCGACGTTGTGCCCGGTGACAGCATTGGAGATGGTGAAGACGATGGAGACGGTAGCGACAGTGATAGCGACGATGATAGCAATATTGTTGAAGCTCGTGGCAATGTGCTTGAAGATATGGAATTCATCCAATGGCATATCGGGCGCCTTTTAATTGTCCATTGTATCACATTTGATGAAATGTCCGGCGTAATCATCGACGACGACTCGGATAACAAAGCTGCATTTGAATTTGGTCAACTGTCGGATTTTGCACAGCACCACGGGAACGTGTTCATGGGGTGGTACAAAGTCATGGCGGAAAAAAACCGGCCCATGTTTTGCCGGAGCGCATGTATAGCGGCCCGTCCTGCGGCGACAACAGTAGCGGCCCGTCCTGCGGCGGCAACAACAGTAGCGGCTCTTCCTATCGTTGCAGTCGCGCGTATCACATATCAGCCGCAACATACAGTGCAGCCAGTGATTGCAACATCGCATGCGCCCAATGTGTGCACTGTATTTAGTGAAAACACGCTGCTCACTAATTTTATTGATCGTATCGATATGGACTTGTATGCGAGAATGCGAAGACAGATACGGCAAGAAGACACGATACTGTTTTACCGTAACGGCAAGTTGTCTGATAGATATGGAATTATCACCAATGGCGGTAAAACACTAGTTGATGATACGACTATCGACACGCACAGTTGTATCGACATTGATGCTGCTAGTGCTGAACTGCATGGCAAACTGAATATCGACGTGCCAACGGATATCGTATACAACGAAGAGGAGAAGCCATTATGCAGAAAATTGCCAACACGGATTTCTGGATGCGGTGTAATTGAGTATTATAGTAATGGCGTGCTCGATCGTAAGGATCGTGATCATACAGGATATATGCTGCCAGCAAAGATTACCGCAGACTGCCTTGAATGGTGGATTGATGGACGTTTCTTACGGCGTTGCCAGGCTGTCTAATTTGGCGCGTTGTTTTTTATGCTAATTGTGTACGTTTTTCTTCTTTTGTGTACAAAATGAGTTTGTGCTGTAATATGGATGACGCAATATCGTTTGCTGGCAGAAGAAATCTGGCATGCTCACAACCTGTGTTTCGATCTGTCCAAAAATGAAATTCCAGACTACTATATGAAGTCTTCCGTAAATGACGCATTCCAAAATGCAAAGATCTATTGTGTTGATCCTGATTGCTTTATGCGGCGTAGTCTTTGTGGTGGCGTCGAATGTTTATCCCACATACAGCGTGCATGGTGCGCATAGTGTGCATGGTGCGCATGACGTGCGCAGCGTATATAAGACGTACAGTGCACATATTGTGCATGGTGTACATAATGCTTATAATGCTTATATGCGTGGAATTCTGAGTGAGCTATATAATACAACAGACGGTAAAAATTGGCTCGTACAAACCGGCTGGGATGACCCGTCGGCCTCATATTGCGATATGTATGGCGTATATTGCAACGCCGATGGATACGTCGGCGGTATCGATATGATGGCAAATAATCTCAACGGCATGCTTCCGACGAAGATGTGGCGATATCTCACCAACCTAACATATGTGTACTTCGAGCCCAGTACCGACGGAAAAGTCAATAACATATTCGGAACCATCCCAGACACAATCTGTGAACTGTCTAATTTGGAACAATTTGGCATTCTTCTTAGTCCAATTACTGGTCCCATACCGTCGTGCTTTCCCAGGCTAACAAAATTGTCAACATTAATACTTGAAGCGAACAACATATCCGAGCCATTTCCGGCTTGTCTATGTGAGATGCCATGGCTAGTTAATCTTCTGCTGAATTATAATGAGTTTTATGGACCAATCCCCGACTGTGTGGGAAACATGGTTGGATTGGTTAAGTTTGAGCTCGCTGCGAATCATTTTAGCGGCCATATTCCGGCTGTTATTGGGGCGCTTCCGAATCTCGTTGCAATACTATTGAATGACAACAAATTTTCCGGCACAATGGGGCCGATCATGGATAGCACGAGTTTGGTGTACATCGATGTTAGCTACAACCAGATCACCGGGGATTGCCGCACCAATGATGGTGTCAATTACCCTAACCTGCGGCTGTTGCACATGAGCCACAACATGATTACCGGACTGTGTGTAAAAAACTATACGAATATGATTGTGCTCGATGCGTCAAACAATGCAATATCGCATGTATGTTTTGGCGCGTTCACCGAGGCGCCGATAGAGTCCATCGACCTGTCCAGTAACAAAATCGAGTACTTCCCCACATACCTGTTTCACATGATGGTTACGATGCTCGATATTTCCAGCAACCCGATGCACGGGGTTCTTCCCAGCGGCAGTACATGCATGGTGCTCGATACATCGGTTACGATCATGCTTCAAATACTTAACATATCGGCGACCGACGTCGACTTATTTGCGAATAACCAATGCTGGTATGCGATGATGCGGTACATTTATGTGTCGGACACCACCGTTTACGAAGGCGGCTTGAATGCTTTCAAGAATGCGCGCATTATCGATGCATCCGGATCGACTATTGACAGCGATCTCCAAGATATCGCCGAGTACGCGATCGATCTACAGCAACTGGATGTGAGGAGAAGTAGGGCCAAGACGACGCTCAAAGTACTCACATCGGCACAGTCTAACATATTCGCAAGCGGTGGCGAGACATATTATGGCGACTACTCATGCCTGGATCTTGTCGCGAGAAATAACGCCGAGCTCTTAGTGGACCCGCAATTCGCCGACTATAAGATATGCGCATGCCAGCCAAATTACTACGGTAAACCACCCGGCTGCATGATATGCCCATCAAATGCGTACTGTCCTGGCACAGACGATGTCACACTCGAAAATTACTACGCAAAATCCGGCTGGGTATTTCCGGCGCAGGGGTACTGGCTCGACCCCCCACTTACTCGCGACGAGATGGAGACGTTCACCGCGGTGGAAGCCGTTAATGTTGTGAAGTGCCCGATCGCCAAGCTGTGCGAATACAATACTGCAACCGGAGATTATTGCATTGCTGGGAACTGCGGGCGGCTATGCACGGAATGTAGTTCCGGATATTATGCTACTTCGAATTTCGGGTGTTCGAAATGCCCGGCCAAGGCCATAGTTATCGTATATCTCATCGTATTCGCATGCCTGGTAACAACATTAATTGTTGTTGCGTACATTGTCAAGCCGTCATCTGGTGCGTATGTGAAAATGTTCATGTTCTTCATTCAGGTGATGAACCAGGTCCAGCCATCAGTCAACAGCGGGAACAAAATTGGCGGCCTGGTGTTCGGATACCTCGGCGCCGTGAACGTGATCGGCGCTGAGTGCTTCACGTCGTGGTCATTCAAGGAACGGTACATAACTGCGTACCTCACAGTATTCGCCATCCTGCTTATAGTCGCCGTTCTCTATCCGGTCGGCATCCTACTGCGGCTTGCCAAGTGGAGGGTGAAAAGCGTGCGTGCACTTATCTTCTTGATGTTTTATGTGTACATCCCGGTTACGTCAACATTGCTGACGCCTTTGTCGTGTGTTTCCGATAAGAAATCCGGTGAAAAATTTATGGCGGCGGTCCCGTACGTGAAGTGCAGCAACGTTTACACCGCGCCAAGCATCGTACTATTATTACTGTACACTGTGGGATATCAGGTGGCCGTATTGGCAGCGCAGAAATCCGGCCGGTACGATACGTATCT